>Ga0208939_1001880_pt1 | contig 15333 bp, 16 predicted proteins | sample AD_STIC12_MetaG_FD_184437 | JGI IMG/M metagenome (GOLD analysis project Ga0208939, IMG submission 184437) | Active sludge microbial communities of municipal wastewater-treating anaerobic digesters from USA - AD_STIC12_MetaG (SPAdes) (version 2) | ecosystem: Engineered > Bioreactor > Anaerobic >...
CTGATCCTGCCGCTGCTGTTCAACATCTTCTACCTGGCGCCGGGCATCGCCCTGGTGAACAACTCGGTGAAGCCGTCGCAGCGCACGATGTCGAGCGCCATCCTCCTGATGGTTCTCAACTTCATCGGCCTCGGCGGCGGACCGACGCTTGTCGGCATCCTGTCTACCTCTTTCGCGAACCAGAAAGTCGCTGCGGGCATGGAAGCGGCTGTCGCTGGCGCGGAAGGGCTGCGAGATGCGTTGCTCTGGATGACGCCGTTCCTCGGCGTTGCCGTGTTCTTCATCGCCCTGCAGGCTCTTGCCATCAAGCGCGAGGAAACCGTTGGCGGACCGGTGTCGGATGGCGGCTTTGCAGCTGGCGTGCTGCTGCTGCTGGTCGGCGTGGCTGGTCTTGGCGCCCGCTACTACTTGGGCGGCGCGGCGGGCATGACGTCGACCGACTTCATGCCGCTGCTGCAGATAGCGATGCTGGTGGTCTCCACCGCGTTGGGTCTTGTGCTCCTCGCGGGCGCAGGCCGCCGGAAAAAAGCAGCGGCCTGATCGCCGCTTTACCGCAAACAACAAACCCCGGAGCCTCGCGGCTCCGGGGTTTCTCTTTGTGCAGACCCGTCGCGCCTGAGGCAAGTTTATTTGACGGCGCCGTAACGGCTGCCCACGCGCCACCCCTTGGCGCAACGCCGCACACGCCCCTAGTCTCGCACCGCGCCACGAGAGCGCACGCTGCACGCTGCACGCTGCGGCACAGGGGAGAGACATGAAGCGATCTGCAAACGCATGGCTGTTGGCGGGCCTTGGCGCCCTCGCCCTCGCCGCATGCAGCCCGGAAGCGAAAGCGCCCGAGCCAGCAACGCCCGTCGCAGCAACTCCCGACTATACGATCAAGCCGGAAGAAAAGACACCGCTGGATGCATATGTCGCCAAGCCAGATCCCGCCTACAAATGGGAACTGAAGGCGACTTACCCGGGCGATGGCCATACGACCTACGTGCTGGAAATGACATCCCAGACCTGGCGCTCCGCCGCCGATGTCGACCGTCCGGTGTGGACGCACTGGATGACCATCGTGAAGCCCGATGCGGTGAAACACGACAAGGCCCTGCTCTACATCTGGCAAGGCGACAACACCGACCCGGCGCCAACCAAGGCGCAGGATCGTTCCATTCGTATCGCCAAGGAGACCGGCTCCATCGTGGCCGAAGTCGGCATGGTTCCGAACCAGCCGCTGCATTTCACCGACTCGAAAGACAAGGCGCGCTTTGAGGACGACATCATTGCCTACACGCGCGTGAAGCATTTCACCACCAAGGACGATGAATGGCTTGTCCGCCTCGCCATGGTGAAAGCCGGCGTGAAGGCGATGGACGCCACGCAGGAGTTCATGAAATCGGACGCCGGAGGCGCGCTGGCTATCAATCAGTTCGTCGTTGCTGGCGCTTCGAAACGCGGCTGGACGACATGGTTGATCGGCGCGGTGGACGAGCGCGTGATCGGCATCATGCCCATGGTGATCGACGCTCTTAATTCGGAAGAGATCACCAAACACCATTTCGAGGTGCTGGGTTTCTTCGCGCCGTCACTCGAGGATTACGTCAATCACGGCCTCTTCCCGCACAAGATCGGCACGCCGGAATACCAGGCCGTTCTTGGCATCGAGGACCCTTACAACTATCGCAATCGCAATCGCCTGAAGATCCCGAAATTCCTCGTCAATGCTTCGGGCGACCAGTTTTTCCTGCCTGACAATTCGCGCTTCTATTACGCCGACCTGCCGGAGGAAAAACGCATCCGCTATGTCGAGAACGCCGCGCACAACCTCGCCGATTCAGATGCCGTCGACTCCATGCTGGCCTGGTACAATTCGGTGATCACTGGCGGCAAACGTCCGGACTTCATCTGGAACAAGGTGGACACGAACGGCATCGCCCTGAAGCCGCTCGACACGCCCAAGGAAGTAAGACTGTGGCAAGCGCACAATCCGAAAGCGCGCGACTTCCGTGTTGAATCGCTTGGCAAGGCCTACACGTCCACAGTGCTGCAGCCGCAGGCCGACGGAACCTATTTCGCACAGGTGAGCCCGCCAACCGAAGGCTATACTGCCTTCTTCGTCGAAGTCTCCTTCGTCAGCGGCCTTCCCTCCGCGCCCTTCAAGTTCACGACCGAAGTCTCGATCGTTCCCGACACGCTGCCGTTCAAATGGGCGGATGCTGCAGCCAAGTACGCCAGCACGGCGCCGAAATAGGACTGGCGCTCCGATCATCTTGTGACGTGGGCGAACCACGCTAGGCTTGCGGCGACAACAGGGACGACGACGATGACATCGCTGATCCTGCGCAATCGCGCGCTGCTACCGTGCGCCCTGCTCGCGCTGACTGTGGCCTGCAGCCAGCAATCATCCGATGCGCCTGCAGACAAAGCGTCCGCAGTCGTCGCCTGCGCGACTGGCTCACCGCTGCCGATCACCGGTCTGTGCAGCGACGGCAATGCGTCTCTCTTCCTCGCAATCGATCCCAAGGCCGAAACCTTCGGCCCGCGCTGCGTCTGGCGCACGGAGGAAGTCGAGACCTACCCCGACGAGGCGCTGGTCTTCCGCGCGCAGGATTGCTCAGGCGAAGGCTGGGACAAGACGACGTATAAATATGAAGCCAGCCATCTGAAGACACACACGGCCTCGATGCCGGTCGGCGACTTTGATTTTGCGCTGGAGGTCATCCCGCTCATTGGTGGCGAAACCGCTGAGCAGGCCGCCCTACAAACGCTGGCCAAGGCCGATCCGGCCCAGCGCTCGCGTTGCGAGATCAAGCCGCTGACACATTACACGGTCGCCGGTCGCGCGTTCGAACTTGGCCCGAATGCCGAACTCAAGGTGGAGCTGGACGCGCTCTATCCCGACGAACCATGGGACGCGTGCGGTCCCAACGGCGTCTCGCTCGACGCCATCAGCTTCTGGGAGGGTCGCGACCACCACGCCCTCTTCCACATGCTGGGCCAGGACACGCCGATCTGGGATCCGGCAAGCTTCACCTTCTATCGCAAGGACGCCGACAGCGTGTGGACGAAAGTGAACTGACAAATCGCAATATCGCTGCGCCAGGAGCGGGCGTAGTATGCTGGCGTGATGCGGGAGATCGACATGCGGCTTGCCATGCTTTTCGTTTCAGTTGGCGCTGCGCTGGGCGCCTGCACCACTTCTCCGCTGCCTGAAGCGCCTCCGCCGGAAACGGCGCAAACAACGCCTGCACCCATGATCGTCGGCGGCTATGGTTCATCGAACCCAGCCGATGAGGGCGTCAAGGCGGCTCAGGCCATTGCAGTCAACGAGATCTACACGCGCAATCCGACACGCGCGCTCGTCGACAAGGTCAGCGCCGAAACGCAGGTCGTCGCTGGTCTCAACTACCGCTTCACGATCGTCATGACAGGCGGCGCGGCCTACCGAGTCATCGTCTTCCGCAACCTGCAGGGCGGAATGTCAGTCACCAGTTTCGAGAAACTGGCCTAGCCTGCCATCATGGCGCGGCACGCGACCTCAAGCCCACGCGCATCGATCTCGTCGAACGCCGCAAACGATGTGGAATCCACGTCAAGCACGGCAACCAGCGCGCCATTCGTATCGAACACCGGCACGACGATTTCGGAATTGGAAGCAGAGTCGCAAGCGATGTGCCCGGGAAAGACATGCACATCCGGAACGATGATCGTCTCGCGCGCCGTCGCGCACGCGCCACATACGCCCTTGGCAAATGGTATGCGCAAGCAACCGAGCGTGCCCTGATAAGGTCCAACGACAAGTTCGCGTTCCTTGCGCGGATCCACCTCGTAGAAACCGCACCAGAAGAACCGTTCGCCGAACGCAGCTTTCAGCAGCGACACGGTCGTCGCATAGCGCGCCGTGCGCGATGTTTCACCGGCGACCACAGCCGCGATCTCGTCAGCGAGCTGACGATAGGCGGTCGCCTTGTCTGCGGAGTATGCAATCCCCTGCTCGGCCATGGGGAAACGTCTTACGCCTTAACGAGCCGCCCGTAGAGCGCCTCAAGCGTCGTGGCGAAATCTTTCTGCTTGTCGGAGCTGAGCGCCTCGATTGCCGCAGTCAGGCGATGCACAGGGTCATGATCCAGCAGCGCCTTGCCAGCGGGGGTGAGGTCGATGCGGCGAATGCGGCGATCCTCGGCATCGGCTTTCACCGTCACGAGATCCTTGCGCGCCAGCGATGCGACAGCTCGCGAAGCCGGCGCATGCGTAACGCCTAAATATGTGGCAACACCGCCAACCGTTCGTGCCTGGCGTCCTGCCCTGGCAAGGTAGCGAAGCACGGCCCACTGGCCTGCATGAATGGCCTTGGGGCCTCTCGCTTCATAAACCGCACGAGCAGTTTGCTCGAGCAAGCGCGCAACAACACTGGCGTCCATAGTCCTGAAATCCCTCGTCGAAGCCCAGCTAGTTTCGTGAGAGGGCGCCACCCTTCATCCCACGCCCCCCTAGCCGTTCATAGCCACTAGCACTCAGATAGGTTTCACATATGTCAACGTGCGCGCAGCGTAGGTAAATTTCGAACAACCAAGCCGCGCTGCCAGACTTAAGTACCGGTCGTCGAAGTTAAACCGAAGGCGTTTTTTGTTAAAAACGGCCGTCTTGTTCTTAAGAATCAACGCTTTTGGAGAAACCGGACAGTACATCCTGCCCGAAGTGCAGTAGCGGCGGGTTGAAGTGTCGCACTCGACTGTAAGATTTGGAGCGGGTGAAGGGAATCGAACCCTCGTCGTAAGCTTGGGAAGCTTCTGCTCTACCATTGAGCTACACCCGCGCCCCAGGAAGGCTTTTAACGCGAAACTCAACTAACGCCCACGCAAATTGAAGCAACTGCGACTAAGTTGCAAGAAATTCCGGCTTCGGGTACGCGAAACAGTCCGTACCGTCTCGTCCGTTGATTGTATTGATACCCCTCTCGCGCAATTCTGCTTGACCGGTCGGGCATGCGGCTCTGAGGTTCGGAAATGACGGCTCCGGGGGCTTTTGTAATCTTTGGCGCGACGGGCGACCTTGCCCGGCGGATGCTGTTCCCGTCCCTGTACTTTCTCGATGCCGACGGTCTCTTGCCCAGCCGCATCAGGATTGTGGGCGCCGCTAGGTCAGACCACACCGACGAAGAGTTCCGGAAGGATGTCGAGGGCTGGGTCCGCGAACGGGCCGGCGCCTTCTTCTCACAAGACGCCTGGGACACATTCGCCAAGCGCCTCGTCTACTCGCCCGGCGACGCCACCGATCCCAAAAGCTACGCCACGCTGAAACAGCGCCTCGAAGGCACGGAGGGCGGCGCGCTGTTCTACCTGTCGACCTCGCCTGCTCTCTACATTCCGATCGTGAAGGGGCTCGCGGCCGAGAACCTCACCAACGATCCGAACCGCGTCATTGTCGAGAAGCCGATCGGCAAAAGCTGGGCAACGTGCGAGCAGATCAACGCCGCCATCGCCGAGCACTTCAGCGAGAACCGCACCTTCCGCATCGACCACTATCTCGGCAAGGAAACGGTCCAGAACCTCATCGCGCTCCGCTTCGGCAATGCGCTGTTCGAGCCCTTGTGGAACCGCCACACGATCGACCACGTGCAGATCACCGTCGCAGAGACGCTCGGCGTCGAGGGCCGCTTCGGCTATTACGACGAATACGGCGCAACGCGCGACATGGTGCAGAACCATATCCTGCAGCTGCTCTGCCTCATCGCGATGGAGCCGCCCTCGAACCTGCGCCCTGAGTCCGTGCGCGGCGAGAAGGTGAAGGTCCTTCGCTCGCTCCGCCCGATCCGCGATTCCGAACTGCGTGAGAAGACCGTGCGCGGCCAGTACACGCGCGGCGTCACCGACGGCAAAAGCGTGCCGGCCTACACCGAGGAGGAAGGCGGCAAGCCGTCCGACACCGAAACCTTCGTCGCGCTCTGCGCCCATGTCGACAACTGGCGCTGGGCCGGCGTTCCCTTCTACCTGCGCACGGGCAAGCGCCTGCCGACCCGCACATCGCAGATCGTCATCCAGTTCCGTGACGTGCCGCACTCGATCTTCAACGGCAGCCCGCTGATGGCCAACCGCCTGACCATCACCCTGCAACCAGAAGAGTCGATCGCGCTGACCATCATGAACAAGACGCCTTCGCTCACGCAGGGCGGCTATGAGCTGCAGCCGCTCACGCTCAATCTCTCGCTGCTCGATGCCTTCAAGGGCGAGAAACGCCGCCGCATCGCATACGAACGCCTGCTGCTCGAAGCCATCTCCGACAACTCAACCCTGTTCGTGCGCCGCGATGAAGCGGAAGCCGCCTGGGTCTGGATCGACCGCATCATCGAAGGCTGGGCGCGCACCGGCATCAAGCCCGCGCCCTACCAGTCTGGAAGCTGGGGACCTGCCGGCGCCTTCGCCCTTACCGAACGCAATGGCCATAGCTGGTATGAATAGCCAATGAGCGCGACCGTCACTCACGAGGAAACCTTCTTTCCTGATCGCAGGCGTCTTTACGCCGGCGCATGCCAGGACTTTGCCGACAGGCTGGCCGACATCATCAAGAAACGCCGCAAGGCTTCGATGGCGCTCGCTGGCGGCACAACGCCCGGGCCGCTCTACGATGCGCTCTCCAACGTTCCGATCAACTGGGAAAAAGTCTCGCTCACCCTCACCGACGAGCGCTGGGTGCATCCGGAAGATCCCGCCTCGAACGAGTTCCTGATCCGCGACACGCTGATGCGTCGCCGCGCCGCCGTCGCCACCTTCGTGCCGTTCAAGACCAATCACGCCAAGGCTTCTGGCGGTGCAGCCACCGCTGAGAAGCGCATCGCGCCGATCATGCCGTTCGACATCTGCCTGCTCGGCATGGGGCCTGATGGTCACATCGCGTCGCTGATCCCCGGCGCTGAAGGCTTCGACGCCGCCGTCGACCCGGCCGGCACACGCAAGCTCGCCGGCATTCACGCCCCCGGCGCGGCAGGCGCGCCTGAACGCATGTCGCTCACCGTGCCCGGCATTCTTGCGTCGCGCCGCATCGTCCTGTTGTTCATGGGACAGGACAAGCTCAACGTCTTCAACGAGGCCAAGGAAGGCCGCGGCGCCTCACCGATCAAGGACCTGCTGGCGCAGAAGAAAGTTCCCGTCCACGCCTTCTGGGCGCCGTAAGCGCTTAACTGTCCTTCAGCGCAGGCGAACTTCCCACACGTCCATCCGGGCGCGCGACTTTCAGCATGCGCTGGAATGCGGGCCGGGCTTCCATGCGATCCTGCCACGCGGCGAGATGCGGATAGAGGCTCATGTCGGCAACCTTGATGCGATCGGCATAGTCACTCGGGAACCACATCATGATATCGGCTGCCGAAAACTCCGCCCCGCCGAAATACTCATGAGTCTGCAGGAACGTGTCGGCGAACTTCATCGCGCGCTGGCCGTCAGTCTCCTCGCCCGTGGGCTTCACGCCGGTCGTCGCGCGCGCCGTGCGATAATCCGCGATAACATCCGCTGCCAACGACCCTTCCGAGAAATGCATCCACATCAGGTGCGCGGGATAATCCGGCGATGCGATCGCGGGGATCAGGCGGCGCCCGGCATTGCGGTCAAGGATCAGCTGAATGATCGACGCCGATTCCACCAGCACCTGCCCGTTATAAATGACAGTCGGCGCCACGGGCATCAGCGGGCTGATCGCGCGGATGGCGTTCATCGACGCCGTGAGATCGCCACGCACATAGTTCAGCTTGTAGGGCAGCCCCAGCTCCTCGCACAGCCAGACGATCCGCTCGGACCGCCTTCCTTCGAGGTGATAGATCGTCAGCTCCATCGGCGCCGATGCCGTTGCGATAGCCGGCGCTTGCACACACGCCGCAGGCGCAAGGCACAGCGCAAGGCTCAACCCGATCATTGCAAGCTTCATTTTCCGCCCTCTTTTTTTACTGACTTTCCATCAGCATCCCAAGGGCGTCCATCTCTCATTTGAGCGACAGGAACACGCTCGCGTCAGTGCCTCTTGAAGCCAGGCTGCCGCCAGTGGTCTTCCCTGCCAGGTTCGTGCGATCACGGCCTTCCACAACGCAGCCATGGCGCCCATGAACACGTCCACAGTCGAACAGGTCGAACAGCTGACCGCCGCGCTCCTGCGCACGCTGGATGCACTCGGCTTCATCACGCGCCATCTCAGCCCGCTGGGATATGCGCAGCAGCTTGCACGTGCAGGTGAACCCGATGCCGACCTGCGCATCGCTCGCGCCTTCCCGGATTGGGATGATCCCTACTCTGCCCTGCGCCCGCTTCTTGATGCGTCCAGCGATCAGGCGCTCGCAGCCTTCGATGGCCTGCGCGAAGCACTCGCGCCACCCGAAGACATGACCCGCGCCTACAAAGCGCTGCGCCATGTTCCGCGCGCGCTCGAAGCGCTCTATCCGCTCGCCGGCATCATCCCGTCCGTGAACCGTTTCTTCCTGGAGCCCGCGCACCGCTCCGACCAGCAGTTGCAAGCGCGCTTCATGAAGCAACCGCCGTCGCCCGAGACCGGCCTCATGTGTTTCGGCGACGACCCGCATGCACGCACATCCGTCTGGGTCTACGTCCCGGAAACCTACGCCGCCGACAAACCTCACCCCGTCATCTTCGCCCTGCACGGCGGATCAGGCCGCGGCCGCGCCTTCATCTGGAGCTGGCTTGCCGCCGCCCGCACGCGCGGCGCGATCCTCGTCGCGCCTACGTCGCTCGGCCAGACATGGGCGATCCAGGGCGCCGATCAGGATACGCCCCACCTCGCCCACATCCTCAATTTCATCCGCAACAGATGGACGATCGATCCGACCCGCATCCTCCTCACCGGCATGAGCGATGGCGGCACCTTCACCTACACCTCCGGCTTGGAACGCGCCTCGCCCTTCACCCACCTCGCCCCGGTCGCGGCAGCCTTCCATCCGATGCTGGTCCAGATGGCCAGCGAAGCGCGCCTGAACGCCCTGCCCATCCATATCATCCACGGCGCCCGCGACTGGATGTTCCCCATCGACATGGCCCGCGACGCCCACCGCCATTTCTCCGGCGCAGGCGCATCCGTCGCATATCGCGAGCTGGACGACCTCAGTCACAGCTATGGCGCCGATCTCAGCTCAATGATTATGGACTGGCTGTTGGCCTGACGCCGTTTCCAGCCGATATGTGTGTCTGAGTCGAACGACGAGGCACGCCATGGCGCTTCACCCGAAAATCGCGGAAGTCACCGCACGCATCCAGGAACGCAGCCGCGAAACCCGCGCTGCCTACCTCGCCCGCATCGACGAGGCGCGGAAAGAAGGCCCCGGCCGCTCGCACCTGTCCTGCGGAAACCTCGCCCACGCCTTCGCCGCCTCGCCCCTCGGCGACAAACTCACCATGAGAGGAAGAGCGCCCAATATCGGCATCGTCACCAGTTACAACGACATGCTGAGCGCCCACCAGCCGTTCAAGGACTATCCCGACCTCATCAAGGATGCGGCCCGCAAGGCCGGCGCCTCGGCGCAGGTCGCCGGAGGCGTGCCCGCGATGTGCGATGGCGTCACACAGGGTCGCCCCGGCATGGAGCTGTCCCTGTTCTCGCGCGATGTGATCGCTCTCTCGACCGCCGTCGCAATGACGCACGATGCGTTCGATGCAGGCCTCATGCTCGGCACATGCGACAAGATCGTGCCCGGCCTCGTCATCGGCGCGCTGTCCTTCGGCCACCTGCCCGTGATTTTCTCGCCAGCCGGCCCCATGCCCTCCGGCATCAACAACAAGGAAAAAGCGAAAGTCCGTGAGCTCTTCGCACTCGGCCAGGTCACGCGCGACCAGCTGCTCGAAGCTGAAGCCGCCTCCTACCACACCGCAGGCACCTGCACCTTCTACGGCACCGCCAACTCCAACCAGATGATGATGGAGCTGATGGGCCTCCATCTGCCCGGCACCGCCTTCGTCAATCCCGGCACGCCCTTGCGCGAAGCCCTCGTCCGCGCCGCCGCGCTGCGTTGCGTCGAGCTCGCACAATCGGGCGAGTCGATCATGGCCCACGTCGTCGATGTGAAATCCATCGTCAACGCCATCGTCGGCCTGATGGCCACGGGCGGCTCCACCAACCACGCCCTGCACATTCCTGCGATGGCGCAAGCCGCCGGTATCCTCGTCGACTGGGATGATTTCTCCGATATCTCCAGCGTCACGCCTCTGCTCGCCCGCGTCTATCCGAACGGCTCGGCCGACGTGAACAATTTCCACGCCGCTGGCGGCATGGCCTTCGTCACGCGCGAACTGCTCCACGCCGGCCTTCTGCATGGCGACACGCTCACCGTCGCGGGGCCGGGCCTCGAACGCTACACGCAGGAGCCATGGCTGGACGGCGACACGCTTCGCTGGCGCCCTGGCGCCGAAACATCGCTCGACGACACCATTCTCCGCCCCGTCTCCTCGCCCTTCGAAATGGAAGGCGGCATCCGCCTGCTGAAAGGCACGCTCGGACGCGGCATCATCAAGATCTCGTCGGTCCCGAAAGACCGCCGGGTCATCGACGCACCCGCCGCCGTATTCGAAAGCCAGAGCGACTTCACTGCCGCCTTCAAGGCCGGCAAGCTCGACCGCGATGTCTGCGTCGTCGTCCGCTTTCAGGGTCCACGCGCCAACGGCATGCCGGAACTGCACGCGCTCACGCCCGCGCTCACCAGCCTGCAGAACCGCGGCCATCGCGTCGCTCTCATCACCGACGGCCGCATGTCCGGCGCATCCGGCGCAGTCCCCGCCGCCATCCATCTCACGCCGGGCGCAGAACAGGACGGCGTCCTCGCCCGCATACAGGATGGCGACCGCATCGTACTCGACGCCGAAGCCGGCACGCTCAACGTGTTCATCAGCCTCGACGAACTCGAACACCGCGCACGCGCCTCTGTCCCGCCCGCAGGCCATGGCTGGGGCCGCGAACTCTTCGCGCCCTTCCGCGCCGTCGCAGGCGACGCTGAAATCGGCGGCGGCATATTCAGCGCCTACGCAGGAAACCTGACATGACTGTCCCTAATATGACCGTTGATGAACTGATGGCGATCCAGCCCGTGATCCCCGTGATCACGATCGAACGTGTCGAAGATGCAGCGCCCCTTGCCGAGGCGCTCGTCGCAGCCGGCCTCCCCGTGCTCGAAGTCACATTGCGCACACCTGCAGCCGCAGATTGCATCGCCGCCATGAGCCAGGTGAAGGGCGCCATCGCAGGCGCCGGCACCGTGCTCAATACCAGGGATCTGCAACGTGCCCTCGACAGCAAGGCCCGCTTCATCGTCACGCCCGGCCTCTCCGCCTCCGTCACCACCGAGACGCAGAAGGCTGGCATACCCATCCTGCCCGGCATCGCCACCGCGACCGAACTGATGGCCGGGCTCGACCTCGGCCTCACCCGCTTCAAATTCTTCCCCGCCGAGCAGGCCGGCGGCCGCGCCATGATCGACGCGCTGAAAGGTCCATTCGGCCACGTCCGCTTCTGCCCCACGGGCGGCATCACGCTCGACCTCGCGCGTGATTATCTCACGCGCTCCAACGTCGCCTGCGTCGGCGGCGGCTGGCTGACGCCAAAGAAGCTGATCGATGCAAAAAAATGGGACGAAATCGGCGCGCTCGCCCGCGAGGCCGCTGCGCTGAAACGCGGCTGACCTTCAACCGAGGACTATGCTGGCAACAACCGCAGGAACTCGTCGTCGCGCCATTTGAGCTGCCTCGGCCCCATCGCACGCAAGATTTCGTTGGCCTGCCGCGCAATCACCAGACGCCGCTTGCGCATCAGATAGAGCCGCTGATCGCCCGCGCCAGCCGCCATGACGATATCCTCGCCCATCGCCGCCTGTCCGATCGCGTCACCGTCAATGCCGGAACGCGGGCTCGGTCCGATCAACCCCGGCCGCAACAACCACCATGAAAGCCCATAGCCCGGATTGGCCGATGTCGCCTCGAACAGTGCGGTGTAGACGTTCAGGTCCAACCCCTTCGCGCCATCCATCACCCACTGGCCGAACTTGGCCCAGTCGCGTGCGTTGAAGTGGGCGCCCTGTGGCAGGAAGGGATTGCCGTCAGCACCGCGCTTCCAGTCCGTCGGGCGAATGCCAAGCCCATCGAACAAACGCGACTGAAGCCATATGACTGGATCATTCGGCTTGCCCACAGCCTTGAGCTTCCGCTTCAGGAGTTCGCCGAAACACTGGAAGTTCGTCGGCCCATAGACAAATTTCGCGCCGGGTTCGAACGTCGCTTTTGCCTGAACAGCATCGAGATAAGCCGGCGGCCGCGCAACTTCACCCGCGCCCTGCAGGCCCGATGTCAGCGTCAGCAGATGCCGGATGGTGATCTTGCTGCGGCCGTCGCCCTTCCACTCGGTCAGCGTCTTCGCTGCCGGCTCATCAATGTCGAGCAGGCCATCCGCCGAGGCGAGCCCGGCCATGATCCCTGTGAAACTCTTGGTGCCGCTTGCCAGCTCCCACCCCTTCTCGGGCGCACCGACATTCGGATAGGTCTCGAACAGGATCTTCCCATCCTGCATCACCAACAGCGAAACACCCCTGCGCACCGCCGCATATTCTGCCGCCGGACCATAAGGGCCCGTCACCGACGCAGGCTTGTTCTTGTTCCTCAACCCCTGCGCGTTCGCGCACCCGACAAAAGCCGCCGCGCTAACACCGGCTAACACCGCCCGTCTCGATGCATCCATCACAGCCTCCCCGCTTCAGTTGCGATACCCTGCGGTATCGCAACTGAACGGCTGTTGAACAGCAAGAGGGCCTCGTCCCTATTTCAGGAACTCCGTGATCTCCGCTGCAAAGGCATCCGGCTGGTCCAGCATGACGAAATGAAAGCCGCCATCCACGCGCTTCAGCTTCACATCCTTCAGTCCCGCATAGGCTGCCGAATACATGCCATCAACAAACGCCGGCGGCTGTCCCATCTGCGCATCATAGGCATAGACCACAGTCGCCGGCGCAGTGATCTGCGGCAGCAACGGACGCGCATCCTCGATCATGTCCTCGTACATCGCCTTGGCGACGACCTTGCGATCCGATGCAACGGACCAGGCTTTGGGGCCTGCGCGCGCAGCTTCCGCCTTCACCAGCATGCCCATCGTCCGGTCCTGTCCTGAGGCGAACGTCTCTTCAGTCATGCCCAGCATCTGCGTCCGCATCATCTCGGCCTGCGGCTTCACCATTTCGGCCGTCGCCGTTGGCGCGAACAGCAACGCGTAAAAGGGCAGCGCATCGACGATCATCACGCGGCCAACAGAACCCGGATGCTTCGCCGCAACCTCAATCGCCGCCAGACCGCCAAGCGAGTGGCCAATGATCGCCGGCTTGCTGAGCGTCTCGGCATAAGCCGCAACTTCATCGACCAGTGGCGCCAGGAACGGCCCCTCCGCATTCGGCCCCGCAGGCTCGCCTGCAAACCCTTTCACCTGCAGCGTATGCACGCGGTGCGTCGCCGACAGCTGCTTCACGGTCGCGTCCCACACATCATCGGATGATGCGAGACCCGGGATCAGCACCACATCCGGCCCCTGCCCGGTGACCGTCGCCACGAACCGCGTCTGCGCGACGGCAGGCGCTGCAAGCAGCAGCGCGACAAGACCAATCATCAATCCACGCACTGGCGCTCCACGCATCACTCGGCAGCCTTCTTCATGTGGCCCAGCCCGTCGTCGAAAATGTCCTCGATCCCTTTCCCGAACAGCCGCGCAATGCGGAATGCCAGCGGAAGCGATGGATCGAACTTTCCTGTCTCAAGCGCATTGATCGACTGGCGGGAGACGCCCAGCGCATCTGCAAGATCGCCCTGGCTCCAGCCTCGCTCTGCGCGAAGCTCTCGCAGCGTGTTGATCATTTCTCGAAGCCCGCGCCGAACGAGCGCCTGCCGATGCAGTAGATGAGGCCATAGCTCAGGAAGAAGATCGGCCCGACCAGGAAGGTCCAAAGGCTAGGCACGACATTGTAGAGTTCAAGGAACCCCCACACGACGCTGAAGAAGGCGGTTATCATGCCGCCCGCGGCCATTGCCGCCATCTGCTGCTGGCGCGTGTATTCATCCGTCTCGCGCGAGAGCCGCCACATCAGCCACAGCACGCCGCCGACCGGCGCCGCCATGATCAGCGCGACAATCGCCGCCAGCCAGGTGGGCGGTGTTTCGAACTGCTTCAGCAGGTACGATCCGCCAAATACGGCGATCGTGTAGACCACCATCACCGGGATAAAAGCCCGCCGATAACGCTTGTTTGCTTCGCGAAATGTCACTTCTGCCATGGACGCCTCCTGTAAAGTACGCTTTACAGATAGCGCAGGCTCCAAGCCTGTCAAGTATGCTTTACAGGCAGCTCGAATTATTTCGGCTTCGCGTCGTTCGCCGCAATCAGCGACCTGATGAGATCGGCGTCCGTCTGCGTCGCCGGATTGTAGATCACCATCGCCAGATCCGGCCGCCCGTCGACAGCGAAGGACGAATACTCAAGCGCGAGCAGGCCAGCGGGATGGCGAAGATGCTTCGTGCCCTCGCCATGTGAACGCACGGCATTCTCTCGCCACATCATCTCGAACTCCGGACTCGCGCGGCTGAGCTCGTCGACAAAATCCTTCACCGCTTCCGACGCGCCCGCGCGTATCGCGTCGGCGCGAAACGCCGCCACGACAAACCGCGCGACGCTTTCCCAGTCGAGCTGCCGCTCGCGCGCAAGCGGATCACAGAACATGCGTCGCAGGATGTTGCGCTCGCCTGCCGGCACGGATGCATAGTCCCACAACACAACGGTCGCCGCCTCGTTCCAGGCGATCACATCCCACGTTGCGGACTTGATGAAAGCCGGACTGATCTCGAGCATGTCGAGAACACGCTGCAGGCGTGGCGTAACGCCTTCAACAACCCGATAGCGCGCCTCGGGCGGCCGGCCGAGCGCCAGCAGGAACAGATGCTCGCGTTCAACATCGGTCAGCATCAACGCGCGCGAGATACGCTCCAGCACATCCGCCGATGGCGAGCCGCCCCGTCCCTGCTCCAGCCATGTGTACCAGGTCGCGCTCACATGCGCACGCTGGGCTACTTCCTCGCGGCGCAAGCCCGGCGTGCGGCGCCGCTTCAGCGGTAACCCGAACGACGCGGGATCAAGCTTCGCGCGCCGATCGCGCAGATAATCGCCCAGCATGTTTTCCGATGGGGCGGATGCGGTCATCCTGTTAGTCCTTATACCCGTATAACGTCACCCATTTTACTGGCATGAAGCATACGCCAGATCTGTCTCCGGCAGAATATGGAGATTGCCCCATGCGTGTTTTTGTAACCGGCGCTGCGGGCTTCATTGGCTCCGGCG
>Ga0208939_1001889_pt1 | contig 15297 bp, 16 predicted proteins | sample AD_STIC12_MetaG_FD_184437 | JGI IMG/M metagenome (GOLD analysis project Ga0208939, IMG submission 184437) | Active sludge microbial communities of municipal wastewater-treating anaerobic digesters from USA - AD_STIC12_MetaG (SPAdes) (version 2) | ecosystem: Engineered > Bioreactor > Anaerobic >...
TCTGGACCGCTACGGGAGGACCCTGGCATACGTCTATGCCGACGATGTGCTCATCAACGGGCGCATCATAAGAGACGGCTGGGCGCAGGCGGATGTCCGCTTCGATTATAAAAACAGGGACCTCTTCGCGGCCTACGAGAAAGAGGCCCGGGCGAAGAGAATCGGGATGTGGAAGCATTCGCCCTGATCAGGCGGCGGGCTTTGTCCGGTTGAGGCCTGTTGATTTCGTCTTCGGGGGATTCCTCTTCTTCCTCTTCCCTTGGTGAGAGGACCCGGGAGGGGGAATGACCAGACAGCTCCCCGATGCCCCGCCGCCCGGCTCAAGGGGGCGGCGCAGTGCTCATCCATAACGGTTCCGAAGCATCGATCCGATGAAGAGCAGTACCAGCCCGACGACAATGAGGGCCGCGAAGAGCGGGCATGCAGCAAGCGCATTTGCCGCCGCGGGAACTGTCCGGACCGTATCGGCAAGGAAATCGGGCCCTCTCTCCACGAGCGTGAGCACGCTGTACTGCGTCCAGGTGTTGTGCATGAGATACATCAATCCCTGATAGACCAGCAGGCACAGGCCGCCGACAGACCCGGCGATGCCGGCCAGTAGGAATATCTTCTCCACGGCATTCTCCTCTCGGATCAGGAACTCTCGCACTGCCTAGGGACCGATGTATAGCACATCGCCTCCCGAAGGGGAACACCCCGGTGCACAAAACATCCGGGATTCAGTGGCATAGGGGCTCTCCGACCGTGCGGGGCGGGTTTGAGCGGGAAATGAAATCCTTGCAATAATTCCCATATTCATCTATCTTGCGCTTCAATATCGGATGCAGTGACCAAGAAGGAGTAGCTCATGCTTACATATATGAGAAAGCGGTCCAAGAGCTGGATCACGAAGTTCATATTCGGTGCCATCATCATCGTTTTCATTTTCTGGGGGGGAAGCGCCTACTGGTCAGGGGAAGCAAACAAGGTCGCCAAGATCGACCGTTATATCATCACCCAGCAGCAGTTCGCCAAGGCATACAGCGATGCCCTGAGGCTTTACCAGGCAAGACTGGGCGACGCATTCACCCCCGAGGTCCTCGCACAGCTCGACCTGAAAAAGACCGTGCTCGATCAGATGATCAATGACTATATCGTGGACGATGAAGCCAGGAAGCTGGGCGTGAGCGTGTCGGATGAAGAGCTTCAGGAGGCCATCCGGACATTCCCCGCTTTCCAGCAGAACGGCCAGTTCAGCATCGACAGCTACAAGCGGCTTCTGCAGTACCAGAGAATGACCCCTGCTGAGTTCGAAGAGCAGCAGCGCAAGGCCCTTTTCCAGCAGAGAGTCTATTCCATGATCACCGAGAATATCATCGTCTCCCCCCAGGAGGTGGAGGCCTACTATCAGTACCAGAACGATTCGTTCAACCTCAATTATCTGGCTGTCGACGCGAAGTCGTTCAGCAAGGATGCGGTCGTCGGCGATGAGGAGGCGGCCGCCTATTATGAAGCGAACAAGGAGCGCTACAAAATAGCGCCCAGGATCGTCCTGACCGCTGTCCTGTTCCCGGTGGAGCAGTATTTCGACGAAGCCGCGGTAAGCGTGGATGAGGCAAGAGACTACTACGACTCCCACCGGCAGGAGTTTGCCGAAGAGGCGAAGATTCACGGGAGGCACATTCTTATCCGGGTTCCTCAGGATGCGGACCAGACCACCATCGACAAGAAGCGCGCCGCAGCGCAGAAGATCTATGATCAGGTGAAGGCGGGAGGGAACTTCGCCGAGCTGGCGAAGAAATACTCGGAAGACCCCGGCACGAGTGCGGCGGGCGGCGATATCGGCACTGTGCCTCAGAGCTCCCTGCCGGCCTCCATTGCCGAGGCGTTCTCCGGCATGAAGCGCGGAGAGGTGAGAGGCCCGGTCCAGACAGCACTCGGTTTTCACGTGCTGAAGCTCGAGAATAAATCGGAAGCGAAGCAGAGATCCTTCGAAGAGGTGTCCGCTTCCATAGTCGAGAGGATGAGGTATCAGCGGGCGATGGCCATTGCACGCGACGAGGCCGGCAATGCGCACATGGAGCTCTTCGAGCAGGGAATCACCGATCTGGCGGACTATGCCGAGTCGAGAGGCCTGGAAACCCGGGAGATCGGGCCTTTCGCGGAGGGCGAGAACATCGGTGTGGCCGGCAGCGAGGAAGTTGCACGGCAGGCATTCATGCTTCCACAGGGTGAGATCGGCGCTGTCGTGGAGACAGACGAGGGCTGCATGATCTACATGGTCAGGGAGAAGATAGCGGCCCGCATCCCTGAGCTCCAGGAGATCAGAAGCAGAGTCGTCGAGGACGTGCTGACCGAGAAGTCTCTCGAAAAGGCGAAGGAGCATGCCGGAGACCTGGCGAAGAAAACTCTCGCCGAGCTGAACGCCATGAGCCCGGAGAGCACCGGGGAATTCAGGAGAACATCGTACCTGGTGCCGAAGCTCGGCATGATCGAGGGGCTGCAGGACGACCTCGGCAGTCTGCAGGACCCCAAGGTCTACACACACCGGAACACGGTCTACGTGGTCTGGCTCAAGGAAAAGAAAGAAGCGCTCGCCTCGGGAGCCGGTGAGAACGAGCTGAAGAGAATCCGCGAAGAGCTCCTTTTGCGGAAAAAGGAGATGGCCATCAAGGCATTCATCGAAGAAGCCCGCAAGCGCCATGACGTGGTGATCGATTACGCGAAGATCACCTGATGCGGTCGGCTCGAGAGCCCCTGTTCCGTCATCTGAGGAAGCCGGAGGCCGGAAGCTTGAAAAACGCTTCCGGCCTTTTCTGTCAGGCCATTCTCCCCGATCTCGCCGGGAACTCAACGTGCGTGTCTGTTCCTGTTGCATCCGAGGGCTCGTCCGCAATGCGCCGGGTCACTCGTGTTCAACGGCCCTGTGCAGCTCCGAGTATATGCGTACGAGCCTGGAAAACTCATAGTGGGCGTTCAGCCCGCTCGGGCTCGGCAGCACCCAGACCGCCGTCCGCCCGATGGTCCGATCCTGCCTGCCCGGCACTGTTCCCGGAAGATCGAAGGCGGTGCGGTAAGCCCCGATCCCCAGGAATGCGACAAATCGGGGCCGGTAGTGCAAAACCTTGGCTTCAAGCCTTCGCGCCCCTTCCTTAAGCTCCCGGCGGCTCAGGTCGCGGGCCCCTGCGGTGGACCGCTCAACGATATTCGTCAAGCCATAGCCGCTTTCAAGAAGCTCATGCTCCTCGAAAGGCGACAGGAGCCGCCGGGTGAACCCGGACGCATGAATCACCGGCCAGAAGCGGTTTCCCGGGCGCGCGAAATGGTGACCTACTGCGCCTGAGTACAAGCCGGGGTTGATGCCGCAAAACAGAACGCGCAGACCGGGGGCGATGAGATCGGGGACAATCCTTCCCTCGGCTGCGAGGATCTCTTTCCGGGTGGGCGTATGCCGCTGTACCACGGGAGAGAGGGATCGAAGATCACGTTACAGATGCTATTTTCTGTATTCCCTGTGTGCTCTGCTGGCGACGAATTGCCGGTATATTGCCAGGAGGAGGATCGCCCCAAGCAGCGCAATGATGATACTCCACAGGTTGAAGCCGGTAACAGTTCCTAGCCCGGCGAGCGAGGCTATGGCCCCGCCGACGACGGCACCCGCAATTCCGATGAGAATGGTGACAATGATTCCCCCGGGATCTCTGCCGGGCATTATCCACTTTGCCAGGATACCGGCAACCAGACCGAGCAGGATCCATGTTAAGATTCCCATGGGCCTTTCTCCTTTGCTTTGGAAATTGGTAACAGTCTCTCATAACCAATGGTAACCGTATGCTCTGTCAAATCAATGTTCCCCGGCGGGCGTGAGAAGATTACGACCGGCAAAGGTCCGGCGATTGCAGGTCCTTGTCCCGTCAGGGATCGGATCGCCCTTTCCCGCATTCCCCGCATGGCCGCCTGCCTGCGTTGAGAAACCGCCTCGGGCCTCTATCCTTATTTCCTGTAAGGAATACGTGATAAGGAGGGAGGTATGCTCAGAAACATCATATACGGTGCAGCATTCATCATCGTCCTGTTCATCGCCACCCCGGTGCAGGCGCAGCAGCCTGCCGGCCAGGACTACACGTTCGGGAACCCCATGCCCTTGAGCCAGCTCGGCCTGATGTACACAGACAGACCCATGAGGGCCAAGAGCCCGTTCACTGTGGGTCCCGGTCGTTTTCAGGTGGAGACGAGTGTGTTTTCGTACCTCTGGGATGACAACCACTTCAAGCGCGAGCGGATCAGTATCGGCGATACCACCCTTCGTGTCGGGTTTGCAAAAAATCTCGAAGCAGGTGTGACTATCGAGCCCCTGATCTGGCAGTGGCTGAAAAACGGCGTCCGGGAGGACGATTTCGGGCTTGGTGATACGGAATTTCGTCTCAAGTACCATGTGTACGGGCCCAACTATCCCCAGACCATGCTCCCGCAGGGGGAGTCCGCCCTGGCTGTTGCGCCCTTTTTCACTCTGCCCACCGGCACGGACGACTTCGGGCTGGACAGGATGTCCTTCGGTGTAGAGGTCCCCATCTACTTCAATGTCGGCGGCCCCTTCACCGTCGGTTTGACACCGGCGATCGCATACATTCCGGAAGGCGATGTATTCGCGGATGAAGATGACGAGTACATTCGCGTCAGCAACGCTCTCGCGCTTTTCTACCCGTTCCAGAGCGATCTGGCCGGCTTCGTGGAATTCTTCGCCAGGGCCAACACCGAGGAGTGGTCGGACTGGGAGGGCAGCATGGACGGAGGCATTCTGTACCAGCTGACGAACGAGGTCCAGCTGAATGCAGCACTGTCTTTCGGCCTCACCGACGAAGCGCCGGACTTTACCACGCAGTTCGGTTTCGCATGGCGGTTCTGATATGCGGCCTGCCTGTGCAGGTATGAGAGAATTCTCCGCCTGACACCTTTTGGCAGAAGGCGGGGAAAGATGCCCGTTCACGCCGCGGACGGTTATGAGAAGAGACTAACACAGGCGCCGGGGATGAGGTCCCCTGCGGAGGCCCCGGACTGTTCCCGCCGCGGCCGATAGGATTCAGCAATAACGCCCCCCCAATTTTCCCATGAAAACCAGGGAATCTCGTTGTCGGGTATTTCTATTGTTGATATAAATAGGCCCGTGTCATTTCACGACATACGGGCTGCAGGATCGGCCGCATTGTTGGAATGACGGGGAGAGGGCTTCTATGGAGAGGGTCATTCGGTTCTGCCTTGAGCATCCGTGGCGGGTAATCCTGGCCGTCGCGGCCGTCACGCTGTTCTTCGGGTTACAGATCCCCAAAATCACCATGGACCCGCGGGTCGAGGTCGTCTTGAGAGACGACAATCCCGAGGTCGAGATTTTCGTCGCGAACAAGCATACCTTCGAGCCCTACGCCGACATCCTCATCGGCATGATCAATACCGGCGACATCTTCAACCCGGTCTCCCTCGAGAAGCTCGGCAAAATCGCCCTGGAGCTGGAAGAGATCGCGGAGGTGAGGAAGGTCGCCTGCCTGCTGAACGTGAAGAATATCCAGGGCAGCGAATCCGGTCTGGATGTTTCCCCGATGGTCTCGGACACGGCTGCTCCCCTGACTCAGGCGGATATCGCCGCCCTCAAGGACAAGGTCGGCTCGTGGGAGGTGTACAGAGACACCTATATCACCCGCGACGGCTGCGGCACGGGCATCCTCGTCGTGCTCCAGCGGGAGGTGCAGACCGACCAGATCGTGCCCATCTATTATGCGATCACGGATATCCTGAGCAGGTACGAGGGGCCTGAAAAATTCTATATATCTGGGACCAAGGTGGTTGAGGCCCTCCAGAGCCATTACATGATCAAAGATCTGATCCTGCTGCCTCCCCTGGTCTGTGTGGTGCTGCTCACCTTCCTCTTTCTGTTTTTCCGCAACATCCGCGGCACCCTGCTGCCCCTCGTTTCCGTGGCAATATCGGCCGTGTGGACGCTGGGGCTCATGGCCCTGGTCGGAAACCCTCTCACACTCGTCACCACGGCGCTGCCCGTGGTTCTCATCGCCTGCGGCTCGGCATACGGCATCCACGTTTTGGAGAACGTCCTGGCGGACGACGCGGAGGGGAAAAAGGGCAGAAGCGGGATTCTGGGCGCGGTTTCACGGGTCAGGATGCCGGTTGCCATGGCCTGCATGACCACCATGGCGGCATTCATCTCGTTCACCACCTCGACCATCGTGCCGCTGATAAACATGGGGCTGTTCGCGGCATTCGGCCTCTGCGTATCGATGATGCTGGCGCTCACCTTCATCCCTGCGCTCCTTTCCCTCATCGACGCCCATAGCGGGAGCGTGACGCACCACTACCACTCGAGCAGGGACTATGTGGGCCCCATCCTGAAGCGGCTCTCGTACCTCGGCATCCGAAAGAGCAGGTGGGTCATCGCGGCCAGCTTCGTGGTGCTGGCCGTTTCGATATTCCTGGGAAGGCATGTCAAGAGCGATCTCAACCTGGTGGAGGATTTCCGGGAGCGGAGTCCGATCCGCATCGCGGATACAGTCCTCAATCAGAGCTTCGGGGGCACGTCGGTCTTCCACGTGGTGTTCGAGACGCCCGGCCCCGACGACATCAAAGAGCCGGCGGTGCTGAGGAAGATCGAGAAGCTGCAGCAGGAGCTCATGAAGGTAGAGGACGTGGGCAAGGCCGTCTCCATCGTGGATTTCATCAAGCGCATGAACCAGGCCATGCACGACGGCGATCCGGCGTTCTACACAATCCCGGAGTCCCGGGAGCTTGTCGCCCAGTATCTCCTGCTGTTTTCCTTCTCCGGGGGAGGAGACGAGCTGGACGGCTTTGTTGACTATGACTTCCGGAAGGCCCAGATCATCTTGCAGATGAAGTCTCTGAGCGGATATCTCGCCCGGGATGTCATCGACGCGGCGAAGCGTTTCCAGGAAAACGAGCTGGCCGGACACAAGGATACGAACATCATCACCACCGGCCTTGCGGTGATGGCCAAGGAGTTCAACCGCATCGTGGTCAGGAGCCAGATCCAGAGCTTCCTCATCTCGATTTTCCTGTGCTTCCTGATCACTTCGGGCGTATTCAGGTCGTTGCGGCTCGGAGTTTACAGTATGATGCCGCTCCTCATCCCCATCGCGCTCGACTTTGCGATCATGGGGGTGAGCGGGATCAGGCTCAACGCAGCAACGGCCACGGTGGCGAGCATCGATATCGGCATGGGCATCGACTACTCCATCCACTTTCTGAGCCGGTACCGGCACGAGATCCGTATGGGACTGCCGGTGGCGTCCGCACTGGACAGGGCGCTGAACACATCGGGAAGGGGGATCGTCTATAACGCCCTGGCGGTGGCTGCAGGGTTCCTGGTTCTGGCGCCTTCCCAGTTCGTCATCATATCTCAGATGGGCATTCTCGTGGCCGTGGACATGCTCACCATCGCCCTGTCAGCGCTTACCTTCCTGCCCGCGTGCATTATGCTGCTTCCCCCGAAGCTTCTCGCCGGCTCTCCCGTCCTTCCGGACGCGAAGACCCCCCTGGCGTACGAGCCAGGGGAGATCTCTTCATCCGATGGATTCGAGGACAGGGGCGCAGGCTCCGCAGGAGGCGGGTAGGGCGTCGCCCCGCCGGATCTCATGAATGCGGAATGTCTTCTCGGACGGGGGCTGCTACACCGTCACGATACCTTTCACCCGTCCGACCCATCCTCCCAGGGCGGCTGCAGCACCGCTCAGGATGAGCATGAAGAATGACGCCAGCGCCGCCTTCGACAGCGCATCGGCCACCTGTCCCGCCACCCGCTGCGCGGTCTGCTGAGCCTGCTGGGCCTGTTGCTGCACCTGCGGAGCGAGCTCCCGGTAGCGGGTTTCCATCTGCTGGACAATGTTCTGGATCTCCTGCTCTGAGAGCGTGGTGTACTGCTGGATCTGCTTCACCATCTGCTGGCGCTCCTGCTCGGTGACGCCGCCCTGCATCATCTGATATAAGGACGGGCCGAGGTCCCGTATCACGGTCTGAGCGTCCACACCTTCCCTCAGGTTCTGGTCCATTGCCTGCTCGGCCTCCTGTATGATGTCCTGCGCCGGGCCGGATACCGCGCCGGCTATCTGAGGTATGACCGTGCCCGCCGCCTGGCCGGCGACGGAGACCACATTGCCTACCAGCCCGAACGCGCCGCCCAGGATGAAGCCGACCGTGCTCGTGAGCATGAACATAGTGAGCAGCGTCACCAGGCCCCAAGTCACGAGGCCGTGCAGGGCCCCGTCGAAAACGCGCTGGAGGCCCGCAACCCTGCTGCTCACCCAGCCGCCGAGAAAGTATGCGATAATGCTGCTGATGACCCACCATATGGCGGTGCCGATACCGAGACCCCCGAACGGATTTTCTTCCGTTGCGGGGTTGATGGTGGCAAAGCCCACTGCAAGACCCAGCATGATGAGCGTAAGCATGACGACCAGCGTAATGACCGTTCCGGCGAATATGGCGCTCCACTTGACATGGCCAACGGATTCCGCTGAAGGGAGTACGTTTATTCTTTCTTCCATTGCACTTGTCCTCCTTTGGTTGAGGGTGTCGAATGGTCGAGTTTTCAGGGGACGGATCTCTGCGTCCCGACAAGGGTAATAATGGGTATTCTCCCTGATCTCTCAAGCTTGGATTGTCCGCTCGAGCGGCTGGTTTCGGTCGTTCGCCGAGGGCGTACCTCCGGCGGGTCGGGAGAGGGGTTCATCGAACGGGAAGGGAAAGGATCGGGAAGGAGACGAGCTCCGAAGCCCCCGGAACGCTTCGCGCGGGGGAGGGAGGCGCGGATGCAGGAGCGGCAGCCGGGGCCGGACTCCGGAGAGCCGGCGGCGGGCGCCGGCACGACTCCTCCGGATTGCCCCGGCCCCGGCTGCTGAGGCTTTACCGCGCGCGGGCCTGCAGATATTCCTTCAGGGCATGCGCGTTGTTCAGCCGCTGCTCCCGGGAGCTGTACAGGAGCGTCACGGTCCCTGAGCGCGCACGCCCGATGAACTCTTCCACAGACTCCGGCCGGCTGTCCAGCTCGGCGAAATAGCGTGTCCTGAACTCGGGCCACTTTTCAGGGTCGTGGCCGTACCAGGAGCGGAGCTCGTTCGACGGCGCGATATCCTTGAGCCAGAGATCGATCTTCGCCTTCGGCCGGGATACGCCTCTGGGCCACAGCCTGTCCACCAGGACGCGCAATCCGTCTCCATCGGCCGGTTCTTCGTACACCCGCTTGACCTTTATCTCCATGTTCCGCCTCCTTTAACCTTCGAAAATATGTCTCAGCGCCCGGGCCCGTGCCCGCTGCACGGGCGCTCGATGAGACCGAGAAAAGCCTCGATCGCCGCGAGCGACGCCCGGGGCTGTGCCTGGAGAATGAAATGCGGCCCCGGTATCCTTTTCACCCGCAGATCCGGGACCGCCTCCGTGAAGTCGAAGAGAGAGGATGCCGGCACGGTCCTGTCGGATGCGGCCTGGATATACAGGCATGGAACGCTCAGCAGGGGAAGAAGACTGCGGACATCCATCCCGGCGACGATCCCGAGCCGGTGAACGAGCACCTCGAGCGGGACTGCGGCCATAACCCGCCGCCACAGCGAAAGGAACGTCTCGGCCGGCTCGTTGCCTCCAGCGACCGCCAGCTTCAGCAAAAACCGGGGCGGTGTGAGCCTCAGAATCGCCGCGAGCGGAAGGGCCCTCAGGAGCTTCAGCGCAAAAGGCCTCGGCGGACGGGCAAAGGTCGAGCACAGCATCAGGCACTGCGCCCCGAGCATTCCCGAGCCCACCAGGGCGACCGCCACCGGCCCTGAGAAGGACTCGGCCAGGACGATGGATCCCTCGTCCCAGGGGATCTGTTCCCTGGCGCATCGGACGGTTTCCTCGAAACTCAGGGGCCTGTCCGCGGGATAGCGGACCACCGCCGTCGCGACATCGGGCGGCAGCACCTCCCTGAAAGGCTCGAACGAGATCCCCGTTCCGTCCAGGCCGGGCAGGAACACGAGCTTCTTTCCGCTGAGCACGCTCATATCCTGGTCCTGCGCGCCGCGAACGCGGACGCTTCCTCTCTCCCGCACATGCATCGGGCGCCGGCCGGCCGTCGCCCGGATGAAGCCCTCAGATCGCCTCGATAGTCGACGGCGGCTTCGACGCGATGTTGTAGGTGACGCTCACCACTCCCGGCACCTCGCGGATGATCTCGCGGCCGAGCTGCTCCAGCAGGTCGAACGAAAGCCGAGTCGGCTTCGCCGTGCGGGCGTCAGTGCTGTCCCAGCAGCGCACCTCGATCTGCTGGCCGAAATCGCGCTTTCCGTCGCGCATGCCGGTCACGCGGTCTTCGTGGAGGACTCCCAGGTACTGGAAGGCGCCGCTCTCCTTGAGCAGACGCTCGATCACCACGGTGGCTCTGCGGACCGTCTCGATCCTCTCCGGCGTGGCCTCGCCTATCACCCGCGCCGCCAGAGCCGGCCCCGGGAACGGAATGCGGTCGAAGAGCTCGTTGGGAAGCCCGAGCGACTTGCCCAGCTTCCTCACGCCGTCCTTGCGAAGTTCGATGAGCGGCTCGAGGATGCGGTAACCGAACGCAGCCTGCGGGTCGATCCCGAGCTGCTCGAAGACGTTGTGCTGACGCTTGATTCCCGCCACGGTCTCGTCGACATCGGTCAGGATCGTCCCCTGGAGGAGATATCTGGCGCTGCTCTCCCGGACGATACGGCCGAAGACGTCCCGGTAGAAGGTCTGGGTGATTGCCTCGCGCTTCTTCTCGGGGTCGGTGACGCCCTTGAGCGCGGCGAAGAACTCCGTGCGGGCATCCACGACCTCGACCGCGACGCCGAGGTCCCGGAAATATGCCACCACCTGCTCGACCTCGCTCTCGCGCATGAGGCCGTTTTCGATGATGACCGTCCGCAGGCGGGGCCCCAGGGCGAGATGTCCGAGCATGGTGACCACGGACGAATCGACCCCTCCGGAAAGGGCGTTGATCGCCGTTCCGTCGCCTACGGCATTCCTGATATCCTCGACCTTTTCTCTGGTGAAGCTCTCGGTGTTCAGCTCACCTGCCGTGACTTCCTTTCTCATGGAGAAATCTCCTCTTCATATGTTTTGCCGGTTTCAATACCATGGAACCAAGGCGGTGTTCCACGACGAAAGTCGGATGTCACATCGCCCGGGTGTTATGGCCGGATGCATGCATCCCTCCGCTCTCCGTTCGGCGCTCGGCCGCGGGAGAAGAAGGCGGCGCGGAAGGGAAGGCGGGGGAAAACCCCGGCCGTCCCTGGATGCGGCTGGTTCCCGGATACCGGCCCTCTGGCCCCTGATGCTTTGCAATGACGCTTATGCGCACGCAGTGAAAGCCGGTCCTCCGCCTCGGCCACAGCCCATCCGCCATCGACGAATGATTGTGGCTCACGTGATCGGGATGGACGGGAGCGGCGGACATCTTAATGCCGCTATTTCATCTTCGATCTCAGCCTGATGGTTTCACCGGCTACCATGAAGCTCCCTCGTCCGCGGTGGTGAATCGTCCGCGGGTTTTTTATTGTCGGATCGACCCATGCCTTGACGACTTCCAGGACAAAGAGCCCGTAGTCCGCCACCATCCGCGTGTCCGATACCCTGCATTCGAGCTGTGCGTAGCACTCCTTGATGAGGGGTGCCCCGACCTGCGAAGCGGGCACGGCCGTGAGGCCGAACTTTTCGAACTTGTCAGTGTCCGCGCCCGAGGAGTTGCCGCAGGCCGCGACCTTTTCCGCGATCTCGACCGTGGGTATGTTGATGACGCATTCCTTCGAGGACTCCAGCAGGCCGAAGGAGTAGTTGCGCTCGCTGATGATGCAGCCCACCAGCGGCGGCTCGAACTCCATCATGGTGTGCCACGACATGGTCATGATGTTCGTCCGCCCGCCGAAGGCGGTTGTGAGCAAGGCGACCGGCCCCGGCTCGAGCAGACTGTAGGCCCGGGACAGAGGGAATGATTTTCCTGTCATGCCGAATCCTCCTTTCTCAGGCACTTGAAATCCATATATGCGGCCCGGGCGGCTGGAGGCAACCCCCAGGCCTTTCGAGCTCCTTCATCTTTTTGACTTTTCCGGCGGATCGCGATGCCCCTCTCTCGCTCCTCCGCTTCCCCACGTGCCAGCGTTCACTGCCGCACCGCATGCGGCGCGGCAATTTGCATCGAAGCGCTCGGAGCGACGACGGCGGGCTGCTGAAAGCCATTTGCAGCACCGGCGGCCCGCAGATGATTCGTGACCTTGCTTCAGGCGGTTTTCACGCCGACGAACACCTGCATGGGGTATTCGCCCTCCCCCAGGATGAACCGGTCGTAGAGGCCGTCCAGTCTCGTTTGACTGACCTCCAGCCCGGCGCCCTCCATGAGAGAAATCCACTGCGCCTGCGAAAACAGGCCAAGGACGTGGCGGTCGGTATGGATGCTCAGCCTGCCCCGGCGCCTGATCAGGTAGACAAGGGTCGCTTCATAGGTGGAGCGAAAGGGCCTGGGGATGTAGTTGTTCTCGAAGATAGTGATCTCCGCGCCGTTTTTCGCGCCGGTATAGCAGAAGTTGTTTTCCCTGAATTCTTCTCGGACCTTGGCCGTGATCAGAAGCACCCCTCCGGGCTTCAGATGCCTGCAGGCCGTGCCGATCGCGGCCTCGAGGTCCGGCAGTGTCGCCATGTAGTCGATGGAATCGGGAACGGCCACGGCATCGAAACGTTCCTTCAGGTCAACGCTCCGCATGTCACCGTGCAGATAGGCGACCTCCGGATTGGTCGCCCGGGCGAGCCTGAGCATTTCTTCACTGATGTCCACTCCGGTCACTGTGAAGTGCTTCTTGAATGTCCAGTCATTGCCTCCCGCCCCGCAGCCTAAATGGAGCAGAGTCCTGGTTTCGATCCTGGAGCTCTCTTTGATGATTCTTACATAAAGCTCGGTTTCCTCCGCATAGTCGCCGGGAGAAGCGATGACGGATTCCGTCCACGCCAGATCGTTGTAGCTGAGCCATCTGTCTGCTACCATAGCCGCCCCCTCGGTCGCCGGAAAACCATTCGGTATCGGCGGGCACTTTCTGTGCGCCGGCCCGCCGGATCGACTGTCCGGCCTCTCTGTGGGATCATTCTGTGCCGGGCGATTCTTGCCCGGCCGGGTCCCTCTCACGACCGGTCGCCCGGCTGTCCGCCGCACAGCGCTCCGTGCCCGGTAGGTACGGAGGTGTGTCTCCATGCAGACCGGTTTTCTCCCCCTCGATTCCGGCACAGCGCTCGCGAAACACATGGCGGTATCCCACCCCGATCAGATTGGATCCGCCGACGTCGAACACGTGGCCTCCGGACTGGTGATGAATGAACACGACCAGCTGATGCTCCTTTCGTTTCGGGTGCGCCAGCATGAGCTGGATCGGCCAGTAGAACTTCATGTGCGACCTGTCGCGCCGCGGATGCCGCTGTCGTTCGATGGCGAGCACGTGTTCGGTATAGGAAAGCCCCACGCCGCTTTCGAAATTCGTGTAGACATATCGGCTGAACGGAAGGTCCTTCCATCTGACGGTGATGCCCGCGTTATAGGCGAAAAACGGACTTCGCCCCCCCTCATCCACCACGCCGAAGACCGCAGGCAGCTCAAGCTGCGGACGATACCGCCGGCCCATCAGAGTCCAGTCGAGATCACAAAGGGTATAGGACGCGCCGAGAAGATACATTTCGCCGCCTGCGTCTCCTGTGGCTCTCCTGACCCTGCCGAGCGAAAAATCGTTTATCACGTTCGATGTGATCATGGCGACACCACACTGCAGCGTCCAGCGGTCGCGGCCGGAAATGGCATTTCCGCTTTTCGCGCAAGGCGGCGAACCCCCATTATCAGGTTTTTCACACCAGCCGCCTCCATGCAGAGGGGCCGCGAGAACACAGGTGCAGACGAAAATCGACAGAATCGCGCTCCGCCTCACGGGCCATGAAAAGAACAGCCCGACACGGGCTTGAAACATTCCGATCCGCAGGGGCCGGTTCGCCCCACGGTCATGCAGCGCGCCGGTCGCCGGCCGGGTCGGCCGAAAACCGCTCGGCGGATTTCCGGGTCGTGCAGACCGGTTCGTGTATTTGTTCATCTCCGTCCTCACGCACAGCGGGAAGGGCCTGCGGCCGCCGGAAGCCTCCCGCTTCCTTCAGCCGCCCGAAGGCACGGTTCGGCGGAGCGCCGGGCCTGCCCGCAGCCTCTTGGGAGGGCCCGTTTTCGTGGCGCTCTCGAATTATTATTGGCCGCTGTCCTCAATCATTCCAGGGTCTGATGATGTTTTCCGACCAGAATGCATCGAAAACGTTTGCGGCGCCGCCGTGCTCTATGATCTTTCCATCTTTGAGTGTATCGATATTCACGGCGGAAATCCGCAGCTTTTTCCCCGTAGGCTTTATGCCCAGCCATTCGCCGAGATGAGTGCCTTCCATGATTACTTCGGAGATGACATGGTCACCGTCGACGAATTGTCTTATTACGCGCAATTTCATGCCGGGGTACGTTTTTCTGACGTCGATCAAATGCCGGCGCATCCCTTCCAGTCCGATCGGAACCGAAGTCTCTCCGACCCTGGCGGTGCAGTCGGCGGAAACGAAGCGTTCGATCTCGTCATATCGACTGGAAGAAGACGAGATGACTTCATAAAAGTATTTCAATGTTTCAGATGCAGTCATGAATCACCTCGAACATATGATGTGTTCGTCCGCGGGCCGCGCCTCACATGAGAGCCGGGGCCGGCTGCAGTCCCTTCGCAGGGCCATCCTGCCGCGCCGATTCGCTCCGGGCCCGCGGGCTCGAGTATGATGCCGCTGCCGTTCTGGAGCGGCCCGCCATACCGATGCAGAACAAGGCCCAGAGCCGTAGGGTGCATGCTTCTCCCCGGATTTATTTCCCGCAGACATAGACGGATAAAAAGCCCGTTCGGTCTTTCCCGACGATCTTCAATCCGTTGCGGACGATCATTCCTTCAAGTATCCAATCCAATGTCGAGAACTCTGAATTGATGTGCTGTATGGCCTCTTGTACCGCCTCCTCGCCGGCACGCGCAAGGGCCTCAGCCGGATCAGCTTTTTTGCGACTGCTACAGCTTCCGCGCTACGACTGCGAATTCCCTGCTGTGCGGCGAGAAGGGTGTCCCTGCCACGTCCGAGTAATAGCTTTCGATGGCAAGGCCGCACTCCATGAACTGAGACCTTTGCGTAATCCGGCAAGAAGTGTTTATCTGGGGTTGATTGGTATTTTTTCATCAAAATATCAAGTAAGGGGGCTCATTTTTCTGCCAGAAT
>Ga0208939_1001903_pt1 | contig 15232 bp, 8 predicted proteins | sample AD_STIC12_MetaG_FD_184437 | JGI IMG/M metagenome (GOLD analysis project Ga0208939, IMG submission 184437) | Active sludge microbial communities of municipal wastewater-treating anaerobic digesters from USA - AD_STIC12_MetaG (SPAdes) (version 2) | ecosystem: Engineered > Bioreactor > Anaerobic >...
GTCGTCGCACAGGCTTGCGCCGCTTTCGTTGAACACCATTGCGCCGGTAACGCCGAGGCGGAACTGCTCGAACGCGAGGATACTGTCGTTGATCCGGCCCAGGAGCTCCTTTGTTTTCGCCGGTTCCTCCATCACGTCCACGAAAAAGGCATCACCCCGCAATTCGTAGGCTGTGGTGCAGGGACCTTCCACTCCGAAGGAGAAGCCGACCGATTCTCCGGGAAACGCCCGCATCATCTGTTCGCGGAAATCCAGATAGAACGGGGCCATCCCTCTGCTGGCGAAATCGACCGGCCGCGCGAGAGCTTCCATCGCTTCCGCCAGCGAGTGCGCGAAGCAGTGCTCGACCGCGACCTCGCCTCCTTCGGGGAAAAACAACCTCGCGCCCAGGGCGCTGGCGTGGCCGTAACTTACTGGCGGCGTGGCGGGAGAGGGCAAGGAAACGTCGTGCGGGTCGAACAGCTGCCTTTGCTTTTCCCGTCCGACGCGATACGCCTCGATACAGGCTTCTGGTTTGAGAAAGAAATCGCGGAACGGTACCCCGGACAGCGCAAGGCAGGAGAGATAGCTACCTGACACGCTCCATGAGAACTCCTTCGGATTGCGCGCGGATGTGTAGTCGGGTTTGCGGTACATGATAGCCTCCTGATACCAATGAATCGGGAAAAGTGCCCACGGGAGCAAGCTGGCGCCTGAACGGAGTGTCACGAGGGAACTTGGTGCGGGGGCCGCGTCGCGCTATTGTACTTGACGAATCCGGGAAACTGCTATCCCGGTGTCAGTGACTGTGTTCCCACAGGTTGCGTCCTCCTGAATGCCCTCATGCAGGGCGGCGAGCGTCTTCCTCAGGGTGTTTTTCGACTCCACGGAAAGGAATCCGAGCATGAGTTGCCCGAAACTACGCGCACTGGCAAGAAACGTTCTGGTGGCTCTGGCAGCCGCCTTTTCTTTTTCACCGGCGGTTGCGGCCGGAATCGAGCAGATCTGGGTAGCCGACGCCCACATGGTGATGGAAGGGGCGCCGATGGTGGTTGATCTGGACGGAGATGGCGACGCGGAAATCCTGACCGCGGCGTACGAGCACATCATCGTGGTGGACGGTTCCGGCTCGGAACTCTGGAGGTACGACGGGCGGGGACGATACTCGACGTGTCCCGCGATTCTCGAACGCGTGGGAGACACCCCGCTCATCTTCGCCGGGGACAACACGGGGGAATTCACCTGCCTCGACGGGCGGGGCAACGTGGTGTGGAAGAGGGATCTGCCTTCGATCTTCTGCGCGTCGCCGGCGGTAGCCGATCTGGATGCAAACGGCACGTTCGAGGTGGTTCAGGGGGACAAAACCGGCAAAATTCACGTCATGGATGCTCTGTCGGGTGCTGTTGTGTGGACGGCACAACTTGACGGGGAGTGCGCCAGCCCGGCCGTCGGCGATTTGAATTCCGACGGGAAGCCGGAAATATGCATTGCCACCGGTGCCGGGAAGGTATACGCCCTCAGCGCCACGGGCGTGGTGCTCTGGAGCGTTGATCTCGGTTCGCCTTCGCCGGACTGGTCGACCAGTTCGCCGGTGATTTTCACGGGATCCGATGGGAACGAGTACGTAGCGGCCGGTGCGCGTTCGGGGCGTTTTGTCTGCCTCAACGCGCGTGGTGAAGTGGGCTGGGAACGCAACCTGCGGGGCGCCATCGCCTCAACGATTTCGGTGAGCGACTTCGATTCCGACGGGATCGCCGACATTTTTGTCGTGACCCAGCTTGGCGTGCTGTACCGTTTTGACGAAACGGGCAACGTGATCTGGGATATTGACACGCAGGGGAGGAGCCTTGCATCGGGGGCGATTGTTGACGTGGACGGTGATTCTGCTCTCGAGTACGTGCTGTGCACCCAGAACGGGAATCTGATGGTATTCAACCAGGCGGGAGAGATCACGTTCAACCATCAATTCCCGAACCGCACCATCAATGTGACGGCGGCGTTCGGCGACATCGTGAAGGCCCGGCCCGGTCTGGAGTTCGCCATCACGGGCGGCGAATCGGGGAAGGTGTACTGTTTTGGCACGGCGGCGCCTTTGAGTACTGCCGCCCCGTGGCGCACGTATCGGGGAGACAACCGGCTGACGGGGTGCTCGTCGGGTTCGGGTTCCGGAGTGGGTGCCCGAATGGCACCGGTGAATCTCGCGTGGGATCGTCTTCTCACCGGGGAGGCGGTTGTGTTCAGGGTCTCCCTTCCGGAGCCGGCGGGTCTGGCGAAGGCAGAGGCGACGTGCACGAGTCCGGACGGTTCGCGCCAGGCTTCGGTAGGCGCCGTGGCCGGTCAACGGGGTGTGCTTCAGATGCCCGTGGTGATCACGGCGCCGGGGGTGTACCGGTTCGAGTGGGCCGTCAAGGACGGCTCAGGGAAGAGGCTTGCGGGTGGTTCGCGCGAGTTGACACTGCAACCGTATCAGAACGATCGGGCGTTTGTGCAGAGAGCGCTGCGCGAGTTGCGTTCGGCACTGGGTCAGGCTCCGGTGGCGCGGACGGAACGTGGAATCCGCGGGGTGTTGCAGAGGGAGATGCGTGAGATCGAGCGCGAAGCTGTGGAACTGGCGGGGATTCAGGATGCAGTTCCCGGGGCGGCGCGTGAACTTGCTGAAGAGGCGAATGCCCGGACGATTGCGCTGAACGAGCGAGCCAAACGCGCTCAGGCATTGACCCGGGTTGCGCGTGCGTTGCCGTCGGGCAGCGCCTCGCCGCGGGTGATTGCGTTCGAAGGGACGACGTGGGAAAACCGTGAAATCAATCGCCAGCTTCCCGCGGAGGTAGCGATCCCGCTGAGGATATCCCGGCGCGCGGTGACCGGGGAACATGAGCCGGTGTCGATCAAGTTGTGGAACGTGACGCTGGACACGGTGCGCGTGGAGGTTCGGGCAGAGTCCGGCAATTCGGGGATTCGGGTGACGCCGATGGAAGCGAAGGCAGTTCCCACGAACCTGAACACGATCGGATGGGATGCGCTGCCGAGGCTTGGAAACCGCCCGGTGGCGGTTCCGCCGCTGGAGACGAGCGAGGTGTGGCTCGACATTGATCTGGCCAACACGCCGCCGGGCAGGCACACGGTGACAGCGTTTTTCGGGGCAGGCAGCGCGGCCGCCCGCGCCATCATCACGCTGGATGTGCTGCCGTTTGAAATGGCAGGGTATCGCGACCTGCGGTTGTGCAACTGGGCAGTGTATAACGGCGATGCCGTGCAGGACCTGCTTGCCCACGGGAACACGGTATTCATCACGGGAATGCCTCACGCCACCATCAGCCCCGAGAATCCGAGCCGAGTTTCCGTTGATTTTGCCCGGCTCGATGCGTTCGTTGAGCCGCTCCGTGGGCACGATGTGTTCCTGTTGCTGAGCGGTGTGCCGAGCCTCGGTGTTCCGGTGAGCAGCGACACGTTCGTCGTCCGGTTCGGCGATTACATCCGTCAGGTGCTCGGTCGCCTTGCACAGCGCGGGATACCGGAGACGAATGTGGCGCTGTATCCGTATGACGAACCGGGAGGCAGCGGCTGGAACACGGTGAATAGTTATATCGAGTTCGCGCGGCAGGCCTTGAAGGCGCATCCCGGGCTTCTGTTCTACGTGAACGGCGGGGGCGATCTTCCCATGTTCCAGGCGTTCAACGAAGTGGCGGGGATCTGGTGCCCCGGCTACTACATGCTGCCGGACAGCTCCGCCGAGATGAACTTCATCCGAGCAAGCGGGAAGACGCTGTGGTCGTACGACTGCGGAATCGGGTATGCACGGCCGATTGGCTGGCACACGAAGACGATCAACGTTGCCGGGCAGTACCGCATGTCGCCGGTATTCACGGTTGCCTTCGGCGCGACGGGGCTGGGGTACTGGTGTTACAACCACGGGCCGTCCATGTGGGGTGTCGTGGAGGCAGAGTTTCCGCTCGTGTACGTCAACCCTGACACCACTCACACTGCTTCGCGGAGGTGGGAGGCGGTGCGTGAAGGGATGGAAGACGCCCGAATCATGCTGGCGTTGCGAGAGAAGCTTTCGGATGAGCGCCTGAATGACGCGGCGAAGCAGAAAATCCGCCACCTGCTCGAAGTGACGGCGCCTGATTTCGCCCGCCACTCGCTGGAAGAGGTTCGGCTGGGCGTGGCGCGCTACGCTCTCGATGCGACGAACAATGACGACACGGTGGGTGCATTCCGGCAGGAACTGCTGGACTGCGTTGCCGCAACGGTCGAGTAGCCTGCACCGATTCGGGGTGCAAGAGGCCGGCAGGGGTGTTGCGCCCCCTGCCGGCCTTTTTTTGTGCCGCGTGGAGTACGTTCGTCTTTCCGCCGTGTTGTTCTTCAGTGAGCTATTGCGAAAGGAACCGGAATGACACAGGGATCCACTGCCCGGACAACGTTACCGATTTCGGGCATGAGTTGCGCCGCGTGCGCGGCGCGCATTGAGCGGAAGCTGCGAGCGTTGGAAGGCGTTTCGGACGCGGAGGTGAATCTGGCGGCGCGCACGGCATTGGTCACCCATGACGCCGCCACGGCGCCGGTACCGCGAATCGTTGACGCCGTCCGCGAGGCGGGATATGACGTGCCGTCGGAAACGTTGCACATCCCGGTGGAGGGGATGAGCTGTGCGTCGTGCGTGTTCCGAGTGGAGCGCGCGGTGAAGGGCGTGGAAGGCGTGCTGGACGCCCAGGTGAACCTTGCGACGGGCGAGGCGACCGTTCTTACGGTGTTGGCGGACGATTCCGTTACGCGGGCGATTGCCGCGGCGGTGGAGAAGGCCGGGTACGGCGTCAGGTCTGTGGAGCGTTCGGATCGGTCGACGGTAGATCCGGTGGCGCGTTCGGAAGAGGAATTCAGGAGTCTGAAGCGACGGTTTGCGATTGCCGCGGTGCTTGCGATCCCGGTGTTTCTGATCAGCATGGGCCTGGTGCCGGGTGTGGCGCGCCTGCCCTTCCAGACCACCGCAATTCTTCTGCTGGGGCTTACGCTCCCCGTTCAGTTCTGGGCGGGATGGCAGTTCCACCGGGGCGCGTGGCAGCAGTTGCGCCATGCGTCCGCCGACATGAACACGCTGATTTCGGTGGGAACAAACGCCGCGTTCCTCTTCAGTCTGGTTTTGACGTTCCATCCGGCCGCCTTCCGGAGTACCGGGGTACACCACGCGGTCTATTACGAAACGTCGGCAGTAATCATCACGCTGGTTCTGTTCGGGCGGATGCTGGAGGCGCGGGCGAAAGCCAGGACCACGCAGGCAATGAGCGCTCTTCTCGCGCTTCGGCCGGTAACCGCCCATGTGGAGCGGTACGGGCAGATAGCGGACATTGACCCGGCGGATGTGGTGGCGGGCGATGTTCTTGTGGTGCGACCGGGCGAGCGGCTGCCGGTGGACGGAGTGGTACTGGATGGTTATTCGTCCGTGGATGAGAGCCTGCTGACGGGCGAGAGTCTGCCGGTGGACAAGAAACAGGATGACACGGTGACGGGTGGGACGCTGAACGTGTCGGGGAGTTTCCGTTACCGCGCGACGCGGGTGGGGAATGAGACGACGCTGGCCCAGATTATCCGGCTGGTGGAGCACGCGCAGGGATCCAAGGCACCCGTGCAGCGGCTGGTTGACCGGATTTCCGCGGTGTTCGTTCCGACGGTGATCGCGATTTCGGCGGTGACGTTTTTCGTGTGGTGGGCTTTCGGGCCGGACCCGGCGCTCCATTTTGCGGTGCTGAACGCCGTCGCGGTGCTGATCGTCACTTGTCCATGCGCGCTTGGCCTTGCCACCCCGACGGCGATCATGGTGGGGACGGGGCGAGGGGCGGAGATGGGCATCTTCATCAGAAGTGGTGAAACGCTGGAACGAGTTGGCAGGCTGACGACGGTTGTGTTCGACAAGACGGGAACGCTGACGCGAGGGGAACCTGTTGTGACGGGGGTACATGCAGTTGGTACCACGCCGGCGGAGGAGGTACTGGTTCTTGCGGCGTCGGCTGAAGCCCGGTCGGAGCACCCTCTGGGGGCTGCCGTCGTCAGGAACGCAGCGGAGGGTTCACGGCCGCTTCTTTCGTGCGACGAGTTCTCGGCTGAACCGGGCCACGGACTGCGGGCAACGATTGGCAACCGGGTGGTTCTTATCGGCAATGCCGCCCTGATGCATGAGCAGGGCGTGCGCCTGGATGCGGGGAAAAGCGTTGCGGAAGAGATTCAGGCAAAGGGAGCCACCGCGGTGTTCGTGGCGCTCGATGGCCTGCTGGAGGCGGTGTTCGAGATCGCGGATACGCCGAAACCGCATGCCGCCGAGGTGATCGCGGCGCTGAAACGCGACGGTTTGAGGGTAATCATCCTGACAGGGGATTCGCGACGGACGGCCGAAGCAATTGCATCACAACTCGGCGCGGATGAGGTGATTGCGGAGGTGAGGCCGGGCGCGAAAGCGGATTATGTGGCGGCTCTGCAGAGGAACGGGGCGGTTGTCGCGATGGTGGGTGACGGTGTGAACGATGCGCCGGCTCTGGCCCAGGCGGATATCGGCATTGCGCTCGGGACGGGAAGCGACGCGGCGATGGAGACCGCCGGAATCACCCTTATCGGGGGCGACCTACGCAGCGTGCGGAAAGCGATTGCGCTTTCCCGCGCCACGTTGCGGGCGATACGGCAGAACCTCTTCTGGGCATTCATCTACAACGTGGCGGGCATTCCGATCGCGGCGGGCGTCCTCTACCCGGTGAACGGCATGTTGCTCGACCCGATGCTGGCAAGCGCCGCGATGGCGATGAGCAGCGTCAGCGTGGTGACGAACAGCCTGCGGTTGCGGCGCTGGAACGCGTGATCGCGGGAGTGGAGCGAACGGGAACCCCTGCGCGTGCTCCGATCATCCATCCCTCCTTACGGGCGCCGTGCGATGCGCTACGGAAACACGGATAAGCACTCGCGGGGCGTACGGGGTTTTGAGGCCGTCGGGCAGGCCGGCACGCGGCGCCACGAAGGTATGGCCGCTGATCCACGCTGTGCTGCTTACGTCGAGGCCGATCTCCAGACCGGTGTACGTGCTTGAGATACCTTGGTCCAGCGCACTTTCGGGCGGGCCTCCCCACCCGACGAAGTACCCCGCAACCGCTCCCACGGGTACCCCGTGCGAGGAGACTGAAGTCCACGCCACGTGGTATTCGCGGCTTCCCGTGTGCTCCATTCGCATGTACCCGCCGTACCAACCGACGAACGGAGACAGGAGGTGTTTCGAGGTCTGACGGAAACCGAGCCATCGCCGGCAGGGCTCATATCGCGCACCCAGCGTGATCGCGGTTACGGAGAAGCTGTTCTTGAAAGCCGTTGTTTCCGGGGGCGAGGTGTAGGTTTTGACGAGCGCCAATCCCGCCAGTTTTTCCGTTCGTTCGAACCGGGTGGAGAGCCGTTCGACGTTGAAATGAGTGGACCACCAGCCAAAGCTCCGCGATGGAGTCATCTGGTCCACACCGAACAGGAATCCCGCGACGCGCCCCCACTCGCCTGCGGTTCCGCCCGCGGCGGCACCTGCACGAACGGTGTACTGCGCGTGCGCCAAGGGGACCGACAGGAAGAGGACCGCGAAGGTCGCCGTGAGGCTCATCAGCGCACGAAGCTTCGAGGACGAATTCATCACAGGTTGAAACCGATCAGGGTAATTGCACCGATTGCCAGACCGAGCCCGGCCTCGGCGGCGATCACTTTCCACACCGCCAGCCGGTGCGCATCGGAGAGGCACAGGATTTCTATCAGCAGAGACCAGACGGTGAGCCCGAACTGGACGGCGTAATCAACGGTGAGGACGAGGGCCCGGGGGTCGTCCGACCCGGATATACGCGACGGGGTAAGGGCTGAGTAGCCATAACCGGCCACCATGATTGCCCAGAGCACCAGACTCGGAACACCCGGGGCCAGGGCCCACGCGACGGCCGTCCTTGTCGCCGTCCACGATCCCGAACCACCGATCCGCCGGAGCACCCAGTGCAAAACCCTGGCAATGACAAAGACCATGAGCGCACCGGCCACGACGCCTGACACGAGAATCAGGAGCGTCAATGCCGCGGGTTCGAGTTCAGTCAGGGACGGAAGGAGTGCAATCCGCTCCACGATCCGGCTTGCGCCGCCGGCGAGGATGAGGAGCCACATCCACCGCCACGGGGCGTAGAGAGTCATGGCGGCGACGGTCTGGCGCGGGTGCGTCCAGATGGTTCGCCATGGGCGCAGGTCTGCGGTTGCATCGTCCTGTGTTGACGGAAACGCCATTGTGCCTCACATGATTTTTTCGGGGCGAATGAACCATCCATTCCGGCTGCTGATAAAGGTACCCACTGAAGCCGGGTTTCGCCGAGGGTCAACGCCTTGCCGGACCAATCTGCGAAGAAAGAGGGTGCTGACGAAATGGCGATGTGTGCCACTATGGCATTGGTTATTGCGCCATTACGGCATACATCAAAGAAAAACAGCCCTCCGCGAACCACACGGCACAGGTATTGCGTTTCTCCATGCCCCGAAGGTTTCGATCAATCGTCGGGCAGATGTTCGCCGGCTGAGATTTGAAGTCAGGCTGTAACGTCCATCTTATCGCTCAGGAGACGCGTGTGAAGGTTACAATTCGTGAAGAAAAGCCGAAGGATAAGAACGAGGAAAAGGGCACGGTAACCGAGAAAACTGTTGAGGCGCCATCTCCCGCCGCCGGAGGCACGGAAAGCGCGGGTCCGGGAGAGGAGACCCGGCAGGAACCGGCCCTGAAGGTTGAGGAAGAGGCTCAAAAAGAAGCGCTGGAGCAGCAGCTTGCCGGGGCGCAGCGCGAAGCCGCGGAGAACAGGGACAAGTACCTGCGCGCGGTGGCGGAACTGGAGAATTTCCGCCGGCGCACCGCCCGGGAATTTGCTGACATGAGCCTGCGGGCCGGGGAACGGATTCTCACCGCGCTTCTGGATCCGGCAGACAATCTGGCGCGGGCTCTGGAAGCGGCGAGGAAGATGGAGGCCGAACAAGCGGGAGACACGTTGACCAGCTTCATCGGCGGGGTGGAGATGATCTACCAGCAACTGGTCTCGATTCTTGAGAAGGAGCAGGTCAGGCCGATGGAGACCGTCGGCACCGTGTTTGATCCGAACCTTCACGACGCGCTTGTTGCGGTGGAACGGTCGGATGTTCCACCGAACACCGTCGTGGAAGAAGTGCAACGGGGATACCGGCTGGGCGACCGCGTGTTGAGGCATGCGAAGGTGGTGGTCAGCAGGGCACCGGTTGCAGAGGAAAAACCGAACGAGAACGAGAATACTCAATAAATCTCTGAGCCGCCTGATTCGGCGGAAGAAAGGCTTGAACCATGGGAAAAATCATAGGAATTGACCTCGGGACTACGAACAGCTGTGTTGCGGTGATGGAGGGTAACCAGCCTGTAGTCATCACGAATACCGAAGGCGGGCGGACGACGCCGTCTATCGTCGCCTTCACCGGGGATAACGAACGGGTGGTTGGGCAGGCGGCGAAGCGTCAGATGATCACGAACCCGGAAAACACGATCTACTCCATCAAGCGGTTCATGGGGCGGCGGCACTCCGAAGTATCTCAGGAGGAGAAGCTTGTTCCCTACAAAGTGACGTCGGCGCCGAACGGTGATGTTCGCGTCGTGGCGCGGGGCAAGGAGTACGCACCGCCGCAGATTTCGGCGATGATTCTTGAGTATTTGAAAAAGACGGCGGAAGACTACCTCGGCACCACGGTGACGGAGGCGGTGATCACGGTTCCGGCGTATTTCAATGACTCGCAGCGGCAGGCAACAAAGGATGCGGGGCAGATCGCCGGGCTGGATGTCAAACGGATCATCAACGAACCGACTGCGGCGAGCCTGGCGTACGGTCTTGACAAGAAGAAGAACGAAAAGATCGCGGTGTTCGACCTCGGCGGTGGAACGTTCGACATTTCGATTCTCGAAGTGGGCGATGGGGTGTTTGAGGTGCTTTCCACGAATGGCGACACGCACCTCGGCGGCGATGATTTCGACAAGAAGCTTATCGACTGGATGGCCGACGAGTTCCTGGCAAAAGAGGGTGTAGACCTCCGAAAGGACAAGACGGCGCTGCAACGGCTGCGTGACGCAGCGGAAAAGGCCAAAATCGAGTTGTCCAGTTCGCTTCAGACCACGATCAACCTGCCGTTTATCGCGGAGGGGCCGAAGCATCTGGAAATGACGTTGACGCGTGCGAAGTTCGACGCCCTGACGGCCGACCTTGTGGAACGGACGGTGGGGCCGTGCCGGCAGGCTCTGAAGGATGCAGGCCTCACCGCATCGCAGATCGACGAGGTGATTCTGGTCGGCGGATCCACGCGGACACCCTCGGTTCAGGCGAAAACGAAAGAGCTGTTCGGCAAGGAGCCGAACAAGAGCGTCAATCCGGATGAAGCGGTCGCGGTTGGCGCGGCGATTCAGGGCGCGGTGCTGGCGGGTGACGTGAAGGACGTGCTGCTGCTGGATGTTACCCCGCTCTCGCTGGGTATCGAGACGCTTGGCGGAGTGATGACGACCCTGATCGAGCGGAACACGACGATCCCGACGCGGAAGAGCCAGATTTTCTCGACTGCCACCGACGGGCAGCCTTCGGTGCGTGTGCACGTGCTGCAGGGTGAGCGTGCGATGGCGGCGGAGAACCGGACGCTTGCAACGTTTGACCTTGTGGGGATACCGCCTGCGCCTCGCGGGGTGCCGCAGATTGAGGTCACCTTTGACATCGACGCGAACGGCATCGTGCATGTAACGGCAAAGGACCTCGGGACGGGAAAGGAACAGAAGATCAAGGTTGAGGTTTCGAGCGGCCTGAGCAAGCAGGAAATCGAGCGGATGGTCAAGGACGCGGAGGCGCACAGGGACGAGGACCAGAAGCAACGCGAGTTGATCGAGCTCCGCAACCAGGCTGATTCGTTCGTGTATCAGGCGGAAAAGAACCTGAAGGAATACGGTGACAAGGTTGATGCGGGTGAGCGGGAGAAGATCCAGACCGCCATTGACGGGGTAAAGAGCGTCCAGAATGGTTCTGACGCCGGCGCGATCAGGTCTGCGATCGAAACACTTCAGCAGGCGATGATGAAGCTTGGTGAGGTGATGTATCAGCAGGCTGCGGGCGGGGCCGGCGGCCCGGGTCCGGAAGGTGCGCAACCGGGTGCGGGGAGCGCGGGCGGCCCGCAATCAGGATCCGCCGGCGGACCGGTGGACGCCGAGTTCACGGTCGAAGACGACGACAAGAAGAACTCGTAGGTCCCGGTCGGAGCAGCATATAGCGATTCTTCGGCAGAGGGGCGGTTCTGTGATCACGTACTGACGTGCTCAGAGCAGCCCCTTTGCCCGTTGCTTCGGAGCCTTCTCCGGAGGATACCGGAGGGAACCCGGGAGGAAACGGCGGGTGGACGGAGTTATCTTTTTTGAGACACTGGAGACACGGAGACGACGAAGGACGATAGATGGCACAGAAGCGTGATTACTACGAAGTACTCGGCATCGAGCGAACCGCGAACGACGATGCCGTGAAGAAGGCGTATCGGAAGCTGGCTCTGAAGTACCATCCCGATCGTAACCCTGGCGACAAGGCGGCTGAAGAGAAGTTCAAAGAGCTTGCGGAAGCGTACGAGGTGCTGAGCGACCCTGAGAAGCGACAGCGGTATGACAGATTCGGCCATCAGGGGGTTCAGGATCAGTTTGGTCAGGGCGGCTTCCAGTGGCAGAACTTTTCGCACGCGAGCGAATTCGAGGATATTTTCTCCTCGTTTTTCGGAAGCAGAGGATTTGAGGACCTTTTCGGCGGCGGAGGGACGCGCACGAGCCGGCGCCGGGGGGCGCAACAGGGTTCCGATGTGCGCGTATCGCTCAGTCTTCCGCTGGAAGAGATCGCCACCGGCGTGGAGAAGCGCATCAGGCTCAAGCGTGTGCAGGTGCGTTGCCCCACGTGCAACGGCACCGGCGGCAGGGAGGGATCGAAGCCGACTACGTGTGTAGCGTGCGGCGGTTCCGGGCAGGTGCGCCGGATGCAGGGGGGATTCTTCAACCTTGTGACCGTGGTAACCTGTGACCGGTGCAACGGTTCCGGACAGGTGGTGACGGACCCGTGTCCGACGTGCCGGGGAACCGGGCTTACTGGCGACGAACGTACTGTTTCGGTGCGGATCCCCGCGGGGGTTGCGAACGGCAACACGATGCGCCTGCGGGGACAGGGGAACGCGGGGCCCCACGGGGGGCCTGCGGGCGACCTGCTTATCGACATTCACGAGGAAGAGCACCCGTTGTTCCAGCGGCAGGATGACGATGTGGTGTATGAGCTTCCGATCAGCTTCAGCCAGGCGGCGCTGGGAGCGGATGTGGAGGTGCCGACGCTGGACGGGAAGGTGCGGATGAAGGTTCCGCCGGGGACGCAATCCGGCAAGGTGTTGCGGTTGCGGGGGAAGGGCATTCCGCACATGAACGGTTATGGCAACGGCGACATGCTTGTACGTCTGCACGTCTGGACGCCGGTGAAGTTGAATTCGCAGGAACGGAAGGTGTTCGAGGAGCTCGCCCGCCTGGAGAAAAACTCCGAATCGGGGACTCCCGCCGGCGGGCGGAGTTTCTTCGACAAGGTGCGTGACGCGTTCAGGGATTGAGCCGAACGATCAGTCCTCGGTTTCCGCCGTGAAGCGAACACCCTCGACGGGATAGCCGTCGCGGTCGGTGACGCGGAAGGCAAAACGCCACGATTCCTTCCCGCAAATCACCGTTACCGCGAGGCGAGTTTTCCCCTTCGGTACCGTCACCCGAACCAACTCCTCGAACTGATACCGGTCCCGGAAAAAGCCCCGGTGGGGCGCCGCGGGTAGTTCCGGTTTATCCAGAACCACTGCGTCACCCACACGCACTATTACTCCGTCGTTGTGGCCCACGTTGAGAACCACTTCCCGCTCGCGGTCGCTGTGCAGCCACGCGACCATGTGCATGCTCATGTCGTCAGCGGCGAGGAAATCGAATACGGAGCGCGTGTTTACGATGCCGCGGGGATCGTGCGAGAACCAGGTGAACCAGCGCACCGCGCCGTCGCGCCCGCAGAAGATGCGGTTTGGTTTGATGGGCTGGCCGAGGGCTTCGTTCGCGGTTCGCCGCGGGGCGGTGTGCGGGTTGCTCAACGGGCCCAGAACGAGCCACCGCCCCGGCGTTCCGAACGCGTCGCAGAGTTCTTCAGGGGTGGTTTCTCCCGAGCGGAAGGCGCGAACGGCATCCAGAAGCCGCAGCATGCGCGGATCCGCGTCTGGCAGATCATCGTAGCGGGTGTCGTCACGCAGAATCCCGTGCCAGAGGGGAATGGCTTCGTCAGCACCGTCGAAATCAGGGAAGCGCACACCGGGGATGCGGCGGGTTGCTTCGCTCGGCGTGAACCACGCCGCATACGACGAGTACGACCACATGTACCGCGGCGAGAGAGACCGCAGGATGCGCATCTGCTGGCGGCGTTCGGCCATTTCGTCCGCCCATGGCCGGACGGGGTAGTCTGGTTCCTCGCTTTCGGCCATGTGAAATGCCCAGACGCCCGGAGCGACGGAACCTCGCCGCTTCCACCAGGCGATGGTCGCCTCGGACACGAAGTTGCCCATGCGGCATTCGTCAAACACAGGAACTGACGCGGCGGTGACCGGATCATGCATGCGGTACGAGTATTCTGACGCAAGGTGGCAGCCGCCGGGGGCGTCGCGTTCGGCCATTTCGTCCATGAAGCCGAGGATCATCTGTACCTCGAGGGGACGCGTCCGGATGCCACCGGGAAGAAGAAAGACGACCGCTTCAGGGAACTCGTCGAGCAGGGCAGCCATGCAGGCGCGCCCCTGACGGTACGCGGCGGCCTTCAGATCCCCCGGTGTGTAAGTGTCGTACACGTACTGCGGGTGATCGAGTTCGTAGCGGGGATAGGGGTATTCGAGGTCTATGGAAACGCCTCGGAAGCCGCATTCCCGGGCCGCTTTGCCGAGACCGTGGAAGTGCCGGCCCATCTTCTCGGTGAACGCATCGGAGAGGAGGGTTTCCGGCGACGGCCACGGGTCGCCCGACCCGAATGCCACGGCGATGAGGTTTTCGGTGATGCCGTTGTGCGTCAGGGCGGCGACGTTCTGCCGGGCAAGTGCAAGCCATTCCGGATTGGTGGCGGGCTCACCCGGGAGGCCGATATTGGCGGCGACGCCCTTATCCCACGTGCCGCACTGGAAGTAGAAGCCGTCGTAAAGCCCTTGGACTTCAGCGGCGTGGGCGTTGAGATAATCGTTTGGGAGGACTGAATAGCAGAGCATTTTCGGGAGGTGCGAATCCGTTTTCACGCGAGGCTCCTGCGGACGAGACAGCGGGTTATTGTTGCGGGGACAGAAGAAGGTATGCGGGACTGTCGGGGAGAAACAAGGCAACGGCGCGGTTGCCGGGGAGGAATTGACGGGACGGGCAGCGGCGGGTATACTTAATAATTCGATATCCATTTGAATCGTCTCCGTTCGGGCGTAGCTCAATCGGCAGAGCGGGTGGCTGTTAACCACTAGGTTACAGGTTCAAGTCCTGTCGCCCGAGCCAAAATTCAATCCGCTGATTTCAGCGGTTCTTGTTTAACGCAAGACCCCGTGGGGTGATCCCCTCGGGGTCTCGTCGTTTCCGGCGTGTCCACGCCGACTTACGCCCGCCCGCACATTAACCCCGATTCTCCGTTTCGAAGCTCACCGCTCGGGGTTCGGGTGCAACCGTTGGGTTTGCGCGCGCTCACCGAAAATGTCCTCTCCGAATTCTCCCGTTCTCCGTTTTTCGAGTCGCCTTGTTTAACAGCCCGGTTGCATCCGGGCACCCGCTTCGACGTTTCGAACTCCCCTCCGGTAGGTATCCGACGAAAGCCGGATCAAGTGGTCCGGCGAAAGCGGATTACCAGACAGCGGAAACAGCCGTGAGATCGGAGACCGTTGTGGGTGCCGGCGACATCGCCCTCGGGCGGTGTCGAACGGGCTCCAACGGCCTTCTCGATGACCGGCCTATCCAGTCCCGCGGCATCCATGACGGAACCCTTCCTCGGCCTCCCGCAAAAGGAGGACCGGATGCCGGCCAACGAACACGTCCCAATCTCTCTCGACGAGGTGATATCGGAGATCGCTACGATCCTTGCCCGGGGTTACATGCGCCATCGAAATGGACGCCGAATCGCCCCAGATTCCGGCAGTGGGGCAGAGCATGTGGCGCAAGTTGAAGAAT
>Ga0208939_1001906_pt1 | contig 15214 bp, 11 predicted proteins | sample AD_STIC12_MetaG_FD_184437 | JGI IMG/M metagenome (GOLD analysis project Ga0208939, IMG submission 184437) | Active sludge microbial communities of municipal wastewater-treating anaerobic digesters from USA - AD_STIC12_MetaG (SPAdes) (version 2) | ecosystem: Engineered > Bioreactor > Anaerobic >...
ACCATGAACCACCATCCCCTGCACACGAACCGGGACTTCGCTGAAAAGAGCCAACACGGGCAGATCTTGGTTGTGGGCACTTTGGTCTTTAGCATTGTGGTGGGGATGACGGTTCCGGATATCAGCGGCAAGGCGATTGCCAACCTGGAATACGAAAAGGTGGATCATTTGGGTCCGGTGTTTGTCAACGACACGATCTATGCCCAAACAGAAGTCCTGGAAGCCAGGCCTTCGTCCTCAAAACCCGACCGCGGCATCATCTATGTGGAAACCACAGCCTTCAACCAGGACGGCAAGCCGGTGCTGAGGTTCCGCCGCCACGTCCTGATCGCCAAAAAAGGAGCTTGAGATGACAGATATCATCATGCGCAGCCTGATGTTCGTGCCCGGGCACAATGAAAAGTTGCTCACTAGCGCCGCCAGGAGCGAAGCCGACGTGCTGCTGCTGGACCTTGAGGATTCCGTGCAGCCGGAAGCCAACAAACCCATTGCCCGCAAGACCATTTTCGAATGGGTAAGCTCCGGCCGGCTGAAGAATTACTACGTTTTTCCCCGGGTGAACGACCGCGAAAGCGGCCATCTGCTTAAAGACGTGCAAGCCCTGACGATTGAGGGCATCCACGGCTTCATGTACCCAAAATCCCGCACCGGCGAGGACGTTTATTTCTTCGATAAATTGCTGGAGACCATTGAATACGAAAAGAAAATCCCGGTGGGAACATTCAAAATCATCCCTTTGATAGAAACTGCCGGCGCGGTTGTAAACGCCCAAGACATTTGCCGAGCTTCAAAAAGGGTGGTGGCCATAGCCTTCGGCTGTGAAGATTTTGTTAGCGACCTGGAGGGAATCCATGACCATGCAGGGCAGAGCATTTTCACGCCCCGGGCCCTGATTGCCTTGGCAGCCAGGGCTAATAAAGTGATTCCCATTGATACAGTGCACATCAACGTGCACGATCTGGAAGACCTGGAACAAAACCTCATCCTGGCCAAAAACCTCGGCTTTGAGGGCATGCTGGTGCTGCATCCCAAGGAGTTGCCTCTGGTGCATAAGTACTTTTCACCCACTCAACAGGAATATGACGATGCCGTGGACATGCTGCGCCTCTATGATGAATCCCAGGCAGAGGGGAAAGGGGTGGCGGTCAAAAACGGAAAGTTCATCGGTCCGCCCATGGTGATCGCTGCCAAGAAAGTGCTTAACCGGCATGATTTGATTGAGGCCAGGCGCAAAAAGCTTGGCCACTAGATGGAAAAACGATGAAGCTGCCAAACCACATTACGCAAGCCCCGGAAATACTCCGCCGGTATCTGTTTTATCAAAAGAGTCAGCATTGGAACCGCCAGCAGGTACTTGACTACCAGAATGCCAAGCTGAAAGAGATTGTCGTCTATGCCGGAAAATATGTGCCGTACTATCGCGAGCTGTTCCGCGAAATTGGGCTGGATACTTCCACCTTCAGGGGGATCGAAGACCTGCAAAAGATCCCCTTGCTGGATAAGGAAACACTCCGCACGCGACAGAAAGAGTTCATAGCGGACACAGTTCACGAACTTGACGCTCAAATTGAAAAGACCAGCGGGTCCACCGGAACCCCCCTGACCCTGATGATCGATAGACACTGCCGGGCCAATAAGTATGCCGCCTATGCCAGAGTTTACCGCTGGTCTGGTTACCGGCCTGGGGCTTTGCGTTTTATTATCAAGGGGCTGTCCCTGTCAAAGTCCAAACCCCACGGTTATGATCCTTTGCGCAACATGATTTACTTGAATTCCAGCAAAATGACCAGAGAGAATTGCCTTGCCGCCGCCAAGCTGGTTGCCAAATATAAGCCGTCTATATTTGAGGGCTATGCGAGGAGTTTTATCGATTTCTACAACCATACCTGCAATGACTACAAGATTGCCAGCCCCAGAGGTGTTTTTGTTTACGGCGAAACGGTGACCCAGCCGATCCGCGAATTTGTGCAGTCAGCGTATGGCGCGCATCTCTACGACTTCTACAGCCACGCGGAAAACGCGGTCATGATCTGCGAAAAACCTGATCAGAAAATGTATCTAATGGAGGATTACTTTTACCCGGAAATAGTCGATCCGCAGGGACATACTGCGGTTGATGGCTACGGTGAACTTGTAGGGACAAGTTTCTACAATTATGCAATGCCCTTCATACGTTACCAGACCAGGGATTATATCAGACTGGCAGAGTATCAGGAATCATCCAACCGGGAAGTGATGGATATTGAGGGTAGGATGGATGATTATCTTATACTGCCAAATGGAAGAAAAGAGTACTTTGCTGATGGTGCATTAGGTTATGCGAAAGGAATTATTACAGCTCAATACATCCAGGAAGAACTAAACCTTATACAGGTTAATCTGATAGTAGATAACCAGTTTAAGGAAGAATACTTTAAGGATATTGAAGATAATTTCAGGAAAATAAAGGGGATTGACAATAGTGTGGTTTTCAAGTTTGCTATAGTAGATTCATTAATTAAGCGTGAATCTGGAAAAGCTCCCCTAATCATATCCAGAATTCCCAAATGATTGATGGATAAATACACGGAACAGCAAGTTATCATAGCATCAGTGTCAGCAATAACAAATCAGAACTAAGGAGTAATACTTTGAAACAAGAATATATCAAAGTAGGTGTATTGGGAAAATCCACAAAAAAGGAAGAATACAGAATCCCGATTTTTCCCAATCATATTGATAGGATCGATCCGAAGCTACTTCAGAATCTATATTTTGAAGAAGACTATGGAATGCGTTTCGCAGTAACTGATCTGGAAATCAGAGACATGGGGGCAAATATATTGTCTCGAAATGAAATCTTTGCTCAATGTGATTTGTTGCTGATTTGCAAGGTTACGGTTAGAGACCTGATGCAAGCCCGCAATGGTCAAATAGTGTGTGGGTGGATGCATACAACACAGCAGTTTGAGATAGCCCAGATTGCGATTGACAAGCAGTTAACTCTAATTGCATGGGAAAACATGTATAAGGAAGACCCACACAACAGAAACAACAAATCGATATATATTTTCAATAGAAACAGGGAGTTAGCCGGATATGCAGGCATAATTCATCTTCTGGGCCTTTTGGGCATAGACGGCTATTATGGACAGCGAAGAAAAGTAAGTGTGCTTGGCTTTGGGGCAGTAAGTCGTGGTATCATTTATGCGCTACAGGGAAGAGGATTCAATAATATACATGTTTATACCCGTAGGAATCCCCATTTGATAGAAAACAGAAACCCAAACTGCTATTACCATCAAATCATAATGAAAAACAATGCCTGGCACTCCTTTAATATTGAGGGAGTGGAGAATTGTCTTATCGCTGAACTGGCTGAATCTGATATAATATGCAATGCTGTATATCAGGATGTATGCAATCCCACAATGTTTATCACAAAAGAAAGCGAACTGGATATGCTAAACCCCGGGACGGCTATCATTGATGTAAGTTGCGATAAGGGAATGGGATTCTACTTTGCCACACCAACTACTCTGGATAAACCCACCATTCAGGTTAGCCCCAAAGTGTTATATTATGCGGTGGATCATACTCCATCTTACCTGTGGAATGCCGCATCAAGAGAGATTAGCCTTGCCTTATTGCCTTTATTGCCGATTCTGATGAAAGGTAGCAGTGGATGGGAAACCAGTAAGACAATAATGAATAGTATAGATGTACTCAACGGAACTATCCTGAACACGAATACACTATTATTCCAAAACAGAGATCCCAATTATCCCCACAAGATAAGGTGACAAAGCTCTATTAAGCGCATAAGCCTATCAATAAATCAAGGCTTTATTTCAAACCAAATGGATATAATAAGTTAAGGACTAATGCATAAACAAAAGCGATGATTATCAGCCTGCCCTCATTCGCTGGCAGAGGTTAAGTCTATATTTTCCTGGGGTCATCCTTAACCTGGTGAGGGATGACTTAAGGATGATGCTCCCAAAGCCAGTAGCAGCAAAGGAGGGCGGTATGAAGCAAAAACGGAACAGTAAGCGTTTTATGTTTTTTTGATGCAAATATAGTAATGCGTTGTTGGGAAAAACCAATTGCCTGTAAACATCGACCAACCGTTCGTTTGAAATGAGCTATATATGTATAGCAACCATTGGTTGGTTAGCGAGCGTAATAAAAATACTTTGGTAAGGATATAGTCGGTTGATAAAGATTTGCATAGGTGGAGATATTTCTTTCCATAGAATTGATAATTTTGTTTGGGGAGATGGTGTCTCGCAGGAAATGAGAAACCACAATCTGGTGATAGCTAATCTAGAGGCTCCGCTCACCAATGCAGAAAAAAGAGCTAAACTCAGAGCATACTATCTTAAAGCACGTCCCGATTCAGTTAAATGGCTTTTCCCTTTTGATGCTTTGAGTTTGGCAAACAATCACATATTGGATTATTCAGCTATCGGTTTGAGTGAAACAATCAACTGTTTGCGTGAGGCTGGGATTGATTGTTTTGGAGCGGCAGAATCGGATGATTTGGTTTACAAGCCATATTGTTATGAGATGAACGGAGTGAAAATCGCTGTTTTTGGAGCGTCACAGTTTTTACGATCTAAATTGAACAATCCAAATGGCCCTGCCGGAATCTTATCTAAGAAACTGATTCAGTCCATCAGTCAATTTAAATCACAAGGATATTTTATCATAGTAATGCCCCATTGGGGCTTGGAGCATATCCCTTACCCGTCACCTCAAGAGCGTAAAACCGCGCGAAAATTTGTACTAAGCGGAGCAGATTTAGTTGTTGGTTCTCATCCCCATGAAATACAGGCTTATGAGATTATTGAAGGAAAACACGTTTTCTACAGTTTAGGAAACTTTGTTTTCAGCAGTTTAGATTTTGCCATCCAAACACCGCGGCTATATAAATCAATTTTGCTTTCTATTGAAATTGGTGAAGACCATAAGTATAATGTGAAAACTTTTTTTTGCGCTCAGGAATCTGATGTAGTTGAATTGACCTGTAAAGAGGAAGCTCTGAAGACAGGCGAATACCTGAATCAGATATCAGAAGATCTCAAATTGACGGCATTGAGTTATAGAAAACTCTTCTATGACAGTTTTGTAAACGAAAACCTTGTCAGAAACAGATTAAAAGCAAAAAAGCTAAAAGACACTCAAGCCGATTCACGTGTTATTACAAGGGTATTATTAAGTGCGAAAATGCTAATAACTAAATTGAGATACATCGATCTACAAATGCTCAAATGCATATTGTATATGAGAATCCCTATCCTGCGTAAATTGATTTTGTTATTGTCTATATGCAATTAGTAGTTTCCAATAGATTGTTTTAGTTTCCAGACAGTGATAACAAATAAGAGCCCCAGTACAGGGTTTTGTAAGTTACTTTTCAAAGGATGAAAGATAGAAAGATAACATTTATCAAAAATGTGGGTCTTGTTTCATTGGGCCCCATTATAGTGTCATTGGTGGGTTTTCTGGCCGAACCTTGGATATCGCGTATGTGGGGACCGGAATTGTACGGTTTGGGAGCATACTTTTATTCTGTACTTCAAATCCTGACTCCGTCACTTTTTCTGCGTTATAACTTTGCCATAGTCCAGGCCGCGGATCACCGGGAAGCCTCCAACCTTCTGATATTGTCACTGCTGATCTTTTCCGCGCTGTTTCTGGTGGTAGTGTTGTTTTATCCGTTTCTGGCCTCATTGTTGGGTGAAAGCTTTCCCTTTGAGCGCTACAAAGCGTATTTTCTAAGCTCTTTGCTGGCCGGTTCGCTGGCCATTCTGCTTAGGTTTTGGTCTTCTCATATGAAACGTTTTGGCGTGCAAACCATGTCTGTGATTCTTTTGCAGATTGTGCCAGTGATTCTGCTTCTGCTACTGGGATACCAAGGCAGGGTTGGTGAAAGGCAGATGATCTGGGTGAAAAGCGTAGCTTATTATTGTTTTCCACTTTTAATGATACTGTCATTTGTTTTCAAGGACGCTGGCAAAGTTGCTAGATTGTCAAGCTGGCAGGGCTTAAAAGAAGTTGCCAAAAAATATGTGGACTATCCTCGGCATGAGTACCTTGGCTTTGTAGCCAACCTTTTAGTCTTTAACTTCCCCGTGATCCTGATAGCAAAGTATTGGGGAAATGAGGCATCAGGCTTGTATGCCAAAGCATTCACAATCCTGTATATGTTTGTGCTGTTGTTGGGCGATTCGGTCAACCGTGTATTGCACAAGGAAGCGGCGGACATGGTCAACGGCGGTAAAGACTTGGCTCCGTTTATCAACAATGTCTTTCGGGCTTTAGTATATTTTTCTCTGCTGCCTTTCATGCTGGTGATGCTTGTTGGACCCGAGCTGTTCAGCGTTTTTCTTGGTAAACGTTGGCTGGTTTCCGGCCAGTTTGCCCAAGCCATGGCGTTGTGGAGTTTTGCAAACCTGCTGAATCTGAGCCTGCTTCCCTTGTATGGTGTGCTTAACCATCAGCGCCAGTATACCCGCTTCACCCTCGTGACCCTGGCGTTGCGGGCTCTGATCCCGATAACCATGGGTATGGCAGGTGCGGATGTTGTGCTGACCTTGGCGGTTTTCTCCTTGGTCAATGTTGTGGTACTCCTCTGGCAGACCATCTATATAGTTAGCAAGGCAGGGGTTAAACAGAGCGATAGCTTGCGTTTCTTGTGGAAGAGGTTGCTGGAACTGCTGCCTTTGGCAGTCGTTTTTATGGTTGTACGTCAATTTTTCAACCTCGGCACTTTACAGTTGATTAGCCTTGCCACTTTGCTTTCCTTACCCTATGTTTATCTGTATTATATCCGAAACATCAAGCAATTCCGCAGCTTGCTCGCAGCGTGATAAAAGCTTGCTAGGTTCAGCCATTTAAATACATCAAGTCGAGATGCTTTATATGAAACTCTTTAAACCCGGACAAATTGGAAAATTGACCCTCAAAAACAGGGTCATCATGGCTCCTATGAATGTAGGCGGTTTAAACCAAAGTGATGGCAAACTGTCTATGAGGGGCATTGAGTATTTTGTCGAGAGAGCCAGAGGTGGGACCGGAATGATCATTGTGGGGATTACCAGAACCACCACCGAATTTGAACAGGATAAATCCACAAACTACGCTCGGAATACCCTTGCTGATGACAAGATCCATGTGAGTTGGATGAATGAGTTGTCGGAGGCCTGCCATGATCATGGCGCTAAGGTCGCGATACAGCTGTCTCCAGGTGTTGGCAGGCAAGCTGGAGCTTTCTTGCAAAGCAACAGTCTGGCTATAGGCCCCTCAGAAATCAGCTGTTTTTGGCCTCCCCATAAAAAGACCAGGCAATTAACCAAAGATGAGATTCATCGCTTGGTTGATTCGTTTCAAGCAGCTGCTTATCATATCAGGTCATCAGGAATTGACGCTATCCACATTCATGGCCACGAAGGGTATTTGCTGGATCAGTTTTCGACTACTCTCTGGAACCATAGAACCGATGAATATGGTGGAAGTTTGGAAAACCGGATGCGTTTTGCCAAGGAACTTATTGATGCGATCCATAAAGGCGCGGGGGATGGTTTTCCGATCATTTACAGATTTGGACTCAGTCACTATTTAGAGGGTGGCCGGGAAATATCTGAAGGCCTGGAGATTGCCCGGTTGCTGGAAGAGTATGGGGTGGACGCTCTTGATATCGATTCCGGATGCTATGAAACATGGTATCTTCCACATCCCCCAAGCACAATTGAGCCAGGCTTCAAGCTCGACCTTGCTGCCAAAGTCAGTGCCATGGTCGATATCCCGGTAATTGCGAGTGGGAAAATAGCATATCCTGAGATTGCGGAATCAGCCTTGGAATCAGGAGCTGCGGATTTCATTTGTTTGGGCAGGCCATTAATAGCCGATCCGGAGTGGGTGTCAAAAGCTGAGCAAGGCTGCAATATCGATATCAGACCATGCATCTGTTGCCATGAAGGTTGTCTCAAACGTATCTATATACACAAATCGATCAGCTGTGCCGTTAATCCCGCAGCCGGTAATGAAAGAGAATTGAAGATACATTTCAGCAAAATTCCCCAGCGGATTTTAGTAATAGGCGCAGGTGTAGCCGGAATGGAAGCTTCCCGTACACTGTCATTGCGGGGGCACAAAGTCAGGCTAATCGATATGAACTCTTCTGTGGGTGGCAATTTCCGACTGGAGTTTCTGCCACCTTTCAAATCAGATTATAGAAGATACATAATGTATCTTGATAAGCAGATCCGATCACTGGGTGTTGAATTGGATTTGAATCAGGAATTTTCGATGGAATACTTGGCTGCTTATGATCCGGATATGGTGGTTATTGCTTGTGGTGCACGCCATAAAAAGCCTGATATTCCTGGCTTGGACTTGGTAAAACAGATATCAATCCTGGAAGCTTTCTCTGCTAAGGGTGTTTCAGGACGAGTGTCTGTTTTAGGGGGAGGACTTGTGGGAACTGAAGCAGCTATTAATCTGGCTCATAATGGTGCAGAGGTTAGTTTGATCGAAATGAAGAATGAAGTTGCAGCTGACGCTTTTTTGCCCAACAAGATGCACTTGCGTGTGATGCTGGATGAGAGTCAAGTATGCGTTTATACTAACACAAGAGTTATATCCTTAACAGAGGATTCTGTGCTATGCCAGAATGACATTGGCGATAGTATCGTTGTCACTACTGATCAAGTTGTCATATGCATGGGCATGATTTCAAACCAAAGCATAGAAAACCAAATAAAGAATTCCAAGTATAAATACATGATGATTGGAGATTGCGTAAAACCAGGCAAAGTCATCGACGCGGTTTGGGATGCCTATCGCAAATTGCGCTACGTCTAATTGACGCGGAGAATAATTCTGACTTTAGAGTGATCCCAGTTATCAATGATCAGGAAATAAGGTATAAGTGATACCGATGCCTCAAGTTGCCACCACAAAAGGTGTTGATATGAACAGCTGCTGTTATAATGAAGAATTTAAAGCTACTTTAAAACCAGTAAGATTGTCAGTTATAGTACCTGTCTTCAACGATGCCGAGGTCATATCAGCTTTGTATAAAAGGCTGAAGCCAGTGCTGGAAGGTATTTGCCAGGAGCATGAGATAATCTTGGTTGATGATGGAAGCTCTGACGATTCATTCTCAATCATGAAAAATCTCAAGGATAAGGATGATAAGCTTGTCCTGCTTAAGCTGACGCGCAATTTTGGACAATCAAATGCTATTACGGCTGGTCTGGACAATGCGCGATACGAGTATATCGCGATTATGGATTCAGACCTGCAAGACCCTCCGGAGTTCCTTGATACACTGTTAACTGCTTGCATTGAAAACGATTGTGATATGGCAATCGCCAGACGTATTCAGCGCAGTGATAATTACCTGAAAAAACTGGTATCGGCTATGTTTAACAAGCTATCAAAATGGATGACCACCATTGATGTAAAGCCCGGAATGGGAGTCTTCCGGGTTATGAAAAAGTCTGCCTATGATAAAATACGTGATGTTTCAGAGGTTACGGGAACGACATTAAGCCTTATGTATTGGGGCGGGTTCCATTACGTGGCGGTCGATATGCATAGGGAAGCCCGCCATGCAGGTAGTAGTGGCTATACCATCCGCAAAATGTTCCATCTGGCCATGGACAGGATTCTGTCCTATTCTCTATGGCCTTTGAGGATTGCCATCTTAACAGGTATAGCAACTGCTGCAGCAGGGTTCATTTTAGGTTTAGTGCTGATAATCAGGCGTCTATTGCTATCCATTTCTGCTCCTGGATGGACATCCATAGTGGTGTTGATGCTTTTCCTGTTTGGTCTTAATTTCACTATCATTGGATTCATGGGAGAATACATCGGCAGAGTATACTTGGAAGTTAAACGCCGTCCAAAATATATCATATCCAAACTGGTAAAGTGAGGCCTAAGATGGAAAGGATAATTATCATTGGTGGCAAGGGTGCTGCGGTGGTGCTGGCTGATCAGATCATGCACGCAGTAGCTCATTACAATGCAAAGTATGAAGTTATAGGATATTGCATTGATGATCCTGCTTTGGGAGACTCCATTAATGGGGTTCCGATTCTGTGCAAACTATCCCAACTGGCGATCAAGTACAATCATCTTGAGGATGTTAAATACTTCTTTGCCCTATATAAACCGATCTGTATGGAAGAAAGGGTTCAGTTGTTTAAAAGCATGGAACTGCCCATAGCCAAATTCACAAACTTCATCCACCCTTTGGCCTATTTTGCTCCCAGTGCTTCTTTAGGTACTGGAAACGTAATATGCTCAAATGTCACTGTGAATAGCAACGCCAGAATAGGTAACTTTAATACCCTTAACGGTAATGTGCTATTCGGCCATGATTCACGACTGGGTGATTACAATATCTTGGCCGGAAGTGTCACCGTTAGCTCTGAGATCATTATCGGAAACGGCAATTTTATCGGTTTGAACTCCACAATCCGGGACAGGGTTCACATTGGAGATTACAACATTGTGGGTATGGCTTCAATGGTACTCCATGATATTGGCTCCCGTGCCAAAGTGGTTGGTGCTCCAGCCAAAGAAATTTAAAAATGATCTTTGCCAATCGGGCTTCAGGCATTCTTTATTGGTTTTTGAAGGCTTATCCTGAAGGAACCTATATCCTGCCTGCAAATATATGCCCTGTAGTACCGTTGACCTTTCGTAAAGCAGGAGTGGAATTTGAGTTATTGGATATCAATCCTGGCAATCTTTGTCTTGACGGACAGTCTGTTATCGACGCCATTTTCGCAAGTCCCAATAAATACAGGGGAATGGTGTTTGTAAGGACATATGGTTATTTAGCGGATATGTCAGGCATGTTTTCACAAATAAAAGACATTGCCCCAGATTTTTTGATCGTTGATGACAGATGCCTGTGTTTCCCTGATTTCTCATCCCAAGTGGAGCATACCGATCTTGAACTATACAGTACAGGATATGCTAAGCCTATTGATCTGGGCTATGGAGGATTCGCAAAAACATGCCATGACATTCAGTTTGGGCAAAGCATTGATTTTAGGCCAGATTCATATAAAGAACTGGAGAAGATCTACAAACAATGCTTAAATGAAAGGAAACCTATGCATAGCTATCCCCAAGATTGGTTGGATGCTGATATCGGTAGTTTCAGTAATGATGAATACATAAAGTTGATTGAAGAAAGCATAATACCGATGGTAGAGCATAAACAGAGGTTAAATAACTATTATTCCGAGCATTTGCCTTCTGCGATAACTCTGGGGGAAGAGTTTCAAAACTGGCGTTTCAATATTTTGACAGATAATAAGCTGGAAATTCTCGATGCTATTTTTTCGAAAGGTTTGTATGCTAGTTCCCACTATTCTTCCAGTAGCATATTATTTAATAAGGGCGAGTTTCCTATAACCGAACAGGTTTCCGACAGGATAATCAATTTGTTCAATGACTACAATTATACTTTGGAGCAAGCTAAAGCTACTTGCGGAGTAATATGCGAAACACTGGGCCAAGCTTAGCCATTATAGGAGCCAGTTACCTGCAAAAACCCTTGGTGCTGAAAGCCAGGGAGATGGGTTTTGAAACCCATGTCTTCGCCTGGGAGGATGGCGCTATCTGCAAAGAAGTAGCCGACCACTTTTACCCGATATCGATCACTGAGGTGGATGAGATTTGCGATATCTGCCAAAGGATCCAACCTAAGGGCATAGTGTCCATCGGCTCCGACCTGGCCACAGTGGCTGTCAACCGGGTGGCGGAAAAACTGGGCTTGATCGGCAATTCCCTGGCGTGCACGGAGGTTACTACCAACAAATATCTGATGCGGGAGCGGCTGAAAACTGGCGGCATTCCTTGTCCCGGTTACTGGCTGGCAGGCAAAAATGGTTCAGATTTGGAAGTGAACCCCAATGATTTCCCCCTGATAGTCAAGCCCGTGGACCGCTCTGGAAGCCGGGGTATCAGCTTGGTCAAAGACAGGTCTGAACTTGTTGACGCCGTGCTAGCAGCCAGGGAGCAATCATTTTCCGCGCAGGTGATAATCGAACAATTCATTGAAGGCAGGGAGCTTAGCGTGGAGGCTATCTCCTGGCAGGGCAGGCATTATTTTTTGCAGTTTACGGACAAGGAAACCACCGGCGCGCCACACTTTATTGAAACAGCCCATCATCAACCCGCTGAACTCACATCCGGGCAAAAAGATAGTCTGGCCAGGCTGACCAGGGAAAGCCTGGACTGTCTCGGGGTGCAAAACGGAGCATCGCACTCGGAGTTTAAGATCACGGAAAGCGGGGAAATCTATCTTATTGAAGTAGGGGCCAGGATGGGGGGTGATTGCATCGGCTCAGATCTGGTAAGGCTTTCCACGGGATACGATTTTGTGAGGGGGGTGATTGAAGTGGCTGTTGGCAGTTTTGAGGAGCCTGTGCTTTCCCAGCCTGCCCATGCCGGCATCCATTACGTTTTTCCCCAGCCGGGGACTTTGCGGGAAGTGCTGTTTGCTTCCAGCCCCCAAGTTGTGCACCACGAGATTTTTGTAGAAATTGGGGACACGATAGTTCCAATCTTAGACAGTTCCCAACGCCCTGCTTACTACATCTACCAGGGCAAGCAACGGATGCCCTATGACCCGGATGTGCTTAGGCTGATTATAAAGGAATAAAATGAGAATCCCGTTCAACAGACCTTTTCGCGCGCCAAGGGAGAATGAGTATGTTCTGGAAGCGCTGCAGTCCGGCAGGCTATCCGGCAACAACCAGTTCGCCAAAAGGGTTCAGCAACATATTTGGGACCGGCATAAGCTGGAGAACATCTTTCTGGTACCCTCTGGAACTTCAGCTTTGGAAATGGGCGCCTGGTTGGCCGGCCTGGGACCCGGTGACGAGGTGATACTGCCTTCCTACACGTTCAGCTCCACAGCCAACGCGGTGGTGATGACCGGCGCCAAACCGGTGTTTTGCGAGGTTGACCCCAAAACTATGAACGCCAATGTTGACCATATGGAGTCGTTGATAACAGAAAGGACCAAAATGCTGCTGCCAATCGATTATGCCGGGATTCCCTGCGCTATAGACAGAATCGGGGAATTGGCCCGGAAGCACGGTTTGCTGGTGATGGTTGACGCGGCCCAATCGTACGGAACTTATCATGAAGGCAAGGCCTGTGGAAGTTTTGGCGACCTGGCCACCTTCAGTTTTCACGAGACCAAAAACATCAGTTGCGGCGAAGGCGGGGCTTTGGTGGTCAATCGCCCGGACTGGGTGGAAAGGGCTAATTTCCTGCAGGAAAAAGGTACTGACCGCAGCCTGGTGCTGTTTGGGCAAAAGTCTAAATACCATTGGGTGGATGTCGGCTCCAGCTACCTGCTTTCGGATATCCTGACAGCGGTGCTTTTGGCCCAATTGGAAGAAGAGGACGCAATCCTGAAGCTGCGGGGCAAGGTAACGTCCGCCTATACGGACTTGCTGAAACCTTTTGCCACGGCAGGCTCAATCAGCATTGCCCCCTATGATTTGTACAAAAACCTGAACAACCACGCTTTCTGGGTGGTTTTCGACAAGGAGGAGAACAAGGAGAGTTTCCTGCTTGGGATGAAGGAAAAAGATGTGTACGCATATATTGGATACATTCCCCTGCATTCAGCGCCGATGGGAATAAAACTGGGTAACAGAGCTGGCGACCTGCCCACAACCGAAGACCTGGCAGCGAGGATCGTGAGGCTGCCCCTGTATGCTGACCTTGCCAGGGAAGGCCTGCCGCAGTTACTGGATACTATGCAGAACGTGCTGAGGAGTATTTACGGATGAGCAAGGCGCGGGTCACAGAGCTTAGGGAACGCTTGATTTCCGCCGTGGGAGATTTTTCCAGGAGCGTGGAGTTTGATTTTTTCTTTTCAGCTCTGGTAGATTACAACCCGTTCAACTCGACCGATGATGTTTTGGAATGGTTGCAGGATCTTAACCGCATACAGTATTTCGAGGTGGAGGAGATAGGCTTTTCCCATCTCCAGCAATGGCATTTTGATAATTTGAGTGGCGACCTGCGGCACAACAAGGGTAAGTTTTTCAGCATCAGGGGCTTTCAGGTGTTTGACAATCTGACGGGCGACATTTTCTGGGATCAACCCATTATTGACCAACCTGAAATTGGCATCCTGGGTATTCTGGGCAAGAAAATTGATGGGGTTTTATACTTTTTGATGCAAGCCAAGGCGGAACCGGGAAATATAAATACCTACCAACTCTCACCCACTGTCCAGGCTACGCGGAGCAACTACACCCTGGCCCATGGAGGAAAAAAGACTATCTATCTGGAGTACTTTAACGGTCAGGCTCCGGTCAAAGTGCTATATTACCAATACCAGTCTGAACAAGGTGCGAGGTTTTTTGAAAAACGGAACTGCAATATAGTCGTACTGGATGAATCTGATGCGCCCATCAAGCTGACCCCAAACCATAAATGGCTTACCCTGGGGCAGATTAAGAGCCTGATGGAGCATGACAATACAGTAAATATGGACAGCCGTTCCGTGATATCGCTGATCCGCTATTGGGATTCCAAATACCAAATCGATGTGCCAGCCATTTCCAGGATAATCAGCGACTATTCCGATGTGATCAAGCGCAGTGAGTTTTGGTTGTCCGCGGTTCTTCAGTGTTTCGAGTCGCGTGAGTCGAACAGGCAGCTTTCCGAGATACTAATCGCTCTCAACCGGAAACGCTATTGTTGCAAATTGGGGCGCAAAGCTTTCCCCTTGAGGGAGCTACGTGACTGGAGCATTGGCGACAGACTTATTCAGCACAATCAAAACAAGTTTTTCCAGGTTCTGGCTGTGAGGATCAATGCCAACAACAGGGAAGTGGAAAGCTGGGATCAACCGATAATGCGGCAACGGCACCATGCGCAGATAGGGCTTATCTGCTCACTCCAAAAGGGAGTGTATATGTTTCTTGTGCAAATGAAGACGGAGCCAGGGCTTTACGATATGGTCGAACTATCTCCCACCGTGCAGTGCATTGCGGAAAACTATGAAACCGGCAAACAGCCCCGCTATCTGGATGAATTTCATGATAAAGAACTTATCTGCCAGGCCAGGCAATCTGAAGAAGGGGGAAGGTTCTACCGGGAATGCAACCTGAACATGATCAGAGAGGCAAGCGGTTTCGAAAACACAGATCCGGAAAACTATCTCTGGATAAGCTTG
>Ga0208939_1001908_pt1 | contig 15211 bp, 16 predicted proteins | sample AD_STIC12_MetaG_FD_184437 | JGI IMG/M metagenome (GOLD analysis project Ga0208939, IMG submission 184437) | Active sludge microbial communities of municipal wastewater-treating anaerobic digesters from USA - AD_STIC12_MetaG (SPAdes) (version 2) | ecosystem: Engineered > Bioreactor > Anaerobic >...
GGGGGCAGTTTACCGGGGCCACCCCGAAGCCTTATCGCTTCAGGCGGTAGGGCTCTTCAAAATCAAGAAAGTCTTTTTCTGCCAGCGCATCGTCGATCCAGGCCTTCACGCCCGGCAACGCGCGCACCCGCTCCACATACGCCGAAATCTCAGCAGGAACCGGCAAGGCGTAGGTTTTCAGCCGCATGCACACCGGCGCAAAGTAGGCGTCGGCAATCGAGAACGCACCGAACAGCATCGGACCCTTGTGGGCGGCCAGCAGTTCGCTCCACATCGTCACCAGTCGCGAGACATCGGCACGCACGGCAGGTTTGTCGCGCCAGGCCAGCGCACCGATATCCTGCAGTGAGGCTTCAACGTTCATCGGGCAGGCCCCGCGCAGCGCGGTGAACCCGGCGTGCATTTCGGCGCAGACGCTGCGCGCCCTGGCGCGGGCGGCCTTGTCACGTGGCCAGAGCTGCTTGTCCGGGTATTGTTCGGCCACATATTCAGCAATAGCCAGCGTGTCCCACACCGCCAGTTCACCTTCCACCAGAACGGGCACTTTGCCAGTGGGGGTCTGGTCTTTCAGGGTGTTCTTGAAGGTTGAACCCGTATCAAACGAGTCAAAGCGCACCATGACTTCTTCAAAGGGAATGCCCGCCTGCTTGAGCAGCACCCAGGGCCGCATGGACCACGATGAATAGTTTTTGTTGCCAATGTAGAGTTTGAGCATGCGTGTCTCCAAAACGCCATCCTAACGCGACGCGACGACGCCATTGATGACAAAGCGCGGCGGAATTGATGCGCTAGAAACGACCCGCTGTCTTGCGCCGGACCAGAACAGCGTCACCGGGGCCTGGTCCCAGATACAACGGCGCAATAGCTTGCAGCGACGCGGGCTGAATGCCCAGCGCCTGCAGGCCGGGCAGCCGGCCGCTGGCCACGTTGTCCACTTTCATGGAGTCCAGATTGTCGCGGCTCATCAGGGGTTGGCCCGGCGCCATTTCCATGAACAGGGCCTGCAGACTGCCCAGCGCTGCGGGCAATCCGATGACTGGCCTGGAGTGGCCAGACAGGGTTCCGGCAAGCTGGACCAACTCTTTCAATTTATAGATATTCGGGCCACAGGCCTCGTATATATTGCGTAGGGTGCTATTATTTTCGACTTCGCTGCAAGTTTTGCGCAGCAGGATGTTAACCAGTGCCTGCGCCACATCTTCCACCCACACAGGTTGAAACCGGGTGTCAGCCCCAGCCAGTGGCATCACCGGGAATACGCTTTGCAGTTTCGCAAAAAGGTTCAGCAACTGGTCGTCTGCGCCAAAGACCACACTGGGCCGCAAAATGGTCACGTCCAGCCCGGAACCGGTGAGCACGGCTTCGCCAGCAGCCTTGCTGCGCTGGTACAGCGATGGCGCGTTGGCCGCAGCGCCCAGCGCACTGACGTGCACGATGCGTCGCACGCCCGTGGCCTGGCAGGCCCGAACCAGCTTTTGTATCAGCTCTACATGTACGTGGTTGAATGCGGTTTCGGTGCCATGCAGGATGGCCACCAGATTCACCACAGCATCATGGCCGGCAACCAGGCGCATCAGGGACGCGCCATCATGCACATCGGCCTCAACCAGATCAACCCAGGGCAAGGGCTGGATGTGCTTGGCACTGGCCACCCGGCGTGAGGGCACCGTGAGCCGTGTATTGAACGCAGCGTTCAGCTGGCCGGCTTTTTCGCAAAAATGGCGGCCTACAAAACCCGAACCACCCAGCACCAGGATGCGCTTCATGGCAGCTCCCTGCTCTCGGCAGAAGCAGGACTCAGCCGGGGACCAACCGAGCCCAGACGGGCCTTGAGCGACTGCGGTGCGCCGGTCAGGATAGCAGCGTAGTTGGTGGTGTTGCTCAGAACCTTTTTGACGTAGTCACGGGTTTCGGCGAAAGGCACATTTTCGGCCCAGATGGCCGCCTCCATCACGGGGCCATTGCGCCAGTTGCGCGGCCGGCTGGGGCCGGCGTTGTAGGCGGCCGCGGCCATGGGCATGGAGCCATCAAAATCATCCAGCACCAGCTTGAGGTAGCCCGTGCCAATGGCGATATTGGTTTCGTGGTTGGTAATCTGGTCAGCAGTGTAGGTGGTGAGGCCGATCTTTTTGGCGGTCCAGCGCGCCGTGGCGGGCATGACCTGCATCAGGCCTGCTGCGCCCACGCCCGAGCGGGCATCCATGACAAAACGGCTCTCCTGACGGATCAGCCCATACACATAGGCCGGGTCCAGACCAATTTGTGCCGCGCGGGCTGCCACCGCCGCGCGAAACGGCGTCGGAAAGCGCTGGTCGAAATCGGCCACACCCTTGGTGCGTTCGCTGGTGTTGATGCAGCGGTCCCAGACCTCGCGCTGGCAGGCGAGGTCGGCCGCTGCCAGCAATGACCGGTCATCCATGCCGCCCCGGGCGTGCAGGTTGGTGGTGTAATTCCATTCGCGTACACCCTCCGTGCGCAGACCCATGGCGATGGCGTACAGCGCCCTGTTCAGGCCCGGGTCGAGCCGGGCAACTTCTTTTTCTTCGTCGGTGAGGGGTAGTGGTCGCTCGGGTGCCGTCACACGATGGCCCAGTTCTTCCAGCGCCAGTTGCTCATAGAAACCACGGGTACTGGCAATGCTCCCCAGCAAGTGGGACGCTTCAGCTCGGTCGGCTTCAGTTTGGGCCCGGTTCAGCAGCGCACGTGCGCGCCAGTAGACCCATGTGGGGTCTTTGCGCTGGGTTTCGCTCATGGCGGCTACGGCGGTGGTGACCTGCTCCCAATTGCCGGCGCGTAGCGCCGAACGAACCTTCCATGCCAGATGGTCGTCGTGCATGAACTTGTCCTGACCGTTCAGGAAATAGGTGACCGCACCATCCGACAGCTTTTGCGCAGTACGTTTGCCAATCACGCCCCACACCCAGCTGCGCTCCTCCAGCGTGAGCTGGGCTTTCCACCGCAGTTTGTCCGCCTCTATGGCTGCTGCTTCGGGGTCGCTGACCGCCAGGCGAATCAGCGCCAGCGTGACGAGTTCCTTGGTGCGAGGCCGCAAAGCAGTGATTTTCTCGTTCAGGTAACGCTCAGGGTTGGCGTAAATGCTGCCTGCGGTGATGGCCCATTCGGGGTTGAGCAGGCCAATGGCCTGTGTAGCGATGCGCAGGCGGTCGTTCTCCATGCCCAGGCGCGCGCGCAGCCAGGCCGTGTGGGGTTTGAGCTTGCCAGCCTTGAGCTGCTGGTCTGCAGCGGCCGCACAGCCTTCCTCAACGTCGCGCTGCGCCAGCCAGAACTCTTCAACCTGGCCCGCTACGTCGAGATCACCCGCGTTGTATTCGGTTAGCAATGCATAACAGCGCACCGAGCGGTCATCGTTCATGCGGAACTTGGGGTATTCGGCCATGAAGGTGCCCCACTCGCGGCGCTGGCCCAGCAGCAGCAGCCAGTCGTTGCGCAGGCGATCTTCCTGGTATGTGCCGCTGTAGCGGTACAAAAAGCTCTGGATGTCCTGGGCGCTGGCTTCTTCAAGCCGGGCTCGTATTTCCCAGTAGGCCCCCCATGGCTCCAGGGCATGGCCACGGACCTGAGGCAAAAGGAGGGTGAGGCGCCTGCGGTCTCCCCTTTTGAACGCATCGCTCATTTCCAGAATGGTTTCGTCCACCTTGGCGGTCTCGCGAGACGGGACTCCAGCTGCGTTTCCAGTCGAAAAAACGCAGGCTGTAGCGAGTGCGAACGATGTCAAAATGGTTGAAAACTGCATGTGGGAATTATGAAGAACTCGGACGACAGGCGTGCGCAGGAAAAGAAAGCCCTTCGCAAGGCACTTATTGAACAACGTCTGGAGATGCCGGATCGTTTACAGCGCGCCGATTTGCTGCAGCGGGTGATGCGCATCTGGCTGGTGGGCCGGCCCGATTCGGTAATTGGTGCCTACTGGCCCATCAAGGGTGAATTTGACCCCCTGCCGGCCCTGCATCGCTGGAAGGAGGACGGTGAACTGATCGACCAGCCACAACCGCGGCGCATCGGCCTGCCGGTGGTGGATAAAGTCCACAAAACCATGATTTTTCACGCCTGGTACCCCGGTTGCCCAATGGAAGACGACGCGTATGGGATTCCCAAGCCCAAGGATACCGAGGTGATTGTGCCCAGTTTGCTGTTTGTCGCCTGCGTCGGTTATGCGCCGGGCGGCTACCGGCTAGGCTACGGAGGTGGTTTTTATGACCGGATGCTGGCCACACTGGAGCCGCGCCCGTTCACCGTGGGGCTGGGCTTCTCGAACGGTTTCCTGCCCGACTTCGAACCCGAATCCCACGATCTGCCGCTGGACGCCATTTTGAATGACAACGGCGTGGTCTGGCCGGTCTAACCACGCCAAATCGCGACATTGCAAGACCTGCTTGACCCCCTGATTGACGCGTCGTTCAAGGGGTTTCCGCACCACAGCGCACCGTTGCGTCGTTTAGAAATCGGAGCGAAATGCTGGAATGTGCTGCGCGGGGACCTGCCTCTACCACTGGGCGGTCATCAAGCAGGACGTTTTGCGCCATAACCTGCAATGGATGCAGGACTTTGCCAATGCACAGGGGTTTGGGCTGGCACCCCACGGGAAAACGACCCTGTCGCCACAATTGTTTTGGCGCCAGCCCGGCGGTGCGGCTGGCAAGAGGGACCTGTCATATGACTGGGAAATGCCGATTCCGCAGGCTGTGTGTTCCAGAAGCAGCCTTCAGGGTGGCCCGCCTGTCATCACCGCCTCATCGGCAGACTGGAAAATCACCGGCCTGAACGACCAGCATGCACACTTGCGTGGCACGGGCCCGGAGTTTGCGGCCCTGCAAGTGGGTGATCTGGTTTGTCTGGGTATTTCGCATCCCTGCACCACCTTTGATAAGCGGCGATGGATGCCGCTGGTCGATGCGAACTACACCGTGCTCGACGCCATCACCACCTGCTTCTAGTCAATCGATGTTGTCGGCAGTATCGGGGTCAGGTACATCGCCGATGGCGATTCGTGTGAGCGCCGCCTGTGCCTGCAGCCAGTTGCAAAACGCCACAATCTCGGGTCGAGCCGATGCGCGCGGGCCGACAATCAGCCAGTAAACCAGCGGCGAATCCAGCCGCATGTTGGGCAGAATTTCCACCAGATCACCACTGGCCAGACTGTCAGCCACCAGTGGCATGCGCGCCAGCGCGACGCCTTGCCCGGTAAGGGCGGCCTGCGCAATTTGATGAGCGTAATTGAAGTACAGCCAGCGTTTGGGCTCCAGTTTTTTGAAACGATGCGCGTCCAGCCAGCGCCGCCACGACAGCACTTCCAGATTGGCGGATCGATGCGCGTCACCTGCCTCAATCAGGGCAAAGTGCGCCAGATCCTCGCCTTTGTTGAGTGCGTGCCCGCTTTTGAGTAACCAGGGGCTGGCCACCGGTGTAAGTTGCTCGCCAAACAGCCGAATCGCGTTCGCCGGCGCATTGGCGGGCTTCACATAGCGCAGGGCTACATCAATGTCGGCCGTCTCCATGTCAACCGGCACATCGCTGGCATCGATGCGAATGTCGATGTCGGGGTGTTCGCTCTGAAACGCCTCCAGTCGCGGGATCAGCCACATGGATGCAAACGATGCCCAGGTGGTGATGGCCACACTTTTGCGCCCGGCACTGCGCCGGATCATGCGCACTGCACTGTCCAGACGCTCCAGCGAGGGCACCACGGCGCGAAGCAACTGCGCGCCCGCGCCCGTGAGCTCCACCGCCCGCGTGTGGCGCAGGAACAGGCCCACACCTACTTCTTCTTCCATGGCTTGAATCTGGCGGCTCACCGCACTTTGGGTGAGCGACAGCTCCTCGGACGCCGCCCGGAAGTTCAGGTGGCGCGCCACAGCCTCAAATGCGCGCAGATGCCCGGCCGAGATGGGCCGGGTGCGCAAGTGGTTTTCGGAATGCTGCAGCACACCAGAAGATAGTCTGGCCATGATTGATTGATGCGAATAAGGAATGAATAGTGTAGCCCGATTTCATTGGACCACGGCACCCGTTGGTCCGATCATTCAATGCCCAGCCGATCAAAAGGAAACTGCCATGACATTTCAATCATCAATGAAAATACAACCCCCTGCCACCCCTGAAACCTTGGGCAGCTGCTGGAAACTGGCAAGTGGACATGCCATGACCCTGCAGCCCCGTGAAGCTGGTGTTTTGCGCATTAATGCTGGCCAGGTTTGGGCCACGCTGGATGGCCCGCACACGGGGCCAGCCAATGACTGGGGCGATCTGTTTCTGACCAAAGGCCAGCGGCTGAATCTGCAGCCCGGCCAGCGTGTGGTGATCGAACCCAGGGGCGACGCTGTCAACAGACCGACCTACTTTGAGTGGGAGCCAGCTTCAGTGGAGCAGGGCCGTACGGAGGGCAACGCATCCAGATGGCAGTTGGCCGTGGTTCAGCCTGCGCGCGATATGGGCGCTGCGCTGTTGCTGGTTATGGGCGCAGCCAGACGTCTTGCGTCCGGGTTGCTCGGCTTCAGCGAGTTTGTGGTTGCTGGCCGGGGCAGGGTGCTACCGGGTCTGGAGTCGAACCAGCCATAAAACTGATGACTCAGGGCTAGCGACTTGACGTTGTGCTCTTTGGTTTCTTTTTGGCCGCTATTAATTTGGTAGCTTTTCGCGCATATTTGGCGGGGGTTATGTGCACTTTCAATGCGCAATTCAAGGCCATTCTGGCCCACGGCGCCATGGCATGCGGTGACTCCAGCGCGTCTTCCGGGGCACTGTAGTAATTCATGCTGCGTGATACCGGTTCCCCCCTTTTGGTGGACGCGTAGGTGAAGCGCTCGCATCCCGCAGCCTCCATCTGGCTGCGGGTGTCGTCATCGGCCTTGAGCCAGAGTTTTTCGCCGGAGCCCAAGTCGGCGATGATGGCAATCGTCAGCCCGTCGGTGCTAATGCCCCAACCACCAAACATGCGTTTAGGCACACACGGTCCCACGCTGGCGAGCAACTCGCAGCAGTAGTCGGCAAAGTCCCGGTTGGCGGCCATGGGTGCAGTATAGAAGCCGCCAGACGTCACAATACGCGCCATGGCCCGCCCCAAATCCGCTACACACGAACTCAAGCGCGACGAGATTCTTGACCGCGCTGCGCAGTGTTTTGCCGACAAAAGCTATCCTGCAGCCACCATGAACGATATTGCTGCCGCCAATGGCACATCCAAGGCGCGGCTGTACCACTACTACAGCGCCAAAGAGGCCATCCTGTTTGACCTGCTGGACCGCTACACACAGCGATTGCTCAGCCTTATTGGCAAGACCGAGGCCACCGCCCAGCGGCGAAACCTGGACGACCGTGCCGCACTGCATGAACTGATCCGCAGTTTCCTGCAGGAATACGAAACCTCGGCTACGCGCCATGTTGCGTTGCTGCACGACACCCAGTTTCTGGGAGAAGAGCAGCGTGAACTGATCCTGAACCGGCAACGTGACCTGGTTTCGGCCGTCACCCGGTTTTTGCGTCGCGCTTATCCGAAACGGGTGAATGCATCCAACCAGACGGCTGCCACGATGATGCTGTTTGGCATGATCAACTGGACTTTCACCTGGCTGCGTCCCAACGGCTCCATGAGTTATGCGGCTTTTGCCGAGGAGGTAATTGCCACGCTGGACCACGGGTATTCCTGAAGCAGCCTTGGACGGCGATAGAGTCCCGCCGGGCAGTCGTTTCCACACCTTCAGCGATCACTTGCAGCCCCAGACTGTCGGCCAAGGCAATCGCCGCTTCATTGGGTTCAAACATGATGTTTCTGAAAAAGCGCAGGTCAATCCAGAGTTGCTCTGAATCTCAAGTCATCGTTCAACAATGCGTAATTAGTTACGATTAGTTAAAATTTAAAGCTTCCCAGGAGTTACAGATGTCTACCCCAACACCAACCGCCACCAAGGCATTTGCCAGTCAGGCTGACCTGACCGACAAGAAAACCACCTTTGAGCAGCTCAGCCAGCATTGCTGGGCCTACACCACCGAGGGCGACCCGAACTCGGGCGTCATCATCGGTGACCGTTTCATCATGGTCAGCGACGCAACCGCCACGCCGGCCATGGCGCGCGACCTCATCGCCAAGATCCGCACCGTCAGCGACCTGCCCATCAAGTACGTGCTGCTGACGCACTACCACGCAGTGCGCGTGCTGGGCGCCTATGCCTACGCCGCCGAAGGTGCCACCGAGATCATCGCCAGCCAGGGCACGCTGGAACTGATTCGCGAGCGCGGTGCACAGGACATGAAGAGCGAGATGGAGCGCTTCCCGCGCCTGTTCCGCAACGCCGAGACCGTGCCCGGCCTGACCTGGCCCACTATGGTGATTGGCGGAGGCAATCCGGTGAAAGGTGAGGTGCCAGGCAAGCTGTCGATCAACCTGGGCGGCGTCGTGGTGCAGATATGGAGCCCCGGTCCTGGCCACACGCGAGGTGACACTATTGCCTGGGTGGAGGAAGAAAAAGTGCTGTACTCGGGCGACCTGGTCGAGTATGAGGCCGGTGTTTACACTGGCGACGCGCAACTGGAGGAATGGCCCGCCACGCTGGAGGCGCTGCGCGCGCTCAAGGCCGAGGCCATCGTACCCGGCCGTGGCGAGGCGATGAAGGGCAACACGAACGTCAACAAGGCGCTGGACTACACCAAACGCTGGGTTGAAACGCTGTACCGCTGCGGCCGTGAAGCCGTGGCGCAGGGCATGGATCTCAAGGCCGCCATGGCGCACGCGCGCAAGAGCATGGACCCGGTCTTTGGCCAGGTGTTTATCTACGAGCACTGCCTGCCTTTTGATGTAACCCGGGCGTTTGACGAGGCCAGCGGCATCAAGAACCCGCGCATCTGGACGGCTGAGCGCGACAAGGAAATGTGGGCGGCGCTGCAGGGCTGACTGGCCTTGGCGCTGGAGGATGTCAGTCGGCCCGAATGCCGCGTCGGGCGGCTACCGATACCGCTTCTACCCGGCTGGCGACACCCAGTATCTGGTAAATAGCGCTCAGGTGCTGCTTGACGGTGCCATCGGAGATAGCCAGTTCGCGTGCAATTTCCTTGTTGGCCAGGCCGCGCAAGGCGCCTTGAAACACCTCAAGCTGCCGTTCGGTGAGGGCAGGCCAGACGGTGGCCATTTCCAGCATGCGTGACTGCCGACGGGGGTCGCCCATGCGGGTTGCATGGTCATCCTGTGCCGTCTCTGGCATAAACGCCTCGCCATTCAGGATCTGGCGCAGGGCATTGATCAACTCTTGCGGCGTCGATTGCTTGGGGACAAAGCCGGCAGCGCCCTGCGCGATGATCTTGCGAATCAGCTCAGGACCTCGTTCGCCCGATACCACTACCACGGGGCTGAGGGGAAACCGCTGGCAAACGGACTTCAGGGTGGAAAAACTGCTGGCCCCCCGGTGCCAGTCTTTCAGAATGAGGTCCGGGGCTGGCGTGTCGGCCGGCAGTTCCAGCGCTTGCTCGCAGACGTCAAACATGGTGAGCGCCACCGTCTCAGCCAGCGGGTGCAGCAGGCTGCGCATGCCTTCGCGAAACAGCGTGTGCTCATCAACCAGAAAAATATTCATGACACCGGGCAGGATACCAGTGCTCCGCGCGTCCATCTGTAAACAATGACAGGACCTAACGCTGCGCTGCCAGTTCACGAATGTCTCGCTCATACGCTGCCAGACGCCGTACCGCGCGCTCGCGCTGCTCTGCCGTGGTGCTGTTATGAAGCTGCGCAAAGGCCCGGCAGTTGTCCAGTAGTGCCTTGTCACTGTAGGCGCGGTAGGCAGGGTTGGGCGAATTGATGGATCGTTCCTTATAGCCCCGCAGTGCAACCGTGGCCTGGCTGGCGGGTACCTTGTTTCCCTGAATCTGGCGTAGCGTTTGCAGCAGATCCCGCTGGCGGCGCAAGCGTTCGGTGTAGCTGAGTTGTGGATCAAAGCCGGAACTGGCGATGGATTCCTGCAAAATCGTCTTTTGGCGCTCCTCCAGTGTGTTGTAGACCTGTTCAGCCCGGTCTAAGGCAGACTTCATTCGCCTTTCCTGCTTCTCGGCAGGGGTACCGTCAAGCCAGTCTTCGCGCCACCCGGTGTTGGTCTTCTGGAATTTTGCTTCGATATGCGCCAGTTGCGATGAGCCCAGGCTCATCGCAAGCGCAATGATGCCTGGCTCGGCCTGTGCATGAATAGCCTCCAGTCGGGCTCGTACATCCGAGAAGAGACCGCAAACCTGCTCTGGTGTTACCTCATCGGGTGCCAGTCGCTGCATTTTTTGCAGCAGGTCAGCCACCTTGGGCAATTCGGTGACGCGGTGCCATTGGTGAAGACGGCTAAGCTCATCCCGCACCTGCAGCGTCTGGACTTCATTGAAATCGGCATACCCATCCAGCCACCAATATGCCAAATCCGGCACGGTGTTGTAGCCAATTTTGATGGCGCTGCACGCTGCCAGCAGAACAACCGACCCTATCAGGCCGATAATCCGGAGCCATCGAACAACCGATTTGAGGGAAGCAGACATGGCAGCAGTGGATGTGGTCATCATGGCAGCGGGCAAAGGGACCCGCATGAAGAGCAAACTGCCCAAAGTATTGCACCGCTTGGCCGGACGTGCTTTGGTACAGCATGTTCTGGACACCGTGGCGACTCTGGGCGTGCGTGGTGTGGTTCTGGTTACCGGTCATGGTGCTACAGAAGTTGAAGCGGCTTGCGCATATTCCACCGGGTCTGGAGGGCAATTTGGCACCAATTCCGGGCTGAAATTTGTTCGCCAGGAGCCCCAGTTGGGAACCGGGCATGCCGTGCAGCAGGCGGTGCCCGTCCTGCCTGACGACGGCGTGACGCTGATCCTCAATGGCGACGTGCCCCTGATTGAGGCCGACACATTGCGCGGTCTGGTTGCGGACTGTGCCGGGGAGAAACTCGCCTTGCTGACGGTCAATATGCCGGACCCGAGTGGCTACGGACGCATCGTTCGTGATGGCGACGCGGTCCGGGCCATTGTGGAGCACAAAGACGCCTCGGCCGCACAGCGCGAGATTGGCGAAATCTACACCGGTGTGATGGCCGCACCTACCGCCCGGCTCAAAAACTGGCTTGCCCGGTTACGCAACGACAATGTGCAGGGGGAGTATTACCTGACCGATATCGTGAAGTTCGCCGTCAGTGATGGCGTGGGTGTGGTTGCTACCCGGACTGCCGACAAGGTTCAGGTGGATGGCGTGAACAGCCCTGTTCAGCTGGCTGAGCTGGAGCGTGCCTATCAGCGTCGCCTTGCCGATCGCTTCATGGAACAAGGCGTTCGTCTGGCTGACCCGGAGCGATTCGATGTGAGAGGGTCATTGACCTGTGGCGAAGACGTATCGATTGACGTCAATTGTGTGTTTGAAGGAGCCGTGTCACTGGCCGACGATGTGCGCATCGGTGCCAACTGCGTGATCGCCAATGCAAATATTGCTGCTGGAGCCCACATTCTTCCGTTCACGTATATCGACGGCGAGAAGCTGGGGGTCAGCATCGGCGAGGGCGCGCTGGTTGGGCCGTTTTCCCGCCTGCGCCCCGGCGCGGTGCTGGGGGCCGAGGTCCACATTGGCAACTTTGTTGAAATCAAGAATTCAACATTGGCCAAAGGGGCCAAAGCGAATCACCTGGCGTATCTCGGTGACACCACGGTGGGCGAGCGTGTGAACTATGGCGCGGGCAGCATCACGGCCAACTACGACGGCGCCTACAAGCACCGCACGGTGATTGAGGCCGATGTCCACGTGGGGAGCAATTGTGTGCTGGTGGCCCCTGTCACCATTGGTGCTGGTGGAACGGTGGGTGGTGGCTCTACCATCACCAAAGACACGCCGGCTGGCGCGTTGACTGTTTCGCGCGCCAAGCAAGTGAGCATTGATGGGTGGTCCCGGCCGGCAAAAAAAGCCGCTAAAACCTGAGCCACGTCGTCTGGATACGAGGAGTAATTTCATGCCCGATGATCTGGACGCCGCGCGACGGGAGATTGCCCAACTGAGACTGGAACTCAACCGGGCGAGCGCGGAACTGGAAGAATTCACCTATTCCGTCTCGCACGATCTTCGTGCGTCATTGCGCCATGTCACGGCCTATGTCCAGATCATCAAGGAGGACCTGGGTGGGAACACCGACGAAGGGATCGCCACGAGTCTGGACACGGTCAGTGTCGCGGCCAAACACATGGGACTCCTGATTGATGGCCTGATGGAACTCTCCCGCGTGGGCCACACCGGCGTGAATCCGGCACGAATTGATACCAGCGCACTGCTTCATGAAGTGATGGGTACGCACATGGCCGATATGGCCGGTCGCCAGATCGAATGGAACATTGCGCCGGATTTTCCACCTGTCAGTGGAGACCCGGTGTTGATTCGCCAGATATGGAGCAAGCTGCTGTCGAATGCGCTCAAATACACGCGGTCAAGAGCGGTGGCACGCATTGAGATCAGTTGCGCTCTGGCTAACCATGGTTTGTGCGTGTTTCACATCAAGGACAACGGCGTGGGTTTTAACCCGCGATTCAAGGAAAAGCTGTTCAAGGTGTTTCAACGCCTGCACAGTGCAACCGAATTTGAGGGGACAGGTCTGGGACTGGCGTTGACGCGCAAGATCGTGGAGCGGCACGGTGGCACCGTGTGGGCCGAAGGTGATGTCGATGCAGGCTGCGATATCGGTTTTACCTTGCCGCTGTTCGTGGAAGCAGGGGTGTAAGCGACCGTGGTGGCATTGGCACACGTGCACCAAACTTGCTGCGCTTGACACTGAAAAAGGCCTTGACGTTGCGCACGTTGGCGTCGCCGCTGAATAGCCGCTGCGCCAGCGCCAGATAGTCCGGCATGTTCAGGGCATGCACCACCAGCACAAAATCGGGCCCGGGCGACACACGGTAACACTGCTGCACGGCTTCGTCCTGGACCGCGCGCTGCTCAAAAGCATCCAGTGCTTCAGCGCCCTGACGGTCCAGCGTGATTTCCACGATCACGTTCAACCCGTGCCCCAGCACGCTGGCGATCTTTTCGGTGGACAGCACAGCGATTTGACGCTCAATCAGGCCCGCGTCGCGAAGGCGTTTGACCCGCCGCAGGCAGGTGGGGGCCGACGTGTTGACCCGCTGTGCCAGTTCCTGTTTAGTCAGGGAGGCATCGTTTTGCAGTTCATCCAGTAACTGCAAATCTGTTTCATCAAGTGATATTTGTTCCATATTTTAATTATTTATGAAATAAATAGTCGAAATCATTGATTCATGAAATTTTTGCCGAAAAGTGTGACTTTTTTGCTGTGAAATTTTATTCGACCCCCGGTACGATCCAGACTTCCTTTTTCTGGAGCATCCTATGTGTGGCATTGTCGGCGCCGTATCAACACGCAATATCGTTCCCATTCTGGTTCAGGGTCTGCAACGCCTGGAGTACCGGGGTTATGACTCTTGTGGCGTAGCCGTTTATGCCGATGGCCTGAAGCGGGCTCGCAGCACCTCGCGGGTGGCTGAACTCGCCGAGCAGGTAAGTTCAGGCAAACTGGAAGGCACGACCGGCATTGCACACACCCGTTGGGCTACGCATGGTGCGCCTGCGGTGCACAATGCGCACCCTCATTTCAGCCACGGCACCGGCATCGACTCGGATAAACGCCCCGGTCGTGTTGCCCTGGTGCACAACGGCATCATCGAAAACCATGATGAGCTTCGCGCAACGTTGAAAGCCCGCGGCTATGTGTTTGTCAGCCAGACCGATACGGAGGTGATTGCTCATCTGATTGACAGTCTGTACGACGGTGACCTGTTCGAGGCGGTCAAGGCAGCCGTCGGTCAGTTGCATGGCGCCTATGCGATTGCCGTGTTCTGCAAAGACGAGCCGCATCGACTGATCGGTGCGCGTGCCGGGTCACCCCTGATTCTGGGTGTGGGCAAGGATGGCAATGAGCACTTCCTGGCGAGTGATGCCATGGCACTGGCAGGCGTGACCGATCAAATCGTCTACCTGGAAGAGGGCGATGTGGTCGATGTGCAACTGGGTAAATACTGGCTGGTGGACAAGGCGCACAAAGCCGTGGCACCAGTCCACCGTCCGGTGAAGACGGTAGTAGCACACAGCGGTGCAGCTGAATTGGGGCCGTATCGCCACTATATGCAGAAGGAGATTTTTGAGCAGCCTCGCGCCATTGCAGACACACTGGAAGGTGTGGAAGGTATTGTTCCCGAGCTGTTTGGCGACGGTGCCTACCGCATCTTCAAGGATATCGACAACGTACTCATTCTGGCCTGTGGTACCAGCTACTACAGCGGTTGCACAGCCAAGTACTGGCTGGAGAAAATTGCCAAAGTGCCTACGCAGGTTGAGGTTGCCAGTGAATACCGCTACCGCGACTCGGTGCCTAATCCCAGGACTTTGGTGGTCACCATCACCCAGTCAGGTGAGACTGCCGACACGCTGGCAGCTCTGCGTCACGCACAAGGGCTGGGTATGACCAACACGCTGACGATTTGCAACGTCGCCACCAGTGCCATGGTGCGTGAGTGCAAACTGTCCTACATCACCCGCGCGGGCATCGAAATTGGCGTGGCGTCCACCAAGGCCTTCACGACGCAACTGGCAGGCCTGTTTTTGCTGACGCTGGCATTGGCCCAGGCTAAAGGTCGATTGACTGACGAAGAAGAAGCTCACCACCTCAAAGCCATGCGCCACCTGCCGGCCGCCCTGCAGGCCGTACTGGCGCTGGAACCGCAGGTGATCAGTTGGGCGGAGGATTTTGCCCGTATGGAAAATGCCCTGTTCCTGGGCCGTGGCCTGCATTACCCCATTGCCCTGGAGGGTGCTCTCAAACTAAAGGAAATCAGCTACATCCATGCTGAGGCCTATCCGGCTGGTGAACTCAAGCATGGTCCGCTGGCGCTGGTTACCAGTGCGATGCCGGTGGTAACGGTTGCTCCTAACGATGCGTTGCTGGAGAAGCTCAAAAGCAACCTGCACGAGGTGCGGGCCCGCGGGGGCGTGTTGTACGTGCTGGCAGATGCAGGAACGAAGATCGAATCGGGTGAAGGCCTGCACGTCATCCGAATGCCCGAGCACTATGGTGAGCTGTCGCCGCTGCTGCACGTGGTGCCACTGCAGCTGCTGGCGTATCACACGGCCTGTGCACGCGGGACAGATGTCGACAAGCCTCGCAATCTCGCCAAGAGTGTCACCGTCGAATAG
>Ga0208939_1001911_pt1 | contig 15192 bp, 20 predicted proteins | sample AD_STIC12_MetaG_FD_184437 | JGI IMG/M metagenome (GOLD analysis project Ga0208939, IMG submission 184437) | Active sludge microbial communities of municipal wastewater-treating anaerobic digesters from USA - AD_STIC12_MetaG (SPAdes) (version 2) | ecosystem: Engineered > Bioreactor > Anaerobic >...
TGGCCAACAACTCAAGGTGTTGGTCTCGCTGAGGCTGATCATCTTTGAACTTCCACAGCCGTTTGAAAATCGCACTAAGTTCTTTCTTATGCGTCACCGCCAACGCATAGGCCGGTGTTTTGCTTTGTGCATCCGTCACACCGCAGAACGAATCACTCAAGGCATGGAACTGATTGTGGAGATCGTCGAAGGCCGTATCGACACCCTTCCCACCCTTGGCCTTGGACGCGGTCGCCTCCATCATGCTGGAGAGGTTCATCATGGTCTCGACACCGTTCGCCCCCTTCGCCTGCGTGGCGTAGTCGCCGGCTCGTGGGTAAAAGAGATAACTGCAGCCGCTCAGGCTTGTCAGAATGAGTGCCATCGCGAGGAATCCGATCGTCCGTTGCATAACGGCCTCCCTTCGAAGAATTGATGACTCACCGGCCACTGATGCGGCTATGCCCAGGGCACAGTGTTCATGCCTTCACACTGTCCACGCCGCTCGATGCTCTCACGTCACAGGGTTTAGGAGAGTGCACCTTACGGCTTCCTGGTATAAGTGATCTCCATCATCTTCGCTTCCTTGCCGTGCCCGTGGTTTCCATACATCTCGAACGTCTGCGTATTGCTGTCCACTAACTTCCAAACTGCGCGATGGTGCATCTGCCCGCCGCCCGGTTCGGGATGCGACCCCTTCAGCGTGATCGTCTTCCCGTCTGCACTCGCCGTTCCTTCCATGATGAAGATGCCGGTCCCCATGGTGTCCATCCAGGCGGTCACATATTTTTTGCGCACGTTGTCATAGGCATCGATCCCGATTCCGGAAAACGGCTGCCCCATCATCTGGCTGTTGAACTCCTGATAGAGAAAACGTCCGCCCAAGAGCATCTTCATGTCAGCCGTCCCACTCGCTTCCGTAGGAGGTTTCCCGGGTTCCATCCATTCCTTCGTCGTCGTCGTCCAGGTGCCGGCTAAGCCGGCAAACGCCTTGTGCGGCTCACCGGGTTGGGCCAGCTTCTGCCAGAGTTCCATCATCGCCTGCGGGTCCATTTGTTTGTCATGCTTCTTTTCTTTGGCCTCACCAAACGAGGCTGTCATGACCAACGCAAGCGCAACCAGTGTCACCGTGATGTATCGCATAATGGCCTCCTGAGTCTGACTGAGATGTGTTGAGTATCTTCTTCTAGAACTATGCTCGCGTCATACGATCAGATCAAGCCTGACAAGACCCCTGGCACTGTTATTTCCCGGCCAACGCCTTGAGGGAGGCCAGGCCATCCTCGAAATCCTTGTCGACCATCTTATCCATGCTGCAAAAGACCCTCATGACTGTCCTACTTCTTGCCGGCGGCTTGCGCCCGTAGCTGCTCTTCCCGCTCTCTAAGCTCAGGAGTCAACTCGGCTCCAAAATCGTCGGCCTCGAACAAGGGACGAATCTCGATTTCAGATTCTTCGCCTGGCATCGGACTGGGACAGCGTTTGACCCACTCGATGGCCTCTTCTTTGGATTTGCATTGCCATAACCAATAGCCGGCGACGATCTCGTTCGTCTCAACGAACGGTCCGTCGGTGACAATTCGCTTGCTACCCGAAAACTTCACGCGGACGCCCTTCGAACTCGGGTGAAGCCCCTCCCCTCCAAGCATCACTCCGGCCTGTACCAGCTCCTCGTTATATTTCATCATGGCGGCCAGCAACTCCTGGCTCGGCATCACACCCGCCTCTGAATTTTTGGTAGCTTTGACGAATACAATAAATCGCATGGGACGCGCTCCTTCCCTGGTGAAATGGTTGTGCGACGGCCTCGTTCCCGCACCGGCCGCCATCTACCCATTAGTCGCCCTCACAGGCGAAAATCGACAGGGCACGAGCCCGGATTATTTATAAATGCCGTCGCGAGGCGTTCGAGGCGGAAACCCGCCGAGGCTTCTCGCACATGAGGCCGACGCAGGCGTACCTACAGTCCGTCGAGCAGGCCGAACGAGAACAGTCTCGCCGGGCGACAGGATCGGACGACGGAGCAGGTATTCATGAATAATCCGGACTAGGTTCTCAATGGGAGCAACGATTTCAGTCGAGACTCGCGCAAGTACAGTCCCAACCAGACCAAGAGACCCAGCGCAATCTGAAACACCACCGGCTCACCGATTCGCAGATGGGTCACGATCGTACCGCCGACATAGCCGGTCAGGAGAATGGCGCCCATGACGGATGTGGCCGGAAAAACATAGACCAAGACACAGACCAATTCCAACACCCCAAGAGGGACGCGCAGAGACTCGGGAAGTCCCATCCGGGCAAAGCCTTCGATCACCTCCCGGCCACCGACCAACTTCATCGCTGCGCTCATCGCCAGCAGACAAGCAAGCAGACCGGAAATGACCCGCCCACCCCAGATCAGCTTCATACCCATGGTTGCGCCTCCTTGACCTACTTGCCGTCATCGGCCTTCATAGGCCCGTTGAACGCACTGCAGATCCGGCTTGGTCATGCTGAGGATCGCCGCCATGACCCGCTCCGACCTCGCGGCATCCTTATCCCGCAACCTCTCATCCCACTGCGGCACCACGATCTGCCACGAGAGGCCGTACTTATCTTTGAGCCACCCGCATTGTCCCTTTTCCCCGCCTCGGGACAGGGCCTCCCACATATGATCAATTTCTTCCTGCGTCTCGCACTTCACCATCAGCGAAACCGCTTCAGTAAATTGAAAGATGGGACCGCCGTTCAAGGCCAGAAACTCCTGCCCATCGATTTCGAATGCCACGGTCATCACCGAACCCTTCGGTCTTCCCGAGACCGTCGCACCGGCCTCTCCATAGTAGGTGATGGGACCGAGCTTCGCCTTTTTGAACGTCGCCACATAAAACTTCGCCGCCTCTTCGGCCTGATCGTCGAACCACAAACATGGCGCTATCTTTTGCATGACAGTTCACTCCTCGATAAGAGCCAACGGCTTATGGCGTATGGCCCATGACAGGAGAGCAAGATTCAGCCGTGCCTTCAGGCCTTCGCCGTTTGCCATAGGCTATTAGCCATATGCTCTCCATCCTGTTACCCGCCCGCCATCGCCCCGACGATCAATAACGGCTCGGTCCCGGATGCCACTGTGTCCGGGAGGGGGACATCAGCCGACTCGTGCGACAGATCCTGCTCGCAGGCAAAGAACCGGATGAACGGCCGCCGCTTGTGCGTGACATGGTCGCGAATGGTTCCCCGCAACATGGGGTACCGCGCCTCAAGCGCATCGAGCACCGCCCGCTGCGTTACCGGACTTGCCACATCCAGCGCCACTTCACCCGTCACACGCGCCAACGTCCGCAAATGTGCGGGCAATACGACACGAATCATGTATCCTCCATCGTTCGTTTCTCGCGGGGAAACGGGCCGTCAATCCTCTCTCAACTCTCAACCGTCGTGGCAGTCACAGGGCTGTTTAACAGCCGTACCTGGCTTCTCTCTCCATAACGCTGCTCAAAATGGTCGTCCAGCGAGACCGCAGGGAGCGAGGCGAATGAGGCGTACCCTCGGGGTACGTCGCAGTGAGGGTCGCGACTGAGAACGCCGCTGGCGGCCATTTTCAGCAGACGTTAGAGCGCTTGCACCTCTACGGATAAGACCCCCGGCAAATCCCGCACAATCGCCGTCCAACTGTCACCCCCGTCCCGGGACGCATAGACCTGCCCGCCGGTCGTCCCGAAATAGAGGCCGCAGGGCTCAAGCTGATCCACCGCCATCGCGTCGCGCAGAATGTTCACATAACAATCCTGCTGCGGCAGACCCTTCGTGAGTGCCTCCCATTCATGGCCGCCGGTCTTGCTGCGATACACCCGGAGTTTCCCCTCCGGCGGATAATGTTCTGAATCGCTCTTGATCGGCACCACATACACCGTATTCGGTTCATGGGCATGCACCGCGATCGGAAACCCGAAATCGCTCGGCAGGTTGCCGCTGACCTCGTGCCACGAGTCGCCGGCATCGTCGCTGCGAAGGACGTCCCAATGTTTCTGCATGAACAGCACGTTCGGACGCGACGGATGCATGGCAATGCGATGCACACAGTGGCCGACTTCGGCATCCGGATCCGGCAGCTCATATTGCGACTTGAGGCCGCGATTAATCGGTTTCCAGGTCTTGCCGCCATCATCGGTGCGGAATGCGCCCGCCGCAGAGATGGCGATGTACATGCGATCGGGCTGGCTCTGATCCAACAGAATAGTGTGCAGGCACATACCCCCGGCGCCGGGCTGCCAGAGATGGCCCTTCGCACTACGTAGCCCCGGCAGCTCATTCCAGGTTTTTCCCCCATCCGACGATTTGAAGATCGCGGCGTCCTCCGCGCCGGCATAGACCGTGTCCGGATCGGTCAGCGAGGGTTCTAGGTGCCAGATGCGTTTGAATTCCCACGGCTTCTGCGTGCCATCGTAATGCTGGTGGGTGGTCAACGGTTTGCCCGTTTCCGCCGACGCGTCATAGACGAACATGTTACTTGCGCCGTTGGGCATTCCGTCCGTCCCCATCAAATCTTCCGGTTTGGTACCCGGCGGGTTCCAGGTCTTGCCGCCATCGTCCGAACGTTGAATCACCTGCCCAAACCAGCTGCTGGTCTGCGAGGCATACAACCGATCCGGATCGGCAGGCGACGCTTTCAGATGGTACATTTCCCAGCCGCCGAAGTGGGGCCCCTGCACATCCCACTGTTTCCGCGTGCCATCCGATGTGAGAATGAACGCACCCTTCTTCGTCCCGACAAGTACCCGTACCCGGCTCATATCCGACTCCTTTCATAGGCGCTTATCTCTCGCGCCACACAAGAGCTTATGGCGTATAGCCAATAATGCCGCGATGCTGCTTGTTCGAGCTATATGCTATGCGCCATAGGCCATTAGCTCTCAGCACCTTGTTCACGGCAATCCAGTGATTTCCCTCACTTGTCGCACCTCAACCGTCCCAATGCGTGCGCCCGGCACTCGCCCTGCAATGGCCACCGCTTCATCACGATCCTTCGCCTCAATGAGAAAATAGCCCGCCATCTGTTCCCGTGTTTCGATGAAGGGCCCGTCGGTCACAATGGGCCTGCCTTCTCGAACCCGAACGATCGCCGCCGTCTCAGCCGGGTGAACCGGAGAGGCATGCACGTACTCCCCCTTCGCATCCAATTGATGGCAGAGCCCAATCGACTCCGCCAGTAGGCCCTTCTTTGTCTTCTCGCTCATCTTCTCGAATGCCGTTTCGTCGTGATGAACCAACAAGATGAATTTCATGCCGTGCCTCCATGAAAGCCCCTCAATCCGTTGCCTCGTCGACCGAACAGTCAGGCACAACCGCCCTCTTTAATCGGCCGCACTTCGATACTGCCGTACTGAGCTGCGGGAAACTTCGAGGCGATCCGTACGGCGTCGTTGAGGTCCCGGACATCGATCAACAGATACCCGCCCAACTGTTCCTTCGTTTCGGCAAAGGGCCCGTCGGTCGTGGAGACTTTCCCGGCCCGCACCCGCACCGTCGTCGCGGCTTCTACCGGATGGAGGGGTGACGCCCCAAGAAGTTGACCGTTTTTTTGCAACTCATCACAATACGCCATGGATTCGTCCGACAACGCGACCCGCTCATCCCGGGACATGGCATTCAACGTCTTTTCTTCGACATACACCAGGCAGAGATATTTCATGACCACTCCCTTCTCCATGCCTTCTGCGGCATTCTCACTTGGCGCGCTCGTTCATCTCCCATAGGGCAAAGGTATTGCTCTCCGTGTCCTGACAGATGGCGAAATACCCCATGCCGGGCACCGCCGTCTTGGCCTTGCAGATCGCCCCTCCGAGTTTCTCGACCTTTTTCATCGCCATCGTCACCGACGGCACGCCCACATAGTTGGTGATGGATTGCTCCGGATACATACGTGGCATCAAACCGCCGTCGGGCGTCGCATCTTTTCCGCCGGTATCGATGTGCCAGTAGTCGGAAATGGCCGCCGGAATCTTCGCGAAGGTCCAGCCGAACAACGAGCCATAAAATTTCTTCGCCCGGTCGAGATCGTCGGCGGGCACCTCAAACCAGACGATACTGGCCGCCGCCTGTGGCTTCTTCGCCGCCCGCTTCTTGGTCCTTGTCGGCATGAGTTTCTCCTTCCGAATGATTAATTCCTGCGGTTAGAAGATAGTCGTCAAAGCCGGAGAAAATCGACATCGACCTCTTTCCTGCGGCAATCACTCCCCCTCCGATTCCGGATTAACTAGCGCGTCATATAAAATAGTCGTCGGGGAAGGCCGAAATCGACATGAGTAATCACCAGGAGTCCAGCGGCAGTGTGGAGGATCGGCACAGACGGCTAAAGCGTCATGATTTCAGCAAATTGTGCCGTTTGAAAACTTAGGGGAAGGGAGTAAGATCCGACGCTAAGCGAGGCCTGAATAGATATGCCTGCCCAATCAATGGGTCATTGGATAAAGACTTCTTGGGTAACTCACCACCTTGTAAATGAACGGTGCGAGGGTTCATGAAAATAGCGAAAGGGCCAGAGTTCGTTCGTTTCTTTCTCCCCATCCTTTCGACTCTGCGGGAATCCGGTGCCGCCGGGACACCGGGCGAAATTGTAGACCGCTCAATTGAACTTGCAGGCATTTCAGAGCAAGAACAGCTAGTCGTGAACAAAAATGGCCAATCGCGAATTCGCAACCAAGTACACTGGGCACGACAGTACTTAGTGTGGGCCGGATATCTCGACTCATCGAGAAGGGGCATTTGGAGCCTTACCGAACTCGGAAGAACGATCGCCCTACCCACAGTTGATCCCTTGCACGTCTTCAAAACCGTTCAAAAAACGAGAGCCAAGACCGGAGGGGAAACAACACTCGCCAAGGACCTTCCGGATCAACCCGCACCAGAAGAAGAGGAACTGATTCCACATCGCATCCGCATCCTTGAACTTGTCCGAGCTCTCCCACCCGATGGATTTGAACGACTCAGCCAGAGACTTCTTAGGGAATCCGGCTTTCAACACGTGTCGATCACCGGTCGGTCCGGTGATGGTGGGATCGATGGAATCGGCACACTTCAAGTGAACCCCTTCGTCAGCTTCACTGTTCTATTTCAGTGTAAACGCTACAAAGGCGCAGTTACCCCATCACAAGTCCGCGACTTTAGAGGAGCCATGATGGGCCGGGCGGATAAGGGCATTATCATCACGACCGGAACATTTACACTTGAAGCCAAGAAAGAAGCTAGACGAGACGGTGTCCCCCCAATCGAACTTGTAGACGGCGAAACCCTTCTTGAGATGTTTGAAAAACTTGAACTGGGAGTTGTGCCGAAACATTCATTTGACGTAGACGAAAGATTCTTCGACGAATTTCAGAAATAGTCTACCCGGACACACTCAACAATCACCTTGGTGAAAAACTTACCGAGCCGTGATTTTTTGCTAGCGCAGCATAGGCTCGGCGCCGGTCAATCGAAGAAAGGAGCCGCATGAACGTCACCGACATCGCATTTACCTGTTATCCCGTCACAGACCTTCAGCGGGCGCGCCGGTTCTATGAGGGCGTGCTGGGGCTCAAAGAATCGCGGTTTTTCGGAGAGGGAGACAAGGGGTTCGTCGAATACGATATCGGGTCGAACACGCTCGGGATCGGGAACGGCGCACCGGATTGGAAACCGTCCCCGGGCGGCGGATCGGTCGGTCTCGAAGTGAAGGATTTCGCTGCCGCCATCGCGCGGCTCAAAGAAAACGGATGCCCATTCCGACTTGAACCGTTGGAGACGCCCGTTTGCCACATGGCGATCGTCTCCGATCCAGATGGGAATTCCATCATTATCCATCGACGAAAATCCTGATGAACGGGACGGCAACCGGTGGCGATCGGAACGTTTCTGCAAACCCGGGTCCTATGCCAGGGCTGAGATTACAACCCCTCGCGGTGAGGAAGCTGCCTGCATGAACTTGAACTTGAATGGTCTGACCGCTCTCGTGACCGCTTCAACCGGAGGCATCGGGCTTGAAATCGCCCGTTCCCTGGCCATCGAGGGGGCGCGAGTCATCGTCAACGGCCGCACGCAATCCAACGTCGAGAAAGCATTGACAGAACTCCGCCGGGACTTGTCCAGCGCTGACCTGGTCGGCCTGGCGGCTGATAACGGCACCGCCGGGGGATGCGCCACAACCCTCTCGACTTGGCCACAGGTCGATATCCTGGTGAACAATCTGGGCATCTACGAAGCAATCGGGTTTTTTGATGAAACGGATGGAGCCTGGCAGAAGATGTTCGAGATCAACATCATGAGCGGCGTGCGCCTGGCTCGACAGTATCTCCCTGGCTCGACAGTATCTCAAGGGGATGCTGGAACGCGGCCATGGGAGGATTGTATTCATTTCGAGCGAATCGGGGATTTCCCCCGCGCCGGAGATGGCTCACTACAGCGCCACCAAGACGATGCAATTGGGAATCGCCCGCTCTCTTGCTGAGCTCACCAGAGGCACGAAGGTCACGGTGAATTCAGTCCTGCCCGGCCCCACGCGCACGGATGGCGTTGAAAAATTCATCCAGGATGTCTTTCCTGGCCTTACTCAGGCGGAGGCTGAATGTCGATTCATTGCGGAGAACCGTCCGACGTCACTCATCGGTCGCCTCATCGACCCACGGGAAATCGGAGACATCGTCGCCTTCGTGTGCAGTGCGCGTGCTTCGGTCATCAACGGATCCTGCATCCGCGCCGAAGGCGGTCTTGTGCGCACCATATGCTGAGGTTATAGACAAGCCAGCGACCTGTACCCTATCTCGTCCCCACTGCCACAGAGGCTTTAACGAAAGGTGGTCAACATGAAGGGGTATGTCACGGACATCGAAGAGGCGACCCTGAAGAATTCACTCTACCGGCAAGTCCTGTTCACGGCCAAGAATAGTCAGTTAGTGCTGATGAGCTTGAAACCGGGAGAGGAGATCGGCGAAGAAGTCCATGAACTCGATCAATTCCTCCGGTTTGAAGCAGGGGACGGAACAGTCATACTGGATGGGCAGGACCACGCCGTGCGCGACGGGTTCGCCGTCGTCATCCCGTCCGGAACCAGACATAATGTCATCAATACGTCAGAAAGCGCCGACCTCAAGCTGTATAGTCTTTATAGTCCACCGGAGCACAAGGTCGGCACCGTCCACCGAACCAAGCAGGAAGCGGATGCCGATGCCGACCACCATTTTGACGGTCGGACATCCATAGACAGCAAATAAGCCCATCCGGCTGGCGAAGCCTGGGTCAACCTGTCCGATGACTTCGCCACGTTATCGACTTTCGGTCTGGACCTTCGCGGCCATCGACGCGACGCGCGCGACATCAGAACTCATGGCTACGTCGGGTGACGTCAACGTCTCGATTGCGAACCAATCCGCCTCCAAGGCATCGTCGGCCGCCTGTGGCACACTCGACATCCACTGGCATAACACGGCAATTCACACGTCGTGCGAGGAAGCGCCTTGCTCAGTCGGCCAACTCACTCAAGCGTCCCTTCAGAAATCTCCGTTCCGGTTCCTGCTGCGTGAGACTCAAAGCCTTCTCGTACGAGGCGCAGGCTTCTGCGGTTCGCCCCAGTCGCCGGCAGAGGTCGGCGCGGGCTGCATGCGCCAGGTGATAGTTCACGAGTTCACCGCGGGAGAGAATCGCATCGACCAAGACCAGCCCCACCTCCGGGCCGTCGCGCATCGCCACAGCCACCGCCCGGTTCAGCTCGACCACGGCTGACGACTCAGCCTGTACCAGCAAATCGTAGAGACCGACGATCTGTGCCCAGTCGGTCGATGCGGCATCGGGGGCCTCGGCATGCACGGCCGCAATCGCGGCCTGAATGGTATAGGGACCGACCTGACGCGATGCGAGCGCCCGCTCTACCAAGGCCGTTCCTTCGACAATCTGCGCCCGGCTCCACAACGAGCGGTCCTGCTGCTCCAGGAGAACCAGATCGCCGGTCGGCGAGGTGCGCGCCCCGCGACGCGAGTCGTGCAGCAACATCACCGCCAGGAGGCCCAGGGCTTCGGGCTCCGGCAGTAACCCGATCAACAGGCGCCCCAGGCGAATCGCCTCCCCGGACAGATCGTGCCGCGTGAGTGAGTCCCCCGACGAAGCGCTGTAGCCCTCATTAAAGACGAGGTACACGACCCGCAACACCGCATCCAGCCGGTCAGGCAAATCGGTCGCCGACGGCACCTCGTAGGGAATGCGGGCGTCACGGATCTTGCCTTTGGCCCGCACGATGCGTTGCGCGATGGTGGCAGGCTTGCTGAGAAATGCGCGCGCGATCTCATCGGTCGTGAGGCCGCAGACTTCGCGCAACGTCATCGCAACCTGCGTCTCGGGCGATAAGGCCGGATGGCAGCAGGTGAAGATCAGTCGCAGCCGGTCGTCCTCGACCGCCTCGTCGTTCCAGCCTTCGGGATCGCTCGTGCTGAGGTCCAGGTGTCTCGCGAGTTCCGTCAGGGATGCGTCGAAGCGGGCGCGCCGTCGCATCCCGTCGATGGCCTTGAAGCGGCCGGTCGAGACGAGCCAAGCCCTTGGATTGGCCGGCACCCCCTCCCGTGCCCACTGCTCCACAGCAACGGCAAAGGCATCGTGCAGGGCCTCTTCCGCCGTATCGAAGTCCCCGAGCAGACGAATCAAGGTGGCGAGCACCTGGCGGGAGTCCGATCGATACACCGACTCCACCAACTCGCGCACCTGCCTGGATTGCTCCTCACTCACGGTCCGGGTGCCTCTCAGCCAAGCAAACTTAAACAGTCTTTCGCGTCCACTCGCTCATCTTCACGTCCGGCCCAACTGCACCTTGGCAGACGGACTCATCATCTCCGGCTTCCAGGCGGGCTCCCACACGAGATCCACTTCCACTGAACGCGCCTCCGGCAACTCACGCAGAATCGCCGCATGCACCATCTCCATCAACAGCTCTTCCATCGGGCAGGCGGGCGTCGTCATCGTCATGGCCACATGAACCTGACCGTCCCGCACCTCGCTGCCGTATACCAATCCGAGATCCACGATGTTGATACCTAACTCGGGATCAACCACCTGCCGCAGGGCCTCGAGCACTCGTGGATCGGACGCTGCACCGTGATGCTCCGTCGTCATTCAACTGGTCCTTTCACCGGCGAAGCCGCCGTCTGCAGTTCGCACACATCACGCCCCCCGGCCTTGCGCTGTCCCTGCTCGCTCCGGGGGACTCTGTAGCGCCGACACTGTGTTGACGAGAAACAGGAGCAGCGTCACAGCATTGAGCAGGCCGCCGACCTGACGACCGGCGCTCCACCCTGCCGCATCACCGATGAGACGCACGGCCAGAGTGACTTGCAACAGGACCACATGCGCATAGAACAGCGGCCGATAGGTCATCCGTGCGCCGAGTACTGCCGGGAAAATAATCGGCGCATGGGCGAAGATCATCGCGAAGACAAACCCGAGAAAAAAGGCATGCAGCGTGGCGTCGTACTGCGGACCTACGGGAACACCGCCGAACCACATGGCAGACAACCCGCTGATGCCGAGCCAGACATACCCGGTGAGCAGACAGATCGCAATAAACCGCGTCAGCCCTGCTTGCTTGACGGTTCGCCTGGCAATGTCATGCCGCCCCAACCACAGGGCTAGACCGGCCAGCCCCAACCCGAACAGACGAACGCCCCCGTCAAACGACCAGCCCAGCAGCAACAGCCCCGTGAGCAGAATGCCGAGCAACAGCAGAAGCGTCGCCTGCGCGGCTCCGGTCACTTGCTGCAGCCGGGCCAGTTCCAGGCGCTCACCGGCGATGGTCACCACGAGAAACGCCGCCCACCAGAACACGACCAGAAAGACGGGCCACCCGAGACACCAGAGCAGATTGCCCAACGCCCAGACTAGCGATCCGCCCCCCATGGTGAACGTGTACAGCGCCGGGTGTCGGCGAATGATCGCCGCAAAAATCGCAACCAGCCCGAGGCTGCCGGCAAGCATCAACCATTGCGCCGCAAGAAGCGGGGCCCCGACGATCAAGCTCACACCGCCGAGTCCGGTCAGCAGCGGCGTGGCATAGGCCCAGGGCCGGCCCAGAGCCACCGCACGCTCCAAGCTGATCAGCGTACCCAGAAAGCCGGACACCATGAGCGGCCCATGCAAGGAGGAAAATCCAGGTCGCGGAAGCGGCACATCCCACCCGAGCCGCGCAAGCCCCGCCCAGAGTCCGGTGAGCAACGCGAGCATCCCCAAAGCCAGGAGCGGAAGACGTTGAGGATGTCGGACAACCATAGACGCGTACACTTTCCGTCAGGGTTCCCCGGCCGGAGTCACCGGCACATCTCTACCCATGTCCGCCTCCATGCGATAACCGGCCCGCTCCAATGTGCGGCGTAGCGTGGTCATCACCGCAGGGCTGTCGGAATGGGGCATCACGGCAACCGGCGGAGCGGCGCGCAGATCCTTCAGCAGTGACTCGGCTTCAAAGCCTGCCAGCTGATCGCAGAGATCGTAGACACCGCCCGGTCCCTCTTCCAACACATTGTGGTCCGTGAGCAGGCGCCGGATGGTCGCCAGGATCGCTGGGGTGGGAGTAGGCATGAGCAACGTGGCCAGCGCGCCGTGATCGAGACGTAGCTTGGCAGCGATCGGAAGCGGTGTGCCGCCTCGCCACCGTTGGACGGCAGGGAACAGAATCTTCTCCTCCAAGCCGATGTGCCGGAGCAGTCCGGCACGAAATTGATCGTAGACCTCGCGATTGACCTGGGCCGGTTGGGCCGCCGCCGACTGCAACAATGCGTCGAGCCGTCGATGGTCTTCGGCGAGGAATTGCGCGAGAGGGCCTGCCTGACTGTCCTCCTGGCTCATGCCCCGGCTCCCGTCATATCGCCCTCTTTCCCCCGGATCCGTGGGTCAGCCGCGCCCCGCCTTTCCGGGTTCTGCCGGAGCTTGGCCCGGCTGTTGCTGGGCCGTATCGAGCGGCGACCATCCGCCCCCCAGCGCTTTATACAATTGCACGACCGACACCAGCTGTAACCGGTGGGTGCTGGTTAACGCCAGTTCCGCCTCGAACAGATTGCGTTGCGCCACGAGGACGTCGAGATAGTTCGCGAGTCCTCCTTTATACCGCAGATTGGCCAGACGCAGAGCCGAACGCAACGCGTCCACCTGCTCAACCTGCGCATTCCGCTGCTCCCGCACCGTTCGCACGGCAACCAGCGAATCCTCCACTTCACGAAACGCCACCAGCAACGCCTGCTCATACCGTGCCAGCGCTTCACGGCTCTGCGCTTCAGCCGCGTCCTGCTGAAAACCGAGGATCTGAGCATTCAGCAAGGGACCGGCAAGCCCGGGACCTGCGGTACCGAACGCCGTCTCATTCGCCACCAAGCGGGACAACTGCGGGCTGGCGACACCGAGAATTCCCGTGATGCTGAGTTTCGGAAACCGGTCCGCCTTCGCCACACCGATTCGCGCCGTGGCCGCAGCCAATTCCTGTTCTGCCTGCACGAGATCCGGGCGGCGCTGCAGCAATTCCGAAGGAAGGCCGGCCGGCACCTCCGGCGGCATCACCTGGTCGGTGAGGGAACGTCCTCTCGGAATCTGACCCGGCACACGCCCCAGCAACACACTGAGCTGGTTTTCTTTCTGCACCATTTGCCGGCTCAACTCTGCCGCCCGTGCTGCGGCGTTGGCGCGTTCCGCCGCGAACTGGTCCGCATCGATTTTGGAGATCATGCCCTCCCGCAGCCGGGCCTCGGCAATCCTGACCGATTCGTCCCAGGATTTCAGCGTTCGCTGCGCGACGGCCAACTGCATGTCGAACTGCAGCATGTCGAAGTAGGCCTCCGCCACGCCGCTCACCAGTTGCAAGACAACCGCGCGGCGAGCCTCCTCCCGCGACAGGAGATCTCCCCTTGCCGCTTCATTCGATCGACGAATGCGGCCCCAGATATCGATCTCCCAGGAGAGATTCCCCTGGAGATAGTAGTTGAACGGATTGGGAAAGCCCGGAAACAGAAAGTTTGCCTTGCGGCCGAACAAGGGCGCGTTGGACGTGAGATCGGCCTTCGGCGCGAAATCCATTTTTGCGATCAACATGCGGGCCTGAAAATCTTCGACCGACGCAACCGCCCGTTTCAGATCTTTATTCTCAGCCAGCGCCACTCGAATAAGACGCCGCAGTTCTTCATCCTGCAACAGATCCCACCAGGGCAGGTTGGCAAACGACTCGGTTTCCTGCTGGGTCGCCGCCATGCGGAACCGGTCCGGCACAGCAAGGTCGGGACGGGAGTAGTCCGGCCCGATGGCACAGGCGCCTAGGAGAACAGAGCTTAGGAAGAGAGCTACAATGCGCATGCGATGATCGTCCTATGTCGTCTCACAGCGGACGGATGAGGCAGCCTGGCCGCCTCCCGCCCCGGTGATTTCTTGCACGATATGTCTGGTGCAGCACCCGTTCGCGACCAGGACAGCACCCTCCCGCCACATGCTGGTCAGCAGAGCCCTGCCCTCCTCGGCAATGAACGTGATTCCTGTCAGTTCCACCACGGGGGCAAACGTGCCGGATTGTTTGACCTGCTGCCACACCCGTTCGAGTTCAGTCACCCAGGGTCCGCTCAGACTCCCTTCCAAGGTCAGACGCGCGGAATCGGAAGTCTGCTCGGACGTAATCTTCAGCATCGTGCATGTCCTCCTGTTGCGCTCAACGAGCCGGGATCAGTTCATCCCTTTGCCGCCGCCAACTGCAACTCACCCTCTTCGGCCGCGTCCAGTTCTAGCGCCGGCTGATGTCGGGCCGCGATCAGCGAGTAAAACACCGGCACGACGAACAGCGTGAAGATGGTTCCGACCGTCATCCCCGTGACCAACACCATGCCGATGCTGTTGCGGGCCGCGGCGCCGGGTCCCGAAACGAGCACCAGCGGGAGGTGCCCGAAGACCGTGGCGGCCGAGGTCATCAGGACCGGGCGCAATCGCGTCAGGGATGCTTCGCGCAGGGCGGCCGTCTTCGACAGCCCTCGTTCCTGCAGAGTATTCGCGAACTCCACGATCAAAATGCCGTTCTTCGCAATCAGCCCCACCAGTGTAATCAACCCGACCTGCGAATAGATGTTGATCGTCGTCAGGTCGAGGAAACTGAACACCAGCGCGCCTGAGATCGCCAGCGGCACCGAGCCCAGCAGGACGATCAGCGGGTCCCGAAAACTTTTGAACTGCGCCGCGAGCACGAGGTAAATC
>Ga0208939_1001931_pt1 | contig 15094 bp, 15 predicted proteins | sample AD_STIC12_MetaG_FD_184437 | JGI IMG/M metagenome (GOLD analysis project Ga0208939, IMG submission 184437) | Active sludge microbial communities of municipal wastewater-treating anaerobic digesters from USA - AD_STIC12_MetaG (SPAdes) (version 2) | ecosystem: Engineered > Bioreactor > Anaerobic >...
CAACGCCGAAGCCACCAAGGCCCCGACGCGCGCCACGCTCGCGCGCATGACCTCGGGCATGATCACCAACGCGCTGATGACCGGCAAGATGATCCCGCAGGCGACCGGCCTCTCCTCGCAGCAGGTGTCCTACGTCTCCGATTATCTCTCCGAAGCCACCGTCGCCGACGACTCGTGGATCGAGGCGATGCGCTGCCCGACCAATCGCCGCACGCCGAAGCTCGACGCCCAGCCCACCGTGCAGGCCTTCGGCTTCGACATCAAAAACCGCCGCAACCTTTCCTACCAGCAGGCCGGCATCAAACCGACCGATCTCGCCAACATGGAAGTCGCCTGGGTCGTCGGCTTCCCGGGCGTCGTCACGATGCGCAGTCAGGCCGCTGTCGTCGGCAACTCCATCTTCCTGCCTGTCGGCGAGAACAAGAACCGCGTCTTCGCCTTCGACATTTCGGACAAGGCCAAGCCCTGCATCCAGTGGGTCTGGGAAGGTGAGCGCACGATCCGCACCTCGGCCGGCTATGGCGTCCGCAAGGACGGCAAGAAAGTCATCATGGTCGGCGACATGGGCGCCTACATCCACATGATCGACGCCACCAACGGCAAGGAACTCTGGGGCTCGCACATGGGCCTGTTCCCCGGCTCGATCTCGACCGCCACGCCGGTTCTCGTCGGCGACAAGGTGATCGCGCCCTCCTCGCAATACGAAATCATGATGGCCGCGCAGCCGAACTATGAGTGCTGCAAGACCCATGGCGGCGTGGTCGCTCTCGATGCGATGACCGGCAAGCGCGTGTGGGAAGGCCACACGATGGAGAACGCCAAGCCGATCCGCGACCGCGGCGACGGCAAGATGTTGTGGGGACCCGCCGGCGCGCCGGTGTGGAATTCGCCCTCGATCGATCTCAAGCGCAACCGTCTCTATGTCGGCACGGGCGAGGCCAACTCCGAAACCGCGCACAAGAACACCGATGCGCTGATGGCGTTCGACCTCGCCGATGGCTCGATCAAATGGGCCTTCCAGGCGACCGAGAATGACGTGTTCAACGTCGGCTGCGGCCCCAATGGCGGCGGCCTCAATTGCTCGAAGACCACCGTCTTCCGCGATGTGGACTTCGGCGCCTCGACCATCCTCGCAACCGCGCCGGGCGGAAAAGAGATGGTCGTCGCCGGCCAGAAATCCGGCACGGTCTGGGCGATGGACCCCGACAATGGCTCGGTGATCTGGAAAACCCACATCGGCACCGGCGGCCCGAACGGCGGCATCCACTGGGGCATCGCTGTCGACGACACGCATGTCTACGCGCCGATCTCCTATCCCGGCCGCTCCATCCCGGATCAGGTCGTGCCTGCCGACCTCAAGCCCGGCCTCTATGCCGTGAACCTCAAGGACGGCTCGATCGACTGGAAGTTCGAGGTGAAGCCGGATTGTACCGATGCACGCAAGAAATTCGTGCCGCGCTGCAACTCGCTGTTCGGCCTCTCCGGCGCGCCCACCGTCATCGGCGATCACATCATCACCGGCGGTCTCGACGGCCGCGTCTATGTGGTCGAGCGCAAGACCGGCAAGCTCGTCGCCCAGTGGGACACCGCGCAGGACTTCCAGACCGTCAACGGCGTCACCGCCAACGGCGCCTCGGTCGACAACGCCTCGATCATCGCCGTCAACGGCCTCGTCCTCGTCAACTCCGGCTATGGTCTCTTCGCCCAGGGCGCGGGGAACATGATGATTGCCTACAAGCCGAAGAGCTGAAACACCACGTCACCAGAAAGGGCCGTGTCATGCGACTTTTCGTTCTCACCAGCATCGCTACGCTGGCCTTGTCTGCCTGCGCCACGGCTCCTGTTGAAGCGCAGCCCACGAACGACGCAGCCAAGCAGCTGGAGGCTTTCCCCGCCGCAAAGACAGGTGAAAAGCGCCATGTCGTCAGCCTGCCGCAGCTGCAGAACGAAGACGAGGTGAAGGTCGAACTGATCGTTGGGCAAACGAAGACGATCGATTGCAACCGCCACACGCTTGGCGGCGAGCTGAGGGAAGAAACACTGCAGGGCTGGGGCTACACCTACTACAGCCTGCCGCGCGTCACGTCGGGCGTCTCGACCATGATGGGGTGTCCGGCAGGGAGCGAGCGGCAGGCGTTCGTCACCCTCGCTCAGCAGCCCCTGGTTCGTTACAATTCGCGCCTGCCGATTGTCCTCTACACGCCAGACGATGTCGAAGTGCGTTACCGCCTGTGGCGCGCAGAAGAAGTCCGCAAGCTGGACTGACATTCAGCGGCGGTTCCGCCGCCCGGCGCACCACGAGGGCGTGCTCACGAGCGCAGCCCTTGCTCCCTCCGTCCCACGCGCCTAATGCCGTCGCGAACGGAGGCGCTCATGGCCAGCGACAAAGACAAGCTCGTCCGCGACCAGCCGGTGGGAATCCCCGCCGAGCAGGGCCCGCTTGCGCCCTATCGCGGCGCCCAGCCGCCTGCGCCGCAATGGTTCACCGACGCCGTCGCCACGCCCTACGAAACGCACTTCGTCGAATGCGAAGGCGTGCAGATCCACTACCAGGCCTGGGGCGACCGCACGAAACCCGGCCTGCTCCTTGTCCACGGCAACGGCGCCCACGCACACTGGTGGGATTTCGTCGCGCCTTACCTGCTCGAAGACTATTTCGTCGTCGCCATGACCTTCTCCGGCATGGGCGATTCAGGCTGGCGTCCCGATTACACGATGGATGTCTTCGCCCACGAACAGCTTGCGGTCTGCGACCATGCGGGGCTCTTCGCCCACGCCCAGAAGCCGATCATCGTGGCGCACTCCTTCGGCGGCTTCGTCACCATTCTCACTGGCGCTGAATACGGCGACCGGTTCGGCGGCATCGTCATCGTCGACACGCCCGTGAACCCGCCGGACAGCCCGCGTCGCGGCCCGCCGCCCGTGCGCGGCGGCAAGGTCTATCCCTCGCTCGAAGCCGCCCTCGCCCGCTTCCGCCTCGCCCCGCCCCAGCTCTGCGAGAACCACTACGCGCTCGACTACATCGCCCGCTGGTCGCTCCACAAAGCCCCGATGCAGGATGGAAGCGGTGACGGCTGGGCGTGGAAGTTCGATCCCTCCATCTGGCAACGCTTCTCCGTCTCGCGCCCGCCGCAGGAGCTGCTGAAGGAAACCCGCTGCCGCATCGCCCTGTTCAAGGGCGACAAGTCGATCCTCTGGGATCCGGACGTGCGCGACTATATGCGCGGCCTGCTCAACAAGCAGGTGCCGTTCATCGAGATCCCCGAAGCACGCCACCACGTCATGCTGGACCAGCCGCTCGCCTTCGTGGCGGCGCTGCGCACCCTGCTGCAGGAATGGCGCTATTCGACGTCCGATCGCACGGTCCCGCCCGGCAGGAGCTAGGGCGGATACCCGCACACCCCGTCCGACCCGACCCCAAACGCCTTCGCGTTCACATAGAAGCTCGCCGGCGCATTGATGTAGCCGACATCGGCGTCGCCCGCCGGCGCAAGCTGGTAGACCCCGCCCAACGAATGGCCGCTGGTCTGTGAGCCGGCAGACAGCGTCACCTGAACGCAGACAGGGAAGTCGTTCTGGTTGAACGCCCGGAACTGCCACCAGCGGGCGCCGACAAAGTCCTCTTCCATGTCGCTGACGACCCGGACGCCCTGCTCGTCCAGGATCACGTCTTGCTGGATCAAGTAGGTCTCATCCAGCATCTCGCAGCCGCCCGCGAGCGGCGTCAAAAGCGCCGCCAACACTAATTTACGCAAGTCCGCCTCCCCACGTGATTCCCTTCCCCGAAGCTAGGAGAATACATCCCGCGCGACTTTCAAGTCGGTTTCCGCGCCCGAAAACGGGGCAGGCTCCGCCAGCAACACCCGTCAGCCCGCTCCGAGGTCGGCAAAAATCTCCCGAAAAAGCCAAATCGGGTCGGGGTATGCGGCCTTTTCGGCGCTTTTCATCTTAAGGCGATGCCGCTACACCGTGCCCCGCTTAGGATCTTCAAATCGCTGGGGAGATGACTCGCGATGGCGCATGTTGAACCGACTGGCCCGATCGTTACGCCGCCGGCCCACACCGACGCGTACATGGATATTACGGCCCGCCGCGGCATGTGGAAGGGCTTCGGCACTTTCACGACCTGGGGCAGCATGCTGATCATCCTCACGGTCGGTTACGCGACGTTCGTGCTCACCATGGGCGTTCCGTGGATCGGCGCGCTGATCGGCTTTGCCGTGTTCGGTATTGCCGTCGGCCTGCTGATGAACATGGGCGGCGCCTGGGTCGCCACGGTGATCGGCCTCTGCGTCCTGGCCGTCTTCATCGAGATCCTTGTCTGGCTCGGATCTTTGTTGCTCGGCTAAACCCCTTTTTCGGGTTAAGGGGGAAACATGAAAATTGCAGTTCTGAAGGAACGCCGCTTCGACGAGACACGCGTCGCGGCGACGCCAGAATCTGTCAAGAAACTCATCGGCCTGAAACACACCGTTGCGGTTGAAACCGGCGCCGGCGCCAATGCCGGCCTCCGCGACGAAGACTTCACCGCCGCCGGCGCCACGGTCGGATCGGCCGCCGACATCCTCAAGGGCGCCGACATCGTCTTCAAGGTCCGCGCGCCTGACGCCGCCGAACTGGCGACCTATCCCAAAGGCGCAGCCCTCCTCGGCCTGCTCGATCCCTACTCCGCGAAAGCCGAGGCCGCCGCCTATGCTGCTGCGGGGGTCACTGCCGTCGCGATGGAATTCGTCCCCCGCATCACCCGCGCCCAGTCGATGGACGTCTTGTCCAGCCAGGCCAACCTCGCCGGCTACCGCGCCGTGATCGAAGGCTCGCAGCTCTATGGCCGCGCCCTGCCGATGATGATGACGGCCGCCGGCACTGTCGCCGCCGCGAAAGTCTTCGTGATGGGCGCCGGCGTCGCGGGCCTCCAAGCCATCGCCACCGCCCGCCGTCTTGGCGGCGTCGTTTCCGCAACGGACGTTCGCCCCGCCTCGAAAGAGCAGGTCGCCTCGCTCGGCGCGAAATTCATCGCGGTCGAGGATGACGAATTCAAAGCCGCCGAAACCGCCGCCGGATACGCCAAGCCCATGTCGGCCGAATATCAGGCCAAGCAGGCCGAGCTCGTCGCCAGCCACATCGTGAAGCAGGACATCGTCGTCACCACCGCGCTGATCCCCGGCCGCCCCGCGCCCGTGCTGGTCACCGAAGCGATGGTGAAATCCATGCGCCCCGGCTCGGTCGTCGTCGATCTTGCGGTTACACAAGGCGGCAACTGCCCGCTGTCGAAACCCGACCAGGTCGTCGACGTGAACGGCGTCAAGGTCATCGGCTTCACCAACCTGCCCGGCCGCATCGCGGCAGATGCATCCGCCCTCTACGCCCGCAATCTTCTCGCCCTGCTGCCGCTGCTCACCGGCGAGAACGCAGCCTTCGCCCCGAAGTGGGATGACGAGATCGTCAAAGCCGCCGTCCTCACCAAGGATGGCGCAGTCGTCCACCCGGCGCTGAACAGCTAGGTCCGGCTTGTCCGGAAGAAGGATCGCCCCATGATGAAGCGCCTCGCGGTACTCGGCCTCACGGCCCTGCTGGCCGCCGCGCCCGCCTTCGCCGCCACCGGCACCGAAGCGGTCGACCCGCTGATCTTCCGCCTCGCCATCTTCGTGCTGGCGATCTTCGTCGGCTACTATGTCGTCTGGTCGGTCACGCCCGCCCTGCACACGCCCCTGATGGCCGTCACCAACGCGATCTCGTCCGTCATCATCGTTGGCGCGCTGATCGCCGCCGTCTCCGGCTCGGGCCAGGAAATGACGTCCGACCTCTGGATCTCCAAAGGCATGGGCGGCGTCGCCGTCGCGCTGGCCGCCGTCAACATCTTCGGCGGCTTCCTCGTCACGCGCCGCATGCTCGCCATGTACAAGAAGAAAGATAAACCCGGCGCCCCCGCAGCCAAGAGCGGAGGGCACTAGGCCATGAACGCCAATATCGCAGCCATTCTCTATCTCGTCTCCGGCGTGCTCTTCATCCTCTCCCTGCGCGGCCTCTCCAGCCCCGCCACATCGCAGGCCGGCGCCCGCAACGGCATGATCGGCATGGCGATCGCGATCGCCACCACGCTCTGGATGGCGTGGGAGAACAATGCCGGCCTTGATGCCGTGACCATCGGCATCATCGTCGGCGGCATCGCTGTCGGCGGCATTGTCGGCGCTGTCGTCGCCCAGAAAATCAAGATGACGGCCATGCCGCAGCTTGTGGCCTTCTTCCACTCGCTGGTCGGCCTCGCCGCCGTGCTCGTCGCCGCCGCAGCGCTGTACGCGCCCGAAAGCTATGGCATCGGCGTCCCCGGCCAGATCCACACCGCCTCGATCATCGAGCTGTCGCTCGGCTCGGCCATCGGCGCGCTCACCTTCACCGGCTCGGTCATCGCCTTCCTGAAGCTCAACGGCAACATGTCGGGCGCACCCATCATCCTGCCCGCGCGCCACCTGCTGAACATCGTGCTCGGCCTCGCCATCGTCGCGCTCGTCGTCACGATGATCCAGACCGAAGGCTCGCAGCCCTGGATGTTCCTGTTGCTGACCGGCCTCGCGCTGGTGCTGGGCGTCACCCTCATCATCCCGATCGGCGGGGCAGACATGCCCGTCGTCGTCTCGATGCTGAACTCGTATTCGGGCTGGGCCGCCGCAGCCCTCGGCTTCACGCTCGAGAACAACGCGCTGATCATCACCGGCTCGCTCGTCGGCTCGTCGGGCGCGATCCTGTCCTACATCATGTGCAAGGCGATGAACCGCAGCTTCATCTCCGTCATCCTCGGCGGCTTCGGTGGAGAAACTGCGGTGGCTGCGACCGGCGGTCCCGCCAAGCCCGTGAAAATCGGCTCCGCCGACGACTGCGCCTTCATCATGAAGAACGCCTCGAAAGTCATCATCGTCCCCGGCTACGGCATGGCCGTCGCACAGGCCCAGCACGCGCTCAAGGAAATGGGCGAGAAGCTGAAAGCCGAAGGCGTCGAAGTCACCTACGCCATCCACCCCGTCGCCGGCCGCATGCCCGGCCACATGAACGTGCTGCTCGCCGAAGCCCAGGTTCCGTATGACGAAGTCCACGAACTGGAAGACATCAATTCTTCCTTCGCCCAGGCCGACGTCGCCTTCGTCATCGGCGCCAACGACGTCACCAACCCCGACGCCGAAACCAACACGGCCTCGCCCATCTACGGCATGCCCGTCCTGAAAGTCTGGAACGCCAAGACTGTCTTCTTCATCAAGCGCTCTCTGGCGTCAGGCTACGCCGGCGTCGAGAACCCGCTCTTCTTTCGCGAGAACACGATGATGCTTCTGGGCGACGCGAAGAAGATGACCGAAGAGATCGTGAAGGGGCTTTAGAGCCCACGCCCGTACCGGGGGAACCCACGATGACCATTCTCACGGACAACATGCAGTGGGTGCTGCTCGTCTGCGGCCTGCTCACTTTCAGCATGGTTCAGGCGGTCTTCGCCCCGCGCGCCGTCATGCAGAGCTATTTCGGCGAAGCTCCCGACAGCAAGGCAGCTGACCTGCTGGTCCGCAACTGGGGCGCGCTGGTCGCAGCCGGCGGCCTCCTGCTGATCTACGCCGGCTTCAACCCAGACATCCGCCCGCCCGTCCTGATCTTCATCGGCGCAGGAAAGCTGGTCTTCATTGCCCTCGTGCTGATGGCCGGCAACCCGACCAGGCAAGCCCGCCTCGCCATCGTCATCGACGGCCTCATGATCGCGCTCTTCGCCGCCTACCTGCTGGCGACCCAGGGGCAGAACATCTAAAGAGCTCAAGTCGCGGACGGCTCCATAACCTGCATCGCAATCTGCCGTGCAAGCTCCGCTGGCGCCAACGGCTGTGGCTTCTTCCGCAGCGGGCCATACCGGAACAGCACGACGCCCGCAGCTATCAGCACGCCTATGGCGACACCGCCGGCCCTTGTCGCAAGGTCGCGCTCGGCATCAAACGCAATCGTCGCGGCCCCGACCACGACAATGGTCGCCGCGATGATGCCGGCCATCAGCGTCCTGTGAAAACCTGTCGGCTCCGGGGCCACGCGCAGGTCCGGCCGCACCTCGCCGATATTCGCAAGGATGGCCTGCGCCGCGCGCAGGAATTCCACGAAATCCTTGTCCACCCCAAAGCCCGAACATTGCAGCGCGAGCTTTCGCCCTTGCCTGTCCTTGATGACGAGATGCCCGGTAAGCGCCGCGCCACGCGATACCGTGACCCAGTAGTGCAGCCGCTCCACAAGATTGAAATCGATATGCACCTGCCCTTTGTGCGTCGCCGCGCGCGTCCAGCGCCTGTCGACCTCGACGGTCATCCGGTCCGTCAGCTTTGCGGTCTTGAATGAGAAACTCTGCACCGCGGCTCCGGTCACTGTGCAGCCAGATCGCTGACGAGGAGCACCTTGATATTTCAGGGCCTGAACTCGTCATAGCCTGACACCGCAAAAATTAGCTGAGCCCCATGTCGGCCCGTCCCTCCCTCGCCCGTCCTAGGACCACAATAGGGAGCACATCATGACCACCGCCACACCTCGCATGAAGCTCTACTGGACCGGCTGGGTCGTCTCCGGCCTCGTCGGCGCCTTCCTGGCCATGTCCGCCAGCTTCAAGTTTTTCACCCCCGACATCGTCCGCGAGACCATGTCCGGCCTCGGCTGGCCTGCCCACCACGACCTGATGATCGGGATTATCGAGACGGTCTGCGTCATCCTCTACATCATCCCGCAAACAGCTGTGCTCGGCGCCATCCTCGAAACAGCCTTGCTCGGCGGCGCCATCGCCACCAATGTCCGCGTCGACAATCCACTGTTCAGCCACGAACTCTTCGGCGTCTATCTCGGCCTGATGATCTGGGGCGGCCTCTGGCTGCGCGACTCGCGCCTCCGCGCTCTCCTCCCCTTGCGGAAGTAGCGACAGCGCCGCCGAGGCGGTCTAGCATCGCCTCTGCAGTGCGAAGGAAACGCCATGGGCTTCTACTCCCGCCACATCGCTCCCGGCCTGGTCGACTTTGCCTGCAGCGCCAAACCCATCGCCTACCAGCGCCGCAAAATCATCCCGCAGGCCAGTGGCGTCGTGCTGGAAATCGGCGCGGGCGGCGGTCGCAACTTCGCGCTCTATGATCGGACAAAAGTCTCCCACCTCATCGCGCTCGAACCCGAAGCCGGCATGATCAAACGCGGCCGCGCCCGCGTGCCCGATGGCCTCGCCGTCGAATGGCTCGAACGCGGCGCGGAGACAGCGGGCCTTGCGCCGAATTCCCTCGACACCATCGTCACCACCTACACGCTCTGCACGATCCCCGACGCTTGTGGCGCGCTCGCGGCCCTACGTCCGGCGCTCAAGCCAGACGGCAAGCTGCTGTTCTGCGAACACGGCCTCGCGCCCGATGCCGGTGTCGTCAAATGGCAAAAACGTATCGAGCCCGTCTGGCGACCCATCGCCGGCGGATGCCACCTCACCCGCGACGTCGAAGCCATGCTCGCCAGTTCCGGATGGCGCATAGACCAGGCCGAACGCATGTACCTTCCCGGCACGCCCCAATGGGCCGGCTACAATGTCTGGGGCTCGGCCCGCGCGGCCTGACAGATCCGAACGGCGCCCACCCCTCAGGCGCCTGTTTCCTGACCGCCTGCAAGTTCGGCAGCGGGCGCCCTGAAGCGATGCAACATGCCGTCCGCGCACGGCGATTTCCGGCCCGACGCCGCTTGTCCGTTGCGACTCCCCCGCGAATGCGCGCCGATACTGGCAGACGTGAGTGCGGGTATCCCCCCGGCTATCCCGGCCCCGCACTCCGCCACGCGCAGGACGGCGCGCTGCTGGAGGACTTCACATGAGACATCCCGACACTATTCCCGAATCCACGCCCGGCGCTCCCGCCCCGGATAAGGTCGATACATCCCGCCGCTCGCTGCTGCGCGGCATCGGCCTCGCCAGCGTCGGCGCCGCCGCGCTCGCAGCAGGTTGCTCCAAAGGCGAAGCGATTGCCGCTCCCGCCCCCGCGCCGGCCGCTCCCGTGGTCGACAAGTCGGTCGCCATCATGGGCGCCAATGAAAGCCCCTTCGGCCCCTCGAAAAAAGCCATCGAGGCGATGGTCGAAAAAGCCGCCCTCACCGCTCGCTATGCCGATGATGAAGGCGAGCTGCTGAAGAAGCAGATCGCAGCCATCGAAGGCGTCGATCCCCAGCAGATCTTCCTCGCCAACGGCTCCACGCCGATCCTCGCCGCCTTCGGCGAAATTATCGCCGCCAAGGGCAAGGGCCAGCTTGTAACCTCGATCGCCACCTATGAAGGCGTGCCGCGCTCGGTGCTGGAATACGGCGCCGAACTCATCACCGTGCCCCTCAATGCCGACTTCGGCATCGACCTCGACGCGATGGCCGCGAAGATCTCGAAAAAGACGACCGCCACCTACGTCTGCAACCCGAACAACCCGACCGGCAACATGGTCGACCCGGCCAAGCTGCGCGCCTTCGCCATCGAAGCCTCGAAGACGGCGCCCTGCTTCATCGATGAAGCCTATCTCCACCTGTGCGACGACTACGACGCCAACGTGATGACCAGCCTTCTCCGCGAAGGCCACAACGTCGTCATCGGCCGCACCTTCTCGAAAATCTACGGCATGGCCGGCCAGCGCCTCGGCTACGGCATCGCCAAGCCCGAGCTCGCGAAACAGATGGGCATGGCGACCCGCATGGGCGGCGTGAACCATCTCGGCATCGTCGCCGCCATGGCGAGCCTCGCCGACAAGGATTTCGTTCCCTCCATGCAGCCGAAGTTCAAGGCCGGCCGCGAGCGTCTCTACAACGTCGCGAAATCCCTGGGCCGCCCGATCGCGTCGAACCCGCAAGCCAGCTTCGTGTTCTTCGACGTCGGCATGCCGAACAAGGTGTTCGCCGAAAAGATGATGGCCGAAGGCGTCCGCGTCGTCGGCCGCGCCTGGCCGGGCTACGAAAACTGGACCCGCATCTGCGTCGGCGAAGACTGGGAAATGGACCGCTGCGAAGCCGCCATGAAGAAAGTCCTCGCGGCCTAGCTAAGAGGCTTCAGGCATCTTTCGGGCGGCGCGGGCGCAGGTGTCCGAGCCGCCCGATTAGTTTCCGGCCGGGCCGTTCGATGACGCGTTCACTGATGGCCGCGGCAAGAATGGCGACGCAGACGCCGCCAGCCGTCGTCGCGAGACTCAACCAGGTCACGTGCTCGGGGACGCCGAACAGACGATTGGTGATCTCGAAATAAGCCATCGCTGACGCCACATGCACCATGTAAAGCGCGTACGAAATCTCGCCGAGATACAGGCTGGTTTTGTTTTCAAGCACACTTTCACGACCCGAGCGGGCGCGTTCCGCCGCCGCGGCCAGCAAGGCGATCAGCAGTCCGATCAAAAGCCAGTCTGGAGCATCGAGGGCCGCCAGGATCAGGACGGCCATGCCAGTCGTCAACGTCGCATGCCTGTTTGAAAGAAGCGGCAGCCGCATCTGCCCCATCAGTTGGCGAAGACCTGCTCCCAGCAGGAACTCCGGCATGATGCGCATGATCTGCCAGTCGTTGAGACCAGTCGACGTCCGGCCGGTCACCGCAATGGCGCCGAAATACCATCCGAACACCGCCACAACGCCCAGCCCCGCCATCAGGCGGGGCCTGTTGGCCAGCAGCATTACGATCGGGAAACAGAGATACGCGAAGAATTCGGCGCTGATCGACCAGCTGGGATAGTTGAACTCTTCACCTGTCCCGACCCAGGCATGGACGAGGAATATGTGTTCCGGCAGCAGGCGGAAATCATATCGATCCGCCGCGTCCATCGTCAGTCCCACAGCAGGTGCTGCAAGCGCGACGATCACAAAGAAAGCGAGCGTGACGATGTGCATCGGATAGATGCGCGCGATCCGCTTCAGGATGAAGTCGGGGTGACTGTACGTACCCGTCCGTATGCTTTCGCCATAAACGTGCGCCAGCACGAAACCCGACAGCACAAAAAAGAAATCGATCCCGAGATAACCTTTGATCAGAAGCGGAAACCCCATCGCCTCCGGCCCGGCATAGGGCAGGTAATGAAACAGCACGACCCACAGCGCAGCCCAGAATCGGAGGCTGGTCAGCGTCTTGAGATCTTTCGGAAAAGGCGCTGGAGGCAAGATCATATTCCTAATGCTTCATGGCTGAAGCCTGATGGGTCGCCGGTGCATAAGACGTGCCGAACCGGGAGGAGCCGCTTTGACCTGGGCTTGTACAAGCGCAACGCGACCGGCGCGATGTTAACCAAAAGCCGCTTCTCATTCCCAAACTGCACACGGCGAAGACTTCAAACTCCGACACTGCGAAGCCGTAATGAAGAAAGTCCTCGCGGCCTGAAGCTTCTTCCTCCCCAAACGACAAAGGGCGGCGGAGATCATCCGCCGCCCTTTTTTCGTGCGCCCTCTTGGCTGGCCCGCTGGGCGCATCTTATGTCCACTGCATGCTCGCGTATTTCCAGCATCTCGCCGGCTACAATGCCTGGGCCAACCAGCGCCTCTACGCCGCCGCTGCGCAGCTGACGCAAGAGCAGGTCTGGCGCAACACCGGCCTGTTCTTCGGCAGTCTCGGCGGCACGCTGAACCACATCCTCGTCGCCGACCGCGTCTGGATGAAGCGCTTCACCGGCGAAGGCGACCACCCCGGCACGCTGAGCGCCATCCTGCACCACGATCTCGCAGACCTCCGCGCCGCGCGCGAAGCCGAAGACCGCCGCATCATCGCCTACGCCAACAGCCTCACCGCAGAACGCCTCGACCAGACTTTCACCTACCGCAAGATGACCACGCCCGACCTGATAACGTCCCAGCTCTGGCCAGACCTTGTTCATGTATTCAATCACCAGACGCATCATCGCGGCCAGGCGCACACCGGCCTGTCGATCCTCACGGGCGCAGAGCCGCCCTCGCTCGACATGATCGTCTACGCCCGCGCGCTCGGCTGACCGCCGGCCGCCCCTCAGACACCGGATATAAATCAGGCTCTTAACCGTCCCCGCCCCGCGCGCAAACGCCCCAACAGCAGGCCGCTGGCCTTAACGCCTCCGTGGCGCTATACGCCCGGCAAATGACCACCGCCCCCACCTCGACAAGCATAAGCCAACCCAAGGTCGGCATCGTTTCCCTCGGCTGCCCCAAAGCCCTGGTCGACAGCGAGCGCATCATCACGCGCCTGCGCGCCGAGGGCTATGCGATCGCCCCCGACTATCAGGGCGCTGACCTCGTCCTCGTGAACACCTGCGGCTTCCTCGATTCAGCGCGCGACGAAAGCCTGCAGGCGATCGGCGAAGCCCTCAACGAGAACGGCAAGGTCATCGTCACCGGTTGCCTCGGCGCCGAAGCCAGCGTCATCACGGATCGCCACCCCGGCGTCCTCGCCGTCACCGGCCCGCACCAGTACGAACAGGTGATGGACGCGGTCCACACGCACCTGCCCGCGCCGGATCATCCCTTCGTCTCGCTGGTGCCCGAGAGCGGCTACCGCCTCACCCCGCGCCACTACGCCTATCTGAAGATTTCCGAAGGCTGCAACAATCGCTGCTCCTTCTGCATCATCCCGGGCCTGCGTGGCGACCTCGTCTCGCGCCGCATCGACGCCGTGCTGCGCGAAGCCGAACAGCTGGTGAAAGCCGGCGTGAAAGAGCTTCTGGTCATCAGCCAGGACACTTCGGCTTATGGCCTCGACGTGAAATACGCGCCCTACAAATGGCGCGACAAGGAACGCCAGACGCGCTTCAAAGACCTGTGCGAGGGCCTCGGCGAACTCGGCGTGTGGACCCGTCTCCACTACGTTTACCCGTATCCGCACGTCGACGATGTCATGCCGATGATGGCCGACGGCCGCATCCTTCCCTATCTGGACATCCCCTTCCAGCATTCGTCCCCGAACGTGCTGAAAGCGATGCGCCGCCCCGCCAACATCGACAAGACCGCAGACCGCATCGCCAAATGGCGCCGCGAAGTGCCGGACCTTGTGCTCCGCTCCTCCTTCATCGTCGGCTTCCCGGGCGAGACCGAAGAAGACTTCCAGCACCTGCTCGGCTGGCTCAAGGAAGCGAAGATCCAGCGCGCTGGCTGCTTCAAGTACGAGAACGTCACCGGCGCGCCCTCCGCCGCCCTCCCGAACCACGTTCCGGAAGAGGTGAAGGAAGAACGCTGGCACCGCTTCATGGCCGTGCAGGCCGAAATCGCTGACGCCTATGCGCAGGAACAGGTCGGCAAGACCATCGACGTCATCATCGACGAAGTCGACGAGGACGGCGCCACCGGCCGTTCAAAAGCCGACGCGCCGGAGATCGACGGCTCCGTCTTCATCGACGACATCACACTGAAGCCCGGCGACCTGGTGAAAGCCAAAGTCGTCGAAGGCGAAGGCGTCGACCTCTGGGCCGAAACCGTCCGCTAGCTTCAGCGAACCGCCACAAGCCACGCCGCACCATCCCCCTCCGTCTCGCCCGCTCCGCGTGCGATCCACCTCCCCCTGCCAAGCAGGTGGAGGCAACACACCGCCCTCTTGCCTCCATCAGTGCGAAGCACTGGCGGGGTCGACGCGCAGCGTCGACGATCGCTGACGAAGTCAGCGAGACGGAGGGGGTGAGGCGCGGTCCGCGCAGCGGACGAATTGGTCCAGTGGACCAATTCGAGCAACGAACGCCTGAGCGACAGCGAAGGCAGGCGTGCTCACGAACATCGAGATTGGGGGATAGTGCGGTTCCCAATTCGTAGGACGGCCAAAAAACATCCCGGCCAGTTTCAAACCCCTAGCCACAACCCCTGGAGGATAGCGCCTCCCGGATTCAGCGGCCTCGCGGGCCGGGGTTATACTGCCCCTGCACTGACATGAGGGAGGTCCAGGAGACGTCCGAGCCTCTGGATGTCGGTGCGTCGGCCGCGTGGCCGTCGGCGTGTTGGGCTCTGGATTAGATGTCCCTTCAAGGAAGCCAGTCGCAACTGAGGGTGGGCGTATCCGACCCCCCATGCGGTTGCGAGGCGAAGCGAACGTCGACGGCGTGCCTCCGGAACCAACCGGAGGGTCCGGGACCTGTCGGACAGGGCCCGAACACGTTGCACCGAT
>Ga0208939_1001935_pt1 | contig 15085 bp, 13 predicted proteins | sample AD_STIC12_MetaG_FD_184437 | JGI IMG/M metagenome (GOLD analysis project Ga0208939, IMG submission 184437) | Active sludge microbial communities of municipal wastewater-treating anaerobic digesters from USA - AD_STIC12_MetaG (SPAdes) (version 2) | ecosystem: Engineered > Bioreactor > Anaerobic >...
GACGTGACTACCGCGCAGCGGCCCTTCAATTCGGTCTTCTGGAAGGCCTCGAAATACTTGCACCCTTCATAGATGCTTGACACGACTAGGATCGCGTTGCCGCGCTGGCTTGAGAGCCGCGGCTTCACGCTGAAGTCGAATATTATGTCCTGAACAACGCGCTCCATGCGCGAGCGGGAGCTGAGCACGTTCTGCATCGTGCCCCACTTCTTCTTCAGTTCGTCCTTCTGCCAGTGGTTGAGGCCTTTGGTCTTCGCATCGAACCACTTCTCGATCTTGTCCTCAGAGCCGAGGCGCTGGTCGATGTCGCGCGCCTCATAGATGAGGTCGAGCACAACCTCGTCTTCGACGGCTTCGCTGAACTTGTACGTGTGGATGTAGCGACCGAACACCTCAAGGCTCGATTGCTTGTCCTTCTTGAGCAGGGGCGTGCCTGTGAAGCCGATGAACACGGCGTTGGGCATCATCGCCTTCATGGCGCGGTGCAGCTTGCCGCTCTGTGTGCGGTGGCATTCATCCACGAACACAAAGACCTCGCCGACGGTCTTGGTCGGTTGGGCCTCGATCGCCTTGATGAAGGCGTCAAAGTCCTCAACACCCTGGCGGCCAAACTTGTGAACGAGGGAGCAGAGAAGGCGGGGCTTGACCTCCGCCAGCTTAGTCATCAGGTCGCGCCCGCTGTTGGTGCGGTGGATCGCTTCACCCGCCGCCGCGAAGACGCCCATGATCTGCTTATCCAGCTCGTCCCTGTCCGTGATGATCGCAACACGCGCGTTCGGATTGTTCTCCAGAATCCATTTGGCAAGCAGCACCATGACAATGCTCTTCCCCGAGCCTTGCGTGTGCCAGATGATCCCGCCCTTGCGCTCGCGCGCGTTCTGCTGGGCAGCCTTGATCCCGAAATACTGGTGGACTCGGGGCAGCTTCTTCACGCCGCCGTCGAAGAGAACGAAGTCGTGCATCAGCTCGATCAGCCGCTCCTTGCGGCAGAGCTTCGTGAGGTACTTGTCAATCTTGAAAGTCGAATTGTCCTGTTCGTCCTCTTTCCACTTGAGGAACATCTTCTCTGGCGTGCCGATGGTTCCGTATTGCAGGCCCTCGGAGTCGTTTCCGGCAAAGACAATCTGGACGGTAGAAAAGAACCACGAATTGAATTCGGGCTTCTGGTTGGACAGGAGTTGCCGGATGCCATCGCCAAGGCTGACGCGGCTGTTCTTCAGCTCAATCACGCCAATGGCGATCCCGTTGACGTAGAGCACGAGGTCCGGCCGGCGTTCGTATCCGCCCTTGAGCGTCACCTCTTCGGCTATAGCGAAAATGTTCTTGCCGGGCTCGCTCCAGTTGATGAGCTTCGGCGCGCGGCCTGACTGAAGTCACCGCCGCGCCGGATTTGTACGATTCAAAAAGCTTCTCTTGCCGCGACGCTGGGCGGGTTCAGCGGGCCGCTATCATCGAGCGAGATGTGTCGCCGATAAGCTCAACGCAGGATCACCCGCAGTTCCACCCAAGTAACTTGCCCACCAGTTCATCATCTCGCGCCGACCATCGAGCCATTCAGCTGCATTGTAGACGGATCTCACCGAACCATCCTCGTGCGCGAGCTGTTTCTCGATCCAGTCGCGATTGAATCCTTTCTCGTTTAAAACCGTGGAGGCAGTTGATCTGAAGCCATGAACCGTAGCTCTGCCGTGGAAGCCCAAGCGGTATAGTCCGAAAAGCATCGTGTTCTCGGACATCGCCTTCGATGGCGAAATAGCGAAGACAAGCCGGGGGGATTTGGCTGAAAGTTCGAGGGCTTTGATCAAACTCACCGCTCGCGGCGCGAGGGGTACTAGATGCTCCTTTCGCATTTTCATTCGGCTCGCGGGAATTCGCCAAAGCGGAGCAGGGCCATCCAAGCGTTCAAACTCCGTCCACTCTGCGAACCGGACTTCACTGGTCCTCACGAAGGTATGGAGCGTGAATTCCAATGCCGTCTTGGTCACATGATCGAGCGCGCTCGAACGCAAGTTTGCAAGAAAGGCCGGAATTTGGTCAGCCTTTAAAGCGGCACGAGACTTGACGGCCTTGGGTGGACGCAACGCCTTGCTGATGCCGAACGTTGGGTCGATTTGGCAGCGGCCCGTCGCAATCCCGTAGTGGAATATCAACCTGGCCATCTGGAGAATGCGTCGCGCCATCTCCGGCGCATCGCGAGCTTCGATTTTACGAATGGCGTCGAGCATCTCGGGCGATCGGATCAGCGAGATCGGGCGCGGACCAAGCGACGGGATGAGATCTTCGTCCAGCCGTGCGCGTAGCCTGACCGAATAGGAAGCCACCCATTTCATTTTGTTGATTTCGAACCATTCGTTGGCGACAAGTTCGAATGTGTTTGCGTTCGTCTGGCGACGCTCGGTCTTTTTGATCTTCCTGGCGACGCCGGGATCTAGCTCTTGGCCGAGGAGCTTTCTCGCTTCGCGCAATTTGTCCCTGGCATCGGCAAGCGACACGTCGGGATACTTTCCGAATGCGAGCAGCTTCTGTCGTCCGTCAAAGCGGTAAGCCATTCGCCAGAGCCGCGAACCGTTCGGGGTGATGAAAAGGAAAAGGCCCTCGGCATCGCTCACCTTGTACGGTATCGCGCGTGGTTTAAGCGCCCGCACCTTGGCATCTGAAAGCATGTTCTGAGCTCGTTCTGCGCGCCTGCGGCCCGCTCTCAATTGTACCAACAAATTGTTGGTATGACGGGCAAATTGTACCAACAATGTTCTGCGATGCCATCGGACCAAGTCCGACGTTATTGGATCGCCACAGGAAAAATTTCGGTGTGGATCAGTGGGTTGTCGGGCTTGCTCGGACCATCGCGGACTTGGCTGGTCAAACTGTTGGTGGGCCCGGCAGGACTCGAACCTGCAACCAGACCGTTATGAGCGGCCGGCTCTAACCATTGAGCTACAGGCCCGACCCGCAGCAGGCGCGCAACATACGCATTTTCGCGCATCCGCCAACCGCGTTGGAAAAGCCCGGCAAATCGCACATTTGCAAACGAAACGAGGCCGGCGGTGAGCCGGCCTCGCGAAATCAGGTCAGGTAGGAAAATCGACTAGAGGACGGAGCGTCCTTGAACGGCCCTCACCAGGAAGGCGAGAATCGTCAGCGCAAGGAAGACCACGAACAGGATCTGCGCGATCGAGGCGGCCGTTCCGGCGATCCCGCCGAAACCAAACGCTGCGGCGGCAAGCGCCATAACGAAAAACACAAGCGCCCAACCGAGCATGGCTCACTCCTTCATGAGTTATGAAACACCTGGAAGATCAACGCTGGCTTGGGCGCGGCGTTCCATCATCACAGACTTCAATGGCGCCGTGACTTGGCAGCAGCATCGTTTCGCCTTCGAGGGGATTGCTGCGTGTTTATGGAACCTCGCAAATGACTTGGCGTTCTGGCTGCGGTTGGTGAATTCCACTGACGACGGGACATGGAGAATACTCATGAAGACGGCTTTTGCGGCTCTCGCTTTTCTGCTCGCGGCTTCTGCTGCGGCCTGCAACACGGTCGAGGGTGTTGGTGAAGATGTGACGGCTGCCGGCACCGCTGTTGATAGGGCTGCTGAAGACGCAGCTCACTAAGCCAGTGCAAAAGCGCCACGCCCGATGGTTATCGGTGCGTGGCGTTTACACTCGGCGCCCGTCCTGCATTGGACGTGGCATCGGACGCCTGAAGGCGCCCTTCCAGAAGTAACCATGATGCGTATTACCGGAATCCTTGGCGTTGCCGCCGCTCTTGTCCTTACCGGGACAGGCGCAGGCGCGCAGACGGCGTCCTCGGCGTCCGATTATGTGTCATGTCCGCGTGCCCGGCTCTCGATCTACTTCGCGTCTGGCGAAGCGACCGCGTCGCCGGAAGCGTTGACCCTCCTTGGTCGCATCAGCGAAACTGCCGCGAGCTGTCAGCCGGACGGCATCGATCTCGTCGCCCGCATCGACTCTCGCGTCGATGGCGATCAAGCGATGACGCTGGCTCTGGCCAGGCTGTCCGCCGTTGCTGATGATCTCGTGGCCAAGGGCGTTGCTGTCGAACGCATCCGCGTCGCCGCGCAATCTGCCGGCGTGATGTACGCGCCCACGCTTAACCAGATCGACGTGCTGTTCCGCAAATCGGGCGAAACGGCTGATGAAGTCGCCAGTCCGCCGCCCCCGCCGATACGCACGGCTCCGGGCGAAGCAATCTAGATCCCGCGAATTTTCGTTGAATTACCCAACCAGCGGCGGCGGGACCTCGAGCCTGTCGCCCTGGCAGGGCAGGCGGCGCACCTGTTCCACTTCGCTCGCGCTCAGCCGCTCGGCAGCCACAACCTCACCTTGGACGCGGTGAACCATGACCCAGGCCGTCGGACGGCCATTGGTGTCCTGGGACACCGGCGCGATTTCCACGACCTTGAACTGGCAGGCCCAGCTCGAAGCCGCCGCAGGTTTCGCGAGCGACGCCTGCTTCACGGTCTGAGCGGATGCCACCGACTGGAAGCCGACGGATGCCACCAGCAACGCGGAAACTGAAACGATGGTTTTGAGTACGGTCATGACAAAGCCCCTTGCCGTAGTTTTTACGTGCAGGGGGCTTGGCCGGTTCCAACAGGTTATAAGAAAATTTTAACGATTAAGGCGCGCAGAAGCCCTGCGCGCCTTAAGGTAATTCGTCCGTGTGAGATCAGGCCGTGACCGACCGTTCCACATGGAAGAACAGCGCCTGGCCGATCGCTGCTTTCACCGTTTCCGGCTGGAACGGCTTGGTGATCAGGAAGGCCGGCTCGGGCTTTTCGCCTGTCAGCAATCTCTCGGGGAAGGCCGTGATGAAGATCACCGGCACGTCGTGGCCCTTGAGGATATCGTTCACCGCATCGATGCCTGACGATCCATCCGCCAGCTGGATATCCGCCAGCACCAGACCCGGACGGCGGTTCTTCACAGCCGCAACGGCCTCGGTCCGCGTCGTCGCGACGGTCGACACCCGGTGACCCAGGTCCAGAACCAGCGCCTCGATATCCGCGGCGATAACGGGCTCGTCTTCGATGATCAGCACTTCAGTGGCCAGCTCGGCCTCGATATCGCGCTGCGCACGGGCGATCAGCTGGCGTACATTCTCGGTGTTCTCGTCGAGGATCTGCGCGGCCTCATCGATGGTGAAGCCTTCCAGCGCCGTCAGCAGGAAAGCCTGCCGGTGCCGTGGCGGAATGCGCATCACGCGCTCGGAAACTGTATCCCCGCTCTCGGGCGGCGTTTCCAGCATCGCGCCCGTCGCGCCCCAGATCGCCTGGAACAGCTTGTACAGAGCCACCCGCGGGGGAAGGTCGTCGAGTTCATGCGTCCCTGAAGCCAACGCTTGAAGGGCCGCTTTCACATAGGAATCGCCACTTTTCTGCGTGCCGGTCAGCGCGCGGGCATAGCGGCGCAGATACGGCAGATGAGGTCCAAGTTTCTGAACCAGACTCATGAAATCTCCCACACGTCTTAAATATAGGCCTACCAGAGACCTGAAACGCTGACATGGAACCCGGGTTCCATCTTTTTTCAGATATTGCGGAACCATCATGTGATGGCGGCGTTTTGGGCCTGAAGCGGGGGACTCTGCGCCGCAAGCAACCCAAGAGCAGTCAAAGTTGTATCGAAAAATGGGAAAAGATCATTCGGGGGGGGACTCGGGCGCCAAACCAGTGGACGCGCGGGTTGCGCGCCGTCGCCAGGACCCGATCGGCCGGCGACTGCGCCAGATGTACGATGACGTCGTAGGCGAGGATATTCCAGACGACTTCATGTCGTTCCTGGAGCAGGCTGACGAACGCAAGTCGGACAGTCAGGTCAACGGGACCGAGAATAACGAGCCGGCGCCTAAACAGCGCTCCGTGAAAACCGAACCGTGAATGGCGATCGGGTAATGACGGAAAAAAAAGACGCTCCCCAGCCGAGAGACAACTCTCGGGACGGCGAAATGCTCCCTAAACGGGGCATAACACCGGCCGAAGAAGTGACTTTCAAGAAAGAGCTGGTCGCCGCGATCCCACACCTGCGCGCGTTCGCACGCAGCCTGTGCAACGATCCAACGCAGGCGGACGATCTCGCTCAGGAAGCGCTCGCCAAGGCGTGGAAGGCCCGCGACTCGTTCGAGCCGGGCACGTCCATCAAGGCGTGGACCTTCATGATCCTGCGCAACCAGTTCTACTCCGAAAAGCGCCGCAGCTGGCGCACCGCGCCGCTCGACATGGAGATGGCCGAGAACACGCTTGTCGCGAACGACAATCCCACCATCCCGATGGAGTTGCTTGAACTCCGCTCGGCCTTGGCCAAACTGCCGGACGACCAGCGCGAAGCGTTGATTCTGGTCGGCGCTGGCGGCATGGCGTATGAGGAAGCCGCGCAGGTTTGCCAATGTGCGGTCGGCACGATCAAGAGCCGGGTGAGCCGTGCGAGGCGGGCGCTTGAGACATTGTTGAGCGAGGCTGGATCGAGGCCTTCGAATGACCACGACATCCGAGCCGACCAGGCTTTCGACGATATTCTCCAGCAAGCCTCAACGCTCGCTGCCGGAGGAGTCAGGTCCAGAGGGGACTAAGGGGAACCTGCCTAAGCGCCTATCATTACGCGTTCTGCTGCTGCTGATTTTCGCGGTCGCGCTATCGCCCGTTCTCGTCATCGGCGGCATACGCTGGTCTGGCGATATCGAGCGCGATGCCCAGCAGCGTCACGAGACAATGCGGCTGGTGGCGCAGGAGGCTGCAGGCCGCGCCGAATACATTCTCGAATCCGCGCCCGCGCTGCTCAATCTGATAAGCGCGGCATCGGCCAATGATCCCTGCGCTAACCCGTTGACGCCGCTCGTTGAAAGCCTGCCGGAGCTTGCCACGCTCGGCGTGGTCGATGCGAATGGCGCTGTTCTCTGCACGACGCAGGAAGGCGCTCAGGGCGCCACAACCGCCAGCACGCGCCCATGGTTCCAGGAGCTCCGTTCCAGCCAGACCGATTTCGTTCAATCGACGGCCTATTACGGGACGATCACCAAACAGTGGATCATCGCGTCGGCCAGGCGGCGCAGCAATCCCGATGGAAGCTTCGCAGGCGCTTATGTCTTCGGCGTGCCGGTCAACTCGCTCATTCGCCAGCTCGCGCGCGCCGGCCTGCCAAAAGATACGGAGATCGCGCTGCTCGACACGACGGGGCAGGTCTTCGCCAGCAAGCATTGGGCGATGATCGAAGATCCCCTCATGACCAAGATGCGCGCAGGCGACGGTGGCTTCATGGAGCTGCGCTCGGCCGGCGGGCAGGATCGCGAACTCGTCACGGTCCCACTGGCCGGCAATGAATTCTACGCGCTGCTGTCGGCGCCAAAGCCGCCGCCCATTGCGCTCGAAAACGTCAGCGCATTCGGCAATTTCGCGCTGCCCTTGCTTGCCTGGCTTCTCGCGCTCGTCACTGCGTGGCTCGCGACGGACCGCCTCGTGTTGCGCTGGCTCGACTATCTGAATCGTATCGCCGGCCTCTATGCCTCTGGCAAGCTGTCGGTCCAGCCGCTGCGGGCCCGCCGTCAGGCGCCGGGCGAGATCAACGTGCTCGCCGATACGATGGAAGAGATGGCGGTGCGCGTCCGCGATCGCACTCACAGCCTCGAATCCGCGCTTATAGCCCGCGACGCCGCGATGAAGGAAATCCACCATCGCGTGAAGAACAACCTGCAGATCATCAACTCGTTGCTCAGCCTGCAAAGCCGCAAGGTGAAGGATCCGGTCGCCATCGCCGTGCTGGATGATGCGCGCTCGCGGATCAATGCGCTCTCCCTGATCCATCGCTCGCTCTACGAACACAACGACATCCGCTCAGTGGACGTGAAGAGCTTCCTGTCCGAACTCGTTAGCCAGCTCGACGGCGCGCTTGGCGCCGAGGACCAGCGGATCAAGATCGAAAGCAGCATAGACGTCGATACGATCGATGCCGATGTTGCTGTGCCGCTCGCCCTCTTCACTGCAGAAGCCGTCACCAATGCCGTGAAGCACGCCTTCCCTGAGGGACGTGGTGTCCTGGGTGGCCGCGTGCTTGTCAGCTACAAGGTCGACGAAGCCGAGACGCTCCTCACCGTCGAAGACGATGGCATTGGCGGCGCCGAAGCCGAAGCCGCAGCCGCTGTCGGCATTGGCGGCACGCTGATGTCCGCGTTCGCCAAGCAGGTTCACGGCAAGCTCGAGGAAAGCAAACTCCCCACCGGTGGCCGCTTCGTCCGCATCCGCATGCCCCGCACCAACGGCGTCACCGGCGCCTACCCCCACGCCCCGCAAACCGCCTCGGGCAAATAGGGCGGGAGCCTCCCGCACACCCACAACGTGTCATCCCAGAAGCGCGCCACACCCGCCTTCCGGAAGCGGACAACTTGTTGTCCGCGTTCCCCGCGAAGGCCGGGATCCAGTCCTCTTCAAAAAAGAACCAGCGCAAAGCGCGCCACTGGACCCCCGCCTGCGCGGGGGATGCGGTGGAGAGAGCAAGATGGGGGATGGAGCCACCCCCAATCTGTAGGACGGCCAAAAATCTTCGCGCGCGATCTCAACACCCTAGCCAACAAAGATGGGGGACAGCGCCCGCCAGATTCTACGGCGCCCTGAACCAGCCTCATAATCGCGCCCATGAGCCCCACGGAGGATCACCGCAAGCACGACAAACCGCCCGGCGTCATCGCGCTGGCCGTCGCCCTGCTGTGTCAGTTGCTCAGCCTTCTCACCACGCAGCTCGCAGACCTCAAACGCTCCCGCAACCGCAAGCCCCCGCCAGACTGGCAGGGGCATTGGCCTGCGCTGCGCCAGTCGGAATGGAATGTCCTTCAGATGCAGGCGGTCGGCGCAAAGCTGATCCTGGAAGGTAAGCCGCTCGACCTGATGACCCTGTCGTGGAACTGGGTGATCGCCGCGGACTTCAACACCCGGCCGCCCGCCACTTATCGCGAGATGCACCGCCGCTTCACCCAGGCAACGCGCTTCCTCGCAGACGCCCACCGCCTGATCACGCGCCATGCAAAGCGCATCGCAAAAAGCCCCCTCCGCCTTGCGGCTACGCCGCAATCCACCTCCCCCGCGCTCCGCGCGAAGGAGGAAAACCACCTGCGCCTTTCCTCCTCCAGCGCTCCGCGCTGGGGGAGGTGGATTGCGCGCCCTTGCGCGCAAGACGGAGGGGGTGCTGCGCTCCCACGCGCACCGCCCTCAATCCCGACTGCCGATATCCACTCCCCATTACCCCAGTCGCCACGCGACTGAGGTCGCACCCACATCAGAACGGCCACACCGCCAGCCCGTGAACGGCATGCCGGACATCCATCGTCAGGTTCAGCGTCTCCACCACCTGCCCGGCCTTCAGATCGTGAACCGATACTGTCGCCGGCGAAGATCCTGCCGCGACCAGCGTTTCCGACAAGACGCAAAGCCCCCGCCCAAACCCCTGCCGCGCCATATCCCCGCCGGCGCCGAGCAACGCCTCGCGCGGATAGCGCGGCACGGCGCTCGCGATCCATTCCTCCTTGGTCGACCAAACGACAGCATCCCCATCGCCGTCATTGTAAAGAACGCCATCACCAAACGGCTGCGCGTTGTGCGACCCACGCGGCAAACCCGCCGCCATCTCGATCGACGTCTCCGTCATCTTCACCAGCGCCGGCATTTTCCGCCCCGCCACGAAGAGACAGTCTTTCTCCGCACGAACACTGTTCAGGTGATATAGATTGCTGGTCTCCACCTCGCCGGCCTTACGAGGATCGAAAGACTTGAGACTGATCACCCCGCCCTCGTTCGCGATCTTCATCCCGAACTCGAACTGCCGCGATTTCACATCCATGCGCAGCACGGCATCGAACGCGGTCGCCGTCAGATAGAGCTTGCCATCGCGCGCCGATATCTCGTGGCAGTGTTTCAGGTACGGGTTCTTCCACGACCCAACCACCTGGAACCATGGGTCGAACGCGAAAATTTCATCGCTGGCTGCAACGAAAATCTCCTGCCCCGCCACAGCGATCCCGCGCAACCCGCGATCTCCGCCCTGCCCGGAAAAATCAATGGCTTCACTGCGCCAGTCCGCAACCTGCTCCACATCTCGCGCCGCAATATCAACGAGATAGAGCCCGCCATGGCTCTCCCCCCGCTGCGCGCCGCGAACCACTGTACTGATCAGGAGCTTGGGAATCTTCACTCCCCGCCCTTACCCTCCGATTGCGCAAAAGTCATGCAGGCAGACTGCCCTCCGCTGCTTTACAACATCGCGACTTATGATTGTCTGCCGCCCAGCGAAAACGCGTGGGAGGCGTGAACGTGACCAGATCGCTTGCCGGCATCGCCGCGATCGCCGCCATCATGCTGATCGGCTGCAGCCGCGCATCCGACGCCCGTGAAATCGCCACGCCGAGTATTCCCGCCGCAGCGCCCGCCCCAGCCCTCGCGCCCGATGTCGAGGCCGATGTGATCCCCACCGCCAACGGCATTCCACTTGTGCCGCTCACAGCCGAGGTCAATTTCCTCGACGCGCTCGAACCACAACCCATCTACCAGATGCCCGGCGTCTTCAACACGAACCACACCGCGGTTCAGATCATCAAGGAAGAAGAAACGCTCCAACTCGACGCCTACGAACTCGGCGGCCTCTGGCTCATCGGCTATGGTCACCTGATGCTCGAAGGCGAAAAAGACACCATCACCGAAGAGGAAGCCGATGCCTTCCTCGTCGAGGACCTGCACTGGTGCGAAGGGTCGATCGAGCGTTACGTGACGATCCCCGTCACCCTCAACGAGTTCAGCGCGATGGTGGCGTTCTGCTACAATGTCGGCAGCGACAAGACGCGCGGTTCATCGATCGTGAAGCGCATAAATGATGAAGATCGCCCCGGCGCCGCCAACGCCTTCCTGTTGTGGAACCGCATGAACGGCATCGTCATGCAGGCGCTTGCAAAACGTCGCGCCCGCGAGCGCACGCTTTTTCTTACGCCCTAGCTTCCTCGGCATGGCCGGAAACGATCTGCCGGATCGCCTGCTCAAACACCTGCGGCGGCTGTCCGCCCTGAACCATCCAGCGCTGATTGAAGATCACAGACGGCACCGCACTGATCCCGCGATTGCGCCACAGCATCTCTTCCCGCCGCACCTCATCGGTGAACTCACCCGACGCCAGCACCTGCCGCGCCCGCCGCTCGTCCAGGCCCGCCGCCTTCGCCGCGCCAACGAGAACTTCATGATCGCTGGTTGAAAGCTGATCCGTGAAGTTCGCCTTGAAAAGCGCCTCCTTCAGCTCAAGCTGCCTCCCCTCCACCCCGGCCCAATGCAGCAGGCGATGCGCATCGAACGTGTTCCAGATCCGGCTCTGCGGACCATAGTTGAACGTGAAGCCCAGCGCGTCCCCGCTCTCCTTCATCGCATTGCGCGACGCGGCGGACCGTTCGGGGTTCGAGCCATACTTCTTGATCACGTGCTCAGTCGTGTTCTCGCCCTCCGGCGCCATGTCGGGGTTCAGCTCGAATGGCTGGAAATGGATCTCCGCTTCCACATCATCGCCCACCGCCTCCAGCGCCTTCATCAATGACCGCAGCCCGATCACGCACCAGGGGCATGCAACGTCAGACACAAAATCAATTCGCAGGGGCGTGGCCATGGAAGGTCTCCTTCGACTCCCTATGTAGGGCTGAAATCCGCCGTTCGCCAACGCCGCTGGTCTTCGCGCTCCGGGGTTGCAATAGTCGCCTCAGGAGACCGCCCATGACCCGCGCCTTCGATACCCCGCTCGAAACCATCGGACAGGTCCTCGCCGGCCCGTGGCGCAAGCCGGTGAATATGTTGCTGGAGCAATCCTACGACAACCACCTCTCCGTCCACGACGATGCGATGGCCCAGAAGCTCGGCTTCAAGGCAGGCCCGATTGAAGGCCCTACACATTTCAGCCAGTTCGCGCCATTGGGCGAAGCCATCTGGGGCGACCGCTTCCTGTCGGAAGGTTGCCTCTCTGCACACTACCGCAACATGGTGCTCGAGGGAGAAGAAGTTCGCGCCTTCATTGAACGCGAGCCGGGCGAAGATCACGCTCGCATTTGGGCCACCAAGCGCGACGGCACGGAAGTTCTCAAAGGCACCGCCTCCGTTGGCGAGCACGCGCCGCCCACCGCACTCGACCTCCGCCTGAACGAACTCGCCCCACTCGAACAGGCCGTGATCCTGCGCGATCTCAAAGTCGGACAGCGCACGAAACGCATCGGCGTCTGCATGGATGCCAACCAGCACATGGGTGCGCTCTACCCGTTCTCGCTCAACGACAAGCTCGTGAAAATCACCGAGCCATCGGCGTGGTACAGTTCAGACGCGACCCCGTGGAAACGCGCGATCGTTCCGTTCGAAATGATCAGCGTCCTGCTGCAGCACGTTGCCCGTCAGGATGGCCTTCAGACACGCGGCCCCGCCGTCGGCCTTTTTGCGGATCAGGAAATCCGCCTCATCAAGGGCCCGCTTCTGGTGGGCGAAAATTACGAGATCGAACGCGAGATCGTCGCCCTCACCGGCAGCCGCCGCACCGAAAGCTACTGGACCCGCACCTTCGTCTACCACCCGGGCAGCAACGAAGTGATCGCAACCATGCTGCTCAATCAGGCGACGCTGAAGGAGTCCTACGCTCCCTATGCGGCGGAACACGCGGGCCTCTATCCGGCTGCGTCCTGACCTTCCCGAGCGGCATCAAAAGCCTTCCAAACCAGCCCTGATGCAAAAATGCTGCACTATCAGGCAGTTTAACGAAACAGCCTGCTACGAACCCGAGTCTTCATTGACGGTATCAACGGCGTAGCAAAATCTGACCCGGCCACTCTCTTGTCTGAGACGTGGGGTCAGAGCCTTCAACATGGTCGTCACAGCGAAAGGAGAGGCAATCATCAGAATGGAGTGACCCGTGAACCGATCCCAATTGAAGCCATTGCTTCTCAGCTCAACGCTGCTGAGTCTCGCTGGCATGTCCCTGATCGCCGTGGCGCCCGCCATGGCTCAGCAAACCGCGCCACAGGCCGCCGAGGATAACGACGTTGTCGTTGTGACCGGCACGCGCATTGCGCGCGAAGGCTATGTCTCCTCCAGCCCCATAACCACGATCGACGCAGACGAGCTGTCGCTCAAGCAGCCAATCGATGTCGAGGAAGTGCTGCGCTCGATGCCGCAATTCCTGCCCGGCAATGGCGGTCAGGTGAACAACGGCTCGTCGGGCACATCGACACTCGACCTGCGCGGCCTGTCCACACCGCGCACCCTGCCGCTCATCGACGGCAAACGCATGGTGGCGTTCGACCCCAACGGCCTGTTCGATGTGACGGCGATTCCGCTGGCGCTGCTCGAACGTGTCGACGTCGTCACCGGCGGCGCCTCCGCCGTGTACGGGTCCGACGCTGTCGCCGGCGTCGTGAACTTCATCCTCAACGACGACTTCCAGGGCGTCCAGCTCGACACCACCTATTCCATCACCGACCATGGCGATGGCGAGACTGAAAACATCCAGGGCACAATCGGCGCAGGCTTTGACGATGGCCGGGGCAACGTCGTGCTCAGCATGGGCTACGCCAACAAGGAAGCCGTGTACCAGACGCGCGGCCCGGGTTCAGCGACGCCCGGCAACAGCTTCACCACGACGCCGACCGCAACCGACGCGCCCGGCCCGCTGGGCGATGCGCAGTTCGCAAACAATGGCGATCTGGTAGCGTTCTATCAGGGCTTCGACTTCAACCCGCAGAACCTTTACCAGTCGCCGCAGAAGCGCTGGAACGCGACTGCGCTGGCCAAGTACGCCTTCAATGACAATGTCGAAGCCTATTCGCGCTTCATTTATTCGGCATCTACATCCGCGCCGCAGCTTGCCTCTTCCGGCACGTTCGGCTTCTCGTTCGACGTTCCGCTGAACAACCCGTTCCTCTCGACGCAGGCCAGCAACTACTTCGCAGCCAACAACCCAATTGCAGCCTGCAGCAACGCAGCAGCCGGCAACTGCGTCAACGTCCCGCTCTACTGGCGCGGCGTTGCGGTCGGTCCGCGGCAGTACAGCTTCCAGTACGATACCTTCCAGGGGCTCGTCGGCCTTCGCGGCGACTTCCTCGGCTGGGACTGGGATATCGCAGCCGCTCACGGCGAAACCAGCCTGCAGCGCCAGCAGAACAATGACCTCGATGCGGCCAAGGTCCAGCAGGCGCTCTTCGCGTCCAGCACGACAACCTGCTTCGATCCGTCAAATGGCTGCGCGCCGCTCAACCTGTTCCTGCCATCAACTGCGATCATCCCGGCAGCGTTGGATTTCATCCGGCTTAACCTGCAGGTCCAGTCGCTGACGACGCAGGACTATGTGACCGGTTCCATCAGCCGCGACCTCGGAGATTTCAAATCACCGATGGCATCCTCGCCGATCGCGGTCTCGCTGGGCTTCGAATATCGCGACGAGTCGGCTGACTATCGACCCGATTCTGCTTCGCAATCGGGCGCATCGCCAGGCTTCGGCCCGACACTGCCGACACGTGGCCGCTATGATGTGAGCGAATACTTCGGGGAAGCGATCATCCCGGTCGTCGAAAACGCCCCGTTTGCTGAATCGATTAACGTCGAACTCGGCTATCGCACCTCGGACTATTCCACATCGGGCAATGTCGAGAGCTACAAGTATGGCGCGGACTGGGCGCCGATCAGCGACATCCGCTTCCGCACCATGTTCCAGCGCGCCGTTCGCGCTGCAAACATCTCGGAGCTGTTCTCGCCGTTCAACGCCGGCACGGGTGATCTTCTGATCGACCCCTGCGCCAACGGATCAGCGGGCTCTCCACTTACCGGCCAGCTGCGCGCGCTCTGCATCGCGACCGGTGTTCCGCAGGCGGCAATCGACGGCGGCACGATCACCCAACCAACGTCCGGCCAGGTCAACGCATTCTTCGGTGGCGATCCCAACGTCACGCCGGAAGAAGCCGACACGGTGACCTTCGGTGTGGTCTGGCAACCCTCTTTCCTTCCGGGTCTCGCGGTGACGCTGGACTACTACGACATCACCGTCGACAACGCGATTTCGATCCGGCCAAACTACGACAT
>Ga0208939_1001956_pt1 | contig 14969 bp, 10 predicted proteins | sample AD_STIC12_MetaG_FD_184437 | JGI IMG/M metagenome (GOLD analysis project Ga0208939, IMG submission 184437) | Active sludge microbial communities of municipal wastewater-treating anaerobic digesters from USA - AD_STIC12_MetaG (SPAdes) (version 2) | ecosystem: Engineered > Bioreactor > Anaerobic >...
CCCGCTGTGATGCCACCCAATGGTCATTATGAAGATTGCGCGAAGATTGCACATCCGCTACAAGCTGACGATAGGTGCTAACCCATGAGTGTTCCCGCCATCGTCCATCTGATGTATTTTCCCTGGGGTTGAGAACTAACTCCCACGGGGAAACCTGATTGCTTGTTCGACTGATACGGAGGAAAATTTATGCAACTACTTTCAAGGCTGTACAGGTCTAAACCCAAGCTCCAGATTTATAAAATCCGGCTCGAAAATGATGGTAACTCCATCCCGCAAGAATATGTTGACCACCTCGCCAGATGTAAGCCAAGTGGCGCCAACTTATGCTTGTGCTCCAATACCCAATAGTATGCAACCTTTTCGCTTTGCTCAATATCGACAGACTTTTCAAGCCTGTCGACACTGGAGGTGGCTTCCTTGGATCGGATTGGATGCATTTCGTATTGAGAAAGCCGTTACCAGAAACAATGCCCATCTGATCACCACTCGCCACCATTTCTACAAGATCGGGATCGGTTCAACCAACACAGTCAGGCTTGAGTACAACAAATATCGCCAGATTGCGCTTCACTGTCAGGAATTAACTTCCCACCTGCCTCAAGTCAGCTTTTCAACTCAATGCCGCCGCCCTGTCCTACAAATGAAACGAATTCCGCAAACCGACATGACCGACATACAACATCCTCAAGCGGCGCGGGTCTTGGACATCTTAAAACGATATTCACATCCCGGCATTCCTGCCGACTGGGAAGCATTCCCTTACCTACAAGTTGGGTTGCAAATGACAAAATCTTTCCTCAATGCCACACAACAGGCTAAGCTCGGCCAAGTACTGACCATAGCGTCTAAACACGGCTCCCGTGTGGGCCCCATGTATGGTGACTTGCACCATGAAAACATCTTAAGCCTGTCTGCCGATCGTTTTTATCTAATTGATCCAACTTGCTTCATGCTTTCAGGCATCCAAGCTTATGATGCACTTCATTACATCGCCTATTGGACCTGGAAAAGCTCGGGTCTGGACTGGTCATATTGGATGGACGCGCTGACCGCGTGCCATAATTCTGGCTGGATGGCTCCTGGTTGTGAACATATTACCCGGAACTTCATTGATATTGATCTCGGTTCTGCCGCCGTTTTCTACGGCACAGCTCGCCTTGGTCAATTGTCCATTTCATTTGGAGAATCCTGGAAAATCCCTGAACGGCAACAATCTGGTTTGTCAGCGCTTATCGAGCAGTGTTAAGGATGAATGGCAATCCGTTGCTGGTCTACAAAACTGGAGCATGCATGAATTTTAGTACGTTCAAGAAGAAAATTGGAAACCTGCCGATGGTAGGCCCGTGCTTACGCAAAGCATGGCGTGTGCTGCATGGGAAACCCGCAACATTGCCTCCTGCGCCCTTTGTTCGGGAGCCTCTCGATCCCACCGCCGCCCCTGCACATCAGCAGGTCCGCCAATGCCTGAACTTAATCAACTACGCCAAGGCTGGCGGCAAACCCTACTCCGCCACAAAGTATCCGGGTGGATACCATTCTATGACCATCGGCAGCGTGCGCCTGGCCGGACAGCGGGATCCTGAGTACCGTTTGAACCTTGCTCCCTTTAATTTCAAGGGTAAGACGGTACTAGACATTGGCAGTAACCAAGGCGGCATGTTGCTGCCTCTCGGCACATGTCTCCGCTGTGGTGTGGGGGTCGATTACGATCCGAAAATGGTCAACGTGGCCAACCGAATTGCCGCAGTCCAAGGCTGTGGTCAACTTCGTTACTACGTGTTTGACATCGACCGGGAACCGCTGGAACTGCTCAAGGACTTTCTCCCCGACGAGCGAGCGGACATCGTCTTCCTTCTGTCCATCTGCATGTGGATCAAGAACTGGCGAGAGGTTATTGCCTTTGCGGCAAGTATTGCACCGGCCTTGTTGTTCGAAAGTAACGGCACGCCCCAGCAGCAGTCAGAGCAGGAACAGGAACTACGCCGCCGTTACGCCCGCGTCCAGCTACTCACCGGAGAATCGGTTGACGATGCCAATCAGAAACTACGAAAGCTATTTTTCTGCGACCAACCGGTCACGACTTGATCGCGTCGGAAGTGGAATCCGCCACATCAGCGGGTCCAAGTGGCGCTTGAATTCGAACGTTTTATACTGCATCATAAAGAGTATTATTTAAGAAAGTAACCTGCTATACTCCGGTTTTGCGAGAGGAGTACCAGCGGTTGTTCTGTCTTTCGAGGAGCGGAAGTCCTTGGGTCAATGGGCCAGGACACGAACGTTTTGAACGCCACGCGGCAGACACCGCCTCGCTGATACCGACGCCAACCCAGACCTCACCTCACTTTTTTATAGTACGCTTTCGCCACTCGCGTCAGTTCCCCGCTGTGATGCCACCCAATGGTCATTATGAAGATTGCGCGAAGATTGCACATCCGCTACAAGCTGACGATAGGTGCTAACCCATGAGTGTTCCCGCCATCGTCCATCTGATGTATTTTCCCTGGGATCGGGAACAACAGCTGAAGACGGACCCGGAAGACTTTGATCACACCCCGGTAGATTTACTGCGCAAATATGCCGTGGGGATGGAGGTGAAGCTCTGGACTTACCCGGCTGCAAAGGCGTTGTGCGAGCAATATTACCCGGCGGTTTGGGAGGCCTTGCGGAACATTGCCCGGCCGGTGATGTTGGTGGACGTATTACGGTGGGTGGTCGTCCATCATTTTGGCGGACTCTATTGGCAAATCAATACGACACCGCTGGTGCCAATGGAGGCTTACCTCCCGCCGGCGGGGAAGAATGTTCGCCTATTCACCGAGTTTGATTTGACACCCGAGCAGTGTCGGCGGGCCATCTTTGAACCGATTCGGGCGGGAGAGCCTGAAGAGGCCAAGCGGATTATGATTCAGGTATTTGCCGCCGAGCCGGGCGCACCGTTTGTGACGAATGTCATTCGACTGCTTCAAGAGCGGGTTCAGCAATATCGGCCACAGCGGGACTACGACATTCTGTTCATCACGGGAAATGCGGCGGCGAGTACGGCTTATGACCGGTTCGGGCGCAATGATCCGGGGGTGGCATTAACCAGCTTGGCCGAATCACGGCGGATGATCAAATTGCATTACCAAGGATCATGGCGCACCGACCCGCGCAGCACAGAGACGGTAACAACTCCGCGTATTGCGCGCGCGGGAATGCCCGCATCTGCGGGGTGGCGTCGAAGTTTGCGGAACTTCTATTATCGTTTCTTGGCCCCTCATCCTCATGACACAGCCATGGGCCAACACGAGTTGATGGGCGGCGAGCGAACTCTAGGGCGGTTGCTTTCTGTGGTCCATAACCTCAATATTTCCCGAGTGGTGGAAATTGCAGATGCTCCTCTCGGAACAATAGGGCTGCAGGCCGTATCCATTCACCCGTCGCGGGCTGTAATTGCCAGGCACAAGCAGGAGCCGGGTGCCGTTTGGCGGCATATCAACTTGTTCTATTCAACGCTACCGAAAGGCGACCTGTTTATTTGCCCGAATTATCTGGAGTGGATTTCATTTGGCGAGGCACACCGCATTTTGTCACGAATTGCTGCGGCAGGGTTTCGCTATGTGGCGTTGACCGACCATCCGCTTTTGGCTAGCAATTGGGATGCCGCCCTCGGGGATTTCCGGCCATTGAATATGGGTTTGGAACCTTTTCTTTTGGGCCAAGCAGTCGCCAGTGTGGAATGGCCCGATTCCACCGGCCGACCGGATCGGCGTGTTGCCACCTGGGAAATGCCCAGCCGGTAAACTACTTTTCCACGGGGACGACAATGCCGCGGAGGAGGACGCGTTGGCAGGCGAGGAAGACGGCGAGGGTGGGGAGGGCGGCGAGGAGGAGGGAGGCTTGCACCACGCCGGGGCCGGAGCGCTGTTGCAGTTGGTAGAGCCAGACCATCAGGGTCCACATTTTGGGGTCCTGGCAAATGAGCAGGGCATACATGAAGTTGGCGTAGGCCAGCGAGAAGGCTTGCAGGGCAATGACGGAGAGAATGGGGGTGGAGAGGCGCATGGTGATGTGCCAAAAGAGCGTCCATTCGCCGGCGCCATCGAGCTGGGCGGATTCGTAGAGGTCGCGCGGCAGGGAATCGAAAAACCCTTTGAGGAGGAAAATGGAGTAGCCGCTGGCCATGCCGGGCAGGAGTAGTGCGGCGAAGGTGTTGAGCAAGCCCAGCTCGCGCAGGAGGACAAAAACAGGGATTTGCGTGACCATGTGCGGGAAGGCCATGGTCAGCATCAGGAACAGCAGGATTTGCGGCCCAGCGGACGGCTTGAAGCGGCTGAGGGCATAGGCGGCGAGCGGGTTAACCAGCAGCGCGAGCAGCACGGCCAGCGCGCAGTAGATCGTGGTGTTCAGGATGCCGCGACCATGAAAGAGGATATAGTCGAGCACGGTGCGGTAGTTGCGCCACAGCAGTTCATGGCGGATGGCGGCCCGGTGTTCGCGAAATAGTTGGGCATGGTGCGCCAACTGAGGCATGGGGGGGGCGGAGGAGCCGGGCGCGATGACTGAAGGGTGGGTGCGGGCTAACCAATCGTGCCAACGGGTTTCCGGCGTATCGAGGGCGCCGTCCATGAGCCAGAGCGGCGCGAGCGAGTGTTGGGTGAAGTCGCGCCAGTCGTCCTGCACCAGCGGCGGAGCATCGGCGGGGCAGGTGTGCGGCAGGGGAATATCGGCATACGCGGCATAGGCCGTGCCATGCGCGGCGTTGTATGCGGCGATGTCCGCCGAGTAGCGTGGTTTGAGGTAGAGCTTGTGGAAAAATCCGGCCGGTGAAAGAACGGTCTGGCACCACGGCGGCGCGTTGAGCTTGAAGGAATCAAACTCCGCGGCGAGCGGCGTGGCGGCGGGAACGGTATGTGGGAAGAGGTAAGCCGGCGGCTGGATGAAAACCGCGTACCAAGCGGCAAAGTCGGTGCCGAGCGTGGCATTCAGTTTGTCCAGACCGCCAAACTTGGTCCGCAGATGGCGGCGGAACTCCCGGAGTTGCACGGGGAATGCGCCGGCCTGTGGCGCCCAGTAGTGGCCGAGCGCGATGGATTCCGGCGTGAGTGCCCCCGTCGCCAAAAACTCACGCCACAGGGGCACAAGATTCGCACCGGGCGCGGCATCGGCCGCGGGCAGGGGAATGGATTCAAACGAGGGATAATCGGTATCGAACGCAATGTTGAGCGCATCGAGCGATTCGTTGAACAGCGCCTCGAGATGTTTCTGCCAGAGCGCGGTGTCGGAGATCAGCATGCGTGGCAGGAGGACGTTGTCGCGTTGGTCCGCGATGGATTTGGTCGAGCCGGCCAACATCAGGCTCAGCGGATAGAGCATGGCCAGGGCACCGATGGCGAGGGCGGAATACATCGCGCCAATGCGCAGGCGCGTGCCCCACGATTTGCGGCCGATTTTGGCGAGGATGGGCATGGCTAGGCCGTTCCTTCGCGGTTGGCGCGGAATTCGACGCGGGAGAGGATGCGGAGTTGATAAAGCGTGAAGCCCACCAGCAGGCAGCCAAGCATCCAGGCGGCGGCGGTGGCGGGGCCCAGGCGCAGGAAGATGAAGGCCTTGTAGAAAATATGCAGGCCGGCGACTTCCGTGTTGGCGCCGCCGGCGGTCATGGCCAGGATGTTGGCTTCGGCCTGCCAAGCGGCAATGAACACCCCGACAAAGTTGATGATGAGCAGCGGGCGCAAAGTGGGAATGACCACAAACAGGATTTTATCGGTGAACGATGCGCCGTCCATATCAGCGGCTTCGTACAGTTCATCCGGGATTCCTTTGAGCGCGGCGAGATAGATCAGGCAGCCCGGGCCCATGCCGGCCCACAGCATGGGCAGCACGCAGGCGAGCAGCGCGGTGCGAGAATCATCCAGCCAACGCACAGGTTCGGGCAGCGTGGCGAACAAGCTGACAAAGCTATGGCCCGTGGCGGCGGTGCGCATGATTTCGCGCAGAGGGCCCAGCGGCGCGGCTGCCAGCAGGAGACCCGCCGCCACGGTGAAGAGCGCCGGTCGCCACAACTGGTGTCGCAATAACCGGCGTGCCAAGTGCAGCGCCACCAGCAACGCCCCGGCGCTCAGCAGCAACCAGCCGCCGGCGGGAATGGGCAGGATCAGCCGGTTGAGCAAGCCGGCTTCCGAGGGTTCATAAAAAGTTTTCCACAGCAGGATGACCACCAGTCCGGTCAGCGCTGCGGGCAGATAGAAAATCAGGCGGAAGGCGATGCGTCCGCGCGGCACTTCTTGCAGCAGGATGGCCAGCAGCACGGGCGGGATAAACGTGAGCGTGATGACGAGCACGGCGTAGCGCGCGGAAGTCAGCAGCGCGCGCCACCAATCGGGGTCCCAGAGCAGGTTGGCAAAGTTGTCGAGGAAGACCCAGGTGGAGTCGCCAAAAATTCGGTAATCAAAAAACGCCATGGCCGCGCCGCGCACCAAAGGCACATAGCCCCAGACCGCAATGGTGGCCGCGGCGGGGAAGAGCAGCAGCAGCGCACGCCAGTGGCGGCGCAGCCAGCCGCCGGTTGCGCGCGGGCGGGGGGGGGCAGCGCCGGGAGCGGGCCGCGTTGCGGGGGCGGGTAAAAAGAGGCGGGCCATGTGGCGCAGCACCAGCAGCACGCTGGCGAGAATCACCAGCAGCAAGGCGCTGGCGGCGGTGCGCCGCTTGGCCAACTCGGCGGGCGGCACCACGCCGAGCATGTCGGCATCGGCCTTGCGCCGCGCCTGAACGAGCAACTCGCGCAACTGAGCTTGGCGCGCGGCGGGGTCCGCGGCCAGCCGGCCGGCCAGCGACAGTTCTTCAGCTTGGCGGATGGGCGTGGTGAGGATGTCGTAAATGACGTTGGCATTTTTGCCGTAGGGCTCGGGGCGGCCGGCGGCGATGGCAATGGCGTGGCTGTCGCGCCATTCGGCGGGGATGGTGCCGACGATGTGCTCATAGCCCTGCGCGCGGAGCTGCTCCGGCGGCAGGAAGCGGCCCAAGCCGCCGGCCACCAGCGTCTGAACCCGGATGGCTTCGGCGGCCGGCGAATACTGAAAGTTGATGTATTCCCATGCGGCATCGCGCACAAGCGGATGCGTCACGCCGGCAAAAATACCCATCATGCGCGAATTGATTTCGGTGCCGCGCATGACGGGGCCGATGGGAAGGGGGGCGATGCCGGTCAGGTCCGGATTCAGCGCGGCGAGCAGCTTGTCATCAATATAAGCAAACATCATGGCCAACTGGCCGCGCCGCCATTTCAGGTTGGACTCGGCGGTATCCTTGATGACGTAGCCGCGGCGACGTTTGCCCTCGGCATCGGTCCACGGCTCGGTGGTCAGGCGCACATAAAAATCGAGCGCGGTGGCCGCGGCGGGGGAATCGAACACCGCGCGCCAGCGGTTTTCTTGTTCAGCGAACACGAGCGCCTCGCCGCCCGCGCCCCAGAGGAAGGGCAGCCACAAATAGGATTCGTGTTTGCCGCGCGAGAGTCCCAGCGCATAGATGCCGCGCGCGGGGTCGGCCACCTGCCGGCAGACGCGGTAGAAATCGTCCCACGTCCAATCGGGCTGCGGCGCGGGGAGGCCGGCGGCCTCGAACAAATCGCGGCGGTACAGCACTACGCGGCCGAGCGGCGGGCCGCTGGGCATGGCCCACACGTGCACCGCGCCATTCGGCCCCGGGCGGCGGATGACGGGCTCGATTTTCGGATGCACCCGGCGCGCCCACTCGGCGGGCGGCAACGCGGCGGCGTAGCCATCCGTTGGGCGGTCGAGCGGATACAAAAACCCCTGCGAGATATAGGTTTCAGATTGGCGGAAATTGACGTAGAGCACATCGGGCGCAACGTTGCCGGCGATGGCCAGCAGCGTGCTTTCGATACCCTCCACCTGAATGCCGGAAAAGCGGTGGAGCTGCACCGCGAGGTTGCGCAAGTCCAGCGCGCCATAGCGCGCGGGGTCGGCGGCTTGGCGCGCGCGCAGGAGGTCGGGCGCCAACCGCAAAAATTCGCGCTGCACGACCAACTCCGCGCGGGTCGCCGGATCGGTGCGGGAGGGGTCCGGCAAGTTGAAGAGCGTCAGGTTCAGGGTGACCTGATTCGAGGTTTGCGCGATCCACCCCGCGCTGGCGGGAGCGGCCGCGGCGAGCAAAAGCAGGGCGCTGGCGATCGCCCGGAAAAAATGACGCGGGATTTTTTTGCGTGCGGCCGCCGGGTTTTCCACACTGTGGAAAAAAGTTTTCCACACTGTGGAAAAATGGCGCGCGAATTTTCCACACTGTGGAAAATATCCGGTTGTTTTTTCCATGGCGTGGAAAACTGTAGGCATTCGCGCGGAGCCGCGCAACGCCCAAGTCGGCACGGGTTGGTCAGCGGCGCGGTTTGGGGTCAATGGCCAGGCGGATGCTCTTGATGCAGTGGGCGCCGAACTTGTTTTGCAGCCGCGTGAGGATTTCCGCGCTCAGGGGGCCGCGCAATTCCATCAGCCAGCCGGGATGACTGACGAAGATGGTCAGGACGCGGTTGGCCAAGTTGGCGGGGCGGGTGTTGGCGGCAAGCTGTGGGCCAACCAGTTCTGGCCAGGCGGCAACAATGGCAGCATCCTGCGCGTGGTCGTCCAGCTTTAGTCCGTTCAGCACCGCCGGAATGAACGCGCCGATGGACTGGATGCCGGGGTCTTCCAGGGGCGGAGTCTCATCCGCGATTTGGAAGCGCTCGCGGGAGATTTGCCACTTGCCCTTATGCCATGGTTTGCGCCTTCTCATGCAAAAACCGTAGCACAGCCCGGCGGCCAAGGGAATCGGGTTTCCGTGTGCGGGCGCTCGACGTTGGCGAGGGTGGGATGTAGATTGCGCGGAGCATGGCGGAAGAGGAATCCATTTTATTGCGGTTGCGCGGACGGGTGCAGGGGGTGGGGTTTCGGCCGGTGGTGTTTTGCCTGGCGCACGAGCTGGGCCTGCGCGGCTGGGTGCGCAACGATGGCGATGGCGCGGAGGTGGCGTTGGCGGGGCCCGCGGCGGCCATTGCAGCGTTCCGCGCGGCGTTGCCCGGGCGCCTGCCGGCGGCGGCGGCAATTACCGCGGTGACCGAGCACTCCGCGCCGGACGATTGGCCGGCCGGTTTTGAAATCCGCAGCAGCGCCACGCCGCACGGCGCGCGCGCGGCAGGCATTCTGCCGGACTTGGCGACATGCCCCGACTGCCTGCGCGAAATCCTGGATCCGCGCGACCGGCGGTTCCGCTATCCCTTTGCCAACTGCACGCACTGCGGACCGCGGTTCAGCATGATTGAGGCGTTGCCCTACGACCGCGCCAACACAACGATGCGCGGCTTTACCCTATGCGCAGATTGCGCGGCGGAATATGCCGACCCGCGCAACCGCCGTTTTCATGCGCAGCCAAATGCGTGCCCAGTGTGTGGTCCGCATTTGACGTGGACGGCGGCAGATGGCACGGTGCAGACCACGCACGATGCTGCACTGCTGGCGGCGGCGGCAGCAGTGCGCGCGGGTCGGATTGTGGCGGTCAAAGGGTTGGGCGGCTTCCATCTGATGGTGGCCGCGCACGACGCGGCGGCCGTGCAGCGGTTGCGTGCGCGAAAACGACGCGACGAAAAACCCTTCGCGCTGATGTTCCCCTCGCTGGCGGCCATCCAAGCAGTGGCCGAAGTATCGGCGGCGGAGCAGACGTGGCTGGAATCGGCCGCCGCACCGATTGTGCTGCTGCGCAAGCGCGCGGCCACGCCGGGCATTGCTGAGGAGGTGGCCCCGCGGTTGCCCTGGCTAGGCGCGATGCTGCCCTACACCCCGCTGCATCATTTGCTGCTGCGCGAAATTGGCTTCCCGGTGGTGGCCACGAGCGGCAACTTGAGCGATGAGCCCATTTGCATTGATAATGAGGAAGCGCGCGAGCGGTTGGGGGATATTGCTGATTTCTTCCTGCTGCACAACCGGCCGATCGCCCGGCCGATGGATGACTCCGTAATGGCAGTTGTGGATGAACAGCCCGTGGTGCTGCGCCGTGGCCGTGGGCTGGCGCCGTATTCGCTGCCGGTGGCCGGCGCGCCGGATGGCTTGGTGGCTGCGGGCGCGCAGATGAAAGGCGCGCTGGCTGTGGCGGTGGGTGGCAACGCAGTGATGAGCCCGCACCTCGGCGATTTGGATCACGACGGCGCGGCGCGCCTCTGGGCGCGCACCGCGCGCGATCTGACCGCGCTGCACGGGCTGCGCATTACGCGCGCGGCAGTGGACCTGCATCCGGATTATGCCGCCACGCGCGGCGCGGCGGAGTGGGGCGTGCCGTTGACAGCGGTGCAGCATCATCATGCGCACATTGCGGCGTGCCTTGCGGAAAATCAATTGGCCGGCCCGGCGCTGGGAATTGCGTGGGATGGGACGGGGCTGGGGCCGGATGGCACGATCTGGGGCGGCGAGTTTCTGGTGTGCACCCGCGCGGAGTATCGCCGCGCGGCGTGGCTGCGGGCGTTTCCGCTGATCGGTGGCGATGCCGCGGCGCGGGAGCCGCGCCGCGTGGCGCTGGGGCTACTGCGCGAAATGGGTGCGCCGCTGCCGGAGCTGGGTTTTAGCGCGCAGGAGATCGCGGTGCTGGATGGCATGTTGCGGGAGAATGTGAATGTGGCGCGCACCAGTAGCGCGGGGCGCTTGTTCGATGCGGTGGCCGCGTTGCTCGGGATTTGCCACGTGATGGCACACGAGGGGCAGGCGGCGATGCGCCTCGAAGCACTGGCTGGCGACCTTGCCGCCGAACCGTATCCGTTCGGCTGGCGTGGGACGGAACTGGATTGGGCGCCGATGATTACGGCTTTGCTGGCGGGGGGGGAGCCGCCAGCCACGGCCGCGGCGCGGTTCCACGAAACGCTGGTGGCAATGATGGTGGCCGTGGCGCAGCGCGAGGGGCTGGCAGATGTGTGCCTTTCCGGAGGGTGTTTTCAGAATCGCCGGCTGCTGGCGACAGCCACGCACGCGCTGACCCGGGCCGGCTTCCGGGTGTGGCGGCACCGGGAAATTCCGCCCAACGATGCCGGAATTTGCCTTGGCCAGTTGGTCGTAGCCAGCGCCCAAGCAGCGGAGCATTGACCCGTTTGGCAAAGGCTTGCATTTTACCCACACGGCTGGTGTAATGCGGGCGATTTCGAGGAATGCGGAAGGAGATCAAGATGAAGAAAATTTTCTGGATGATCGCAGTGGTGGCCTTGGCGCTGAGCAGCGTGGCGGTGATGCCGGCGGCGGCGCAGGCGGACGCGGTGCTGCTGGTGGCACCGGCGCGCTTCCCCGTGATGCAAGTGGCTTTTGATGTGGCGCGGCGCTTCCCCACGATTTTGGTGAGCTACCAAGGCTCGCCGGACAAGCCGGCGCTGCATGCGTGGAACGGCTTTGAGTGGATGCCGCTGTCGTTGGCGGATTACCAGAGCGGCGCGTTTTTGCAGGCGTATCCGGGCCGCACAATCTTCCTCGGCGATGACGCTTTGCTGCCGGCCAGCTTGCGCGGCATCAGCGCGTGGTGCGAGCAGAGCACGCAGATTCCGGAATTGGACAATGTGGGATTGATCAACGCCATCGGCAACTACCTGCCCTTCACGCCGGCGGATTGGCGCTGGTTTGCGGGCCGCTACAATCTTTCGCTGACGAACCTGAAGGCGGAAGAAGCGGAAGCCGCGCGCCATGAGACGTGGTACAGCGGCACGGGCGCAGTCAAGGATCCGGCGCCGTCGTTCTTCAAGTATTTCACCCGGTCGCGCCGCCACTCGGCGCCGGCCCCGGTACGCATTGAGCCGGTTGAGGCCGAGACGCCGTAAGGCTCCAGCGGTTCATGACCATGCCGCGCCGTTTCCAGCGCACGATCCGGGGCCTGTGGGCCGCGGGCGCGTTGGGGGCGGCGCTGTTTGTTGCGGCCGGTTGCAAGACCATCCATGAAGAAGTGACCCCGTTGCGTGAGACCACGCTGACGGTGGCGCGCTCCGGCGGCGAGGTGACGCTTTCGTGGATCGGCACGCAGGGGATGTTTTATTCCGTCATGTTTGCCGAAGCGCGCGGGGCGAAGGCACAATGGAAGTTGCTGCCGGATGCAGTCAATATCCGCGGCATGGTGACCGGCGAACCGATCGTGGTGCATGATCGTCTGCCGGCGGCGCAGCAGCGCTACTATCGCCTGCATCAGGGCGCCAAGCCGCTCGTGCCGTAGGCCGCGCCCGCGGCCAATGAATTTACGGGGGAAGGCACGCGCCGCGCGCCGAAAATGTTTTACGCCGCAAGTTTTGCCGGGGCTCAGTCGCCGTTGACGGGGCAGGGGTGGATGTCCCAAATTTCGCTGGCGTATTCAGCGATGGTGCGGTCGGTGCTGAACTTGCCGGAGTTGGCAATGTTCATGATGCACATCTGCGCCCAGCGTTCCTTGTCTTCGAAGGTCTTGGCCACTTCCGCCTGACAGGCGACATAGGCATCGAAATCAGCCAGCACCTGGAAGTAGTCGCCGTGGGTGAGCAGCGTATCCCAGATGGGTTGATACAGGCCGGGCTGATCAAGGTTGAAGAAGTTGTTTTTGATGGCGTCGAGCACGCGGCGCAGCGCGGGGTTGGCGTTGTAAAGCGCCCACGGGTTGTAGCCCGCGCGGCGGGTGGCTTCGACTTCCTCCACGGTCTGGCCGAACAGGAAGAAGTTCTCCGCGCCGACTTCCTGCCGGATTTCGACGTTGGCTCCATCGAGCGTGCCGATGGTCAGCGCGCCATTGAGCTGGAATTTCATGTTGCCGGTGCCGCTGGCTTCGGTGCCGGCAGTGGAAATCTGCTCGGACAGGTCGGCGGCGGGGATGATGCGTTCGGCGAGCGAGACGCGGTAATCGGGCAGGAAGAGGACGTTGAGCCGGTTCTTCATGGCCGGGTCGTGGTTGACCACGGCGGCGACATCGTTGAGCAGCTTGATGATCAGCTTGGCGAGGAAATAGCCCGGCGCGGCCTTGCCGCTAAAAATGTAGGTGCGCGGCACGAACGCCATCTGCGGATTGGATTTCAGCTCGAAGTACTGGTGCATGATGTCCAGCGCGTTGAGCAGTTGCCGTTTGTATTCGTGCAGCCGCTTGACCTGGACATCGAAGAGGGAGTCCACGTTCACGCGCACGTTAAGCTCGCGGTGAATCAACTCCGCCAAGCGGACCTTGTTCTCGCGCTTGACCGCCATGACGCGCTTTTGGAAGTCGCGGTCCGCGGCAAATTGTTCGAGGCGCTTGAGCTGGGTCAGGTCGGTGATCCAGCCATCGCCGATTTTTTCGGTGATGAGCGCGGCGAGGCCGGGGTTGGCCTTGAGCAGCCAGCGGCGCGGGGTGATGCCGTTGGTCTTGTTGTTGAAACGCTCGGGCCACAGCTCGTAGAAATCCTTGAAGAGGGTGGACTTGAGCAGCTCGGAGTGCAGGGCGGCCACGCCGTTGACAGAGTGCGAGGCCACCACGGCGAGATAGGCCATGCGGACTTCGCGCATGGGGCCTTCCTGAATGAGCGACATCCGCACAATGCGGTCGTGGTCGCCCGGATAGCGCGTGGCGATTTCGCGCAGGAAGCGGCGGTTGATTTCGTAGATGATTTGCAGGTGGCGCGGCAAAATGCGTTCGAAGAGCTCGACGGACCAGCGTTCCAGCGCCTCGGGCATGAGGGTGTGGTTGGTATAGCCAAAGGTGCGCAGGACAATGCTCCATGCGTCGTCCCACTCCAGATGCTCCTCATCCAGCAGCAGGCGCATCAGCTCGGCAGTGGCGAGGGCGGGGTGGGTATCGTTGAGCTGGATGGCCACCTTGTCGGGGAAGGAATGGATTTCGTTGCCGTCGGCCCGGAAGCGGCGCAGGATGTCGTGGAGCGAGCAGGCGATGAAGAAGTATTGCTGCTTGAAGCGCAGGTCGCGCCCCTGCTCAATGTTGTCGTTGGGATACAGCACCTTGGTAATGTTTTCGGTGAGGGTTTTGGCCTCGTAGGCCTTCATGTACTCGCCGGTGTTGAAGAAGGTGAGGTTGAATTCCTCGGTGGACTTGGCCGTCCACAGGCGCAGGTTGTTGACGGTGTTGTTGCCGTAGCCGGGGATGGGCAGGTCGTAGGGAACGCCCAGCACAGTTTCATAATCCACCCAGCGGGCGTTTAGCCGCCCATTGCGCTCTTCCATTTCCACGCGCCCGCCGAAGTGGACCTCGAATTGCGATTCGGGGCGCTCGATTTCCCACGGGTTGCCGAAACGCAGCCAGTTGTCGGGCAACTCCACCTGATAGCCATCTTTGACGGTCTGGCGGAAGATGCCGTAGTCGTAGCGCACGCCGTAGCCGTAGCCCGGCAGTTGCAGCGTGGCGAGCGAGTCGAGGAAACAGGCCGCCAGCCGGCCGAGGCCCCCGTTGCCCAGCCCGGCATCGCGTTCGAGGTCGCGCAGGAAGTCCCACGACAGGCCGAGGTCGTCCATGGCCTTGCGGACGTTTTCATCCAATTGCAAATTGATGACGTTGTTGCCCATGGCGCGCCCGATGAGGTACTCCATCGAGAGGTAATAGGCGCGCTTGACGCCGGTTTTGTGATAGGTGACCGAGGTGCGGATCCAGCCGTCCACGAGGTGGTCGCGGATGGCCAGCGCCAAGGCGTAATAGCGGTCGTGGTCCGTGGCGGAAAACTCGTCCTTGGCGAGGGAATACTTCAGGTGGTTGAGGTAGCTGCACTTGATGGCTTCCACGCTATTCAACCGCTTGCCATTGCACGGCACTTCCATGGCCGGCACATTCTGTTTGGCTATCGCACTCATCCAAAAACTCCTGCAATCAAACTGCGGCAACCCACACCACGGGGTAAACCGTTTCGGGGAAAGTAGGGATTCACTTGCGGCAGGTCAAGGAAACAAAGCCGCCCCGCGCGCGGCATCAGCGGGCCAGCAGCAGCGCGCGTTCAAGGGCGTAGCCCAGCAGGCCGGTGACCGGCAGCGTGA
>Ga0208939_1001963_pt1 | contig 14944 bp, 11 predicted proteins | sample AD_STIC12_MetaG_FD_184437 | JGI IMG/M metagenome (GOLD analysis project Ga0208939, IMG submission 184437) | Active sludge microbial communities of municipal wastewater-treating anaerobic digesters from USA - AD_STIC12_MetaG (SPAdes) (version 2) | ecosystem: Engineered > Bioreactor > Anaerobic >...
CGGACCATGCCAAGCGGAACTCCGACTCTGGAGCCATCCCCGGATTCTGCAACCAGGGAGACGCTCGGGGAGGCGGCGATCCATTTCTCCGCGCTGAACATGGCGCACCCGGAGTAGATGCGCCCCTGATGCGTTCGGAAATCCAGAAACGAACGCGATCGGCGAATAACCCGCTGGCCGAATCGGTCCGACCAGACTGGAGCCAACCCTCTGAGTCCGACGGGAAACAGGACTCCAAACATATCCCGGTCTACGGGCTCAGAATCTTTGCCTTCGTTGGACCCTCCCCACGGGCGGGTGTTCGTGTCGGAGCCCACCAGCCGGCTTCCAGCGTACCCGCTGAGGATAACGGAACACTCAATCCGTGGCGTGTGGTCAAAAAGCTCCAGAGTCCGTACAAGATGATCGCATTCGGGGAACGGTTGACGTATTACGACGCGCCAACCGAGCGGGTTTTTTTCCGCGCGCACCTGTGCCCTGATGGAGGACGCGAACACCCGGTCGCCGGTGGTGGAAAACTCCCATGATGGTTCAACCCCGGAGCCCTCTTTGAGAAGCACGAAATCGTTGAGGGGATGCGGCGATGTTCCGGAAGCGAACTCCCGGCCGCTTTTGCGCTCGATGAGACTGACGATGCCGCCCCCGCGCAGCGGATCCACGGTGATACGTGCGAAGGGTGTTTCCAGCACCATGGGTGCGTCATCGGACTCCATGACTTCTTCCCGTGGTGAGCGTTCCGTATCCCCGTTCGAAAGCCAGTATGTCGAATAGCCCAGCCCTGGGACGTCTTCCGCAATGAACCGGGCGCTCTGTCCTGTTCCCCGCGGAACGACTGCGACCGGCGTCTGAACACCGGTGTCGTTTGACGCTCGTACGCGCGTGCCGGTGCACGCGCCGGGGAGCGGCACCTCCACGATGTCGGTTCTCGCATGACCGAGGCTGTTGAACACAACAACCGGAGTTCCGGTGCGACGGTCAGTAGCGATCTTTTCCGCGAGATTCGACGTGGCGGTTCTGCGCGCGGAAATCCCCTCTCCCAGCGCTTCACGGAGGTGCGTAAGCAGGTCGAGATAGGACTGGTCGTTCGACGTACCCGTAACGGAGTCATGATGCTGGGAAAACAAGAGTTGCCGCCACGCGTGGTCAATTTCCGCTTCGGGGTAAGGATATCCGTACAATGTGGCGATCGCGGACCAGGTCTCCGCTTCCCCGAGAGCCTCCTCGGCAATGCGCGTCGCTATCTTGAGCTCAATGCGGCTGAGCGCAGTTCCAACGTGATACTGGCTGTGCTCTCGTGCGGTCAGAGGGGGACGGTACTCCCCGGTTTTGACGCGGGCGGAGACTTCTTCAAAAAACGCTGATGGCTGACTGATTAGGACACGATGTTCCCGAAGAGCACCACCTTTTCCGCTGATCCAGCCGGGTGGAGAGACGAAATCGCGCCCACGGAACAGCAGATTCGGTATCGACGCGTCGCCCGGATAGGCATCTCCGGCCTTCAGGACTCCACCGATCTGGTCGGAAGCGCCCCAGTCCACTCCGCCGTACGATGTTACACGGGTCAGAATGGAGGAGCCATCCGGCGCCAGCCACAGGAAACACGGGTCCGTTGCACCCGGTCTGGGGCTGCCTTTCGTCCACGTGGTGGCGATGAACCCTGCCTTGCGAAGAATCTGCGGTAACTGGCGCACGTGCCCGAACACGTCGTGCGGCATGTAGACGTCGCCGCGGGCGCCGAGGTAACCGACCTGGAACCACTGACCATAAAGAATGTTTCTTACCAACGCTTCGCCACCGACGCTGTTTTCATTTGGCTCGCTGTAAGACCCCGAGGTCTCTACACGTCCTTCTTCCATCAGTCGGAGCAGAAACTCACGATCCTCCGCGTAGAGGTTCCAGTATCCTTGCAGGTAGTCGGTCTCTGAGAGAACACATCGGAACTCCGGGTCTTCCCGGCACATGCTCACGTACTGCGCCGCAAGCTCGATGGATTCCTCGATGTGCGTGGCTTGCGGGCAGGTGAAGATCGGGTCGCAATGGAAATGCATGCAGAGGTGAGTAACCGCGGACATCTATTGCCTTTCTGATGGCGTAGTCGAGGGGAGTGAAGCAGCGCGTGTTGCGGTTTGCAGGGAACGGCGATGGATTGCGCGAGTACAAAAGAAAACGCCGACGAACTGAGGAACCAAGCGTGATGCGGGCAGGCCGTGAAAGAAGGCGGAAGCCTATGCAGGTTGTGGCGCACCGTACGTGGGGCAGACATTCCTGTCTGCCCGGCGGGGACCCCGGCCGAACGGATTTCCCACGAAAGTGCCCTGTTCGCCGAATATATGCGCGACCGAGGCGATCATGACTGTCCGCGCCGATCTGTCGGCGTACAGGCATCCACGGCGTTGGTACGTGAAATTCGCAGGGGTATACTAGTGGAAAGTGACCCCGGAGCGTGGTTACCCGAAAAATCCGGCCAGATAGAGGACGAGTACCAAAACGCCGAGGAACGTGAGCGTCGTGCCAATGAAGTCAAGGATCCTCTCGCGTGCCGGGTACCAGTTTTTTGGTGCGCTCATGGGGTGTCCGTTGGTGTATTCATGGACTGATATTGAGTACTCAATGGTGGACGTCCAGTGTTCTCAACCAAAGATACGCTTTGCGCCACGGCAGGGATGTGACGGAAAGCACACGAATTCGCAGGAGACCGCCAGATGGCTGTGATGTTCGATTTCGATACGCACAACGCGGAAGTGGAAGCGGTCTGGAAGGCATACCGAGAACGCAAACCAACACGCGTGCCGATGGTTTTCGGCATCAACCCTCGCCTGACGATGTTCGACCACCCGTCCAACCCCCGCGGAATCACGTTTGAGCAATACTCCAGCGATCCCCAGACGATGATGGAGCGCCAGATCGAGCACCAGGCGTGGGTGCGGACGAATATCCTCCAGGATGCCCCGATGGGTCTGCCGAAGGATGGCTGGAGTCTCTGGGTGGATTTCCAGAACTACTATGAAGCTGCGTGGTACGGGGCACGCATCAGGTACTGGCCGGGTGAAGTGCCCGACACGGAGCCCTTGCTGGATGACGATGCGTCCAAATGGTCGCTGGCCGAAAAGGGTATGCCGGACCCCTTCACTCATGGCAGCGCGCAGCGCATGTGGGATTATTACGGGTACTTCTGCCGCAAAAAGGAGGAGGGGTGGACCTACCTCGGGTTGCCCATTGCGACGGTGACATGGCCCGCCGGTGGCACCGACGGGCCATTGACCCTCTGTTGTAACTTACGGGGAGCCAGCAGGTTTATTCCCGACATGATAGAGGATCCCGGGTACGCCCACGCCATGCTCAACTACATCACCGAGACCAGCATCGCGCGAATCCGGGCTTACCGCGAACGAATGGGTGCCGAACTGAAGCCCGAGCGTGGAGGCCTCGCGGACGATTCGGTCATGCTGATCAGCACGCCGATGTACCGGGAGATGATCCTGCCCTATCATCGCCGAATATTCGAGGAACTTGCAGGCAAGGGACCGCACAGCATCCATCTTTGTGGCGATGCGACGCGGCATTTCAAGACCATTCGAGACGAACTGAACGTGTGGAGCTTTGATACCGGCTATCCTGTGGATTTCGGCTGGCTGAGAATGGAACTCGGGCCGGAGGTCGAAATCTACGGCGGCCCCAGCGTCCCGTTCCTGCGATCTGCGACACCCGACGCAGTCCGTGCCGAGGTCAAACGAATCCTCGGCAGTGGGATCATGGAAGGCGGCAGGTTCGTCCTCCGCGAAGGGAACAACCTTGCACCGGGGGTGCCCATGGAGAACCTCCGTGCGATGTGGGACGCAGTGCACGAGTTCGGAACGTACGCGTGAGGAAGGGGTGAGGCGTGTACAAGCTTATCGCGTGCGAGGTTGCCAGACCCGAGTTCGACCGTGTCATCTCGATGTCGCGGAAATCGGTTTCCGCGGAATACCTTGAACAGGGACATCACAATGACGTCGTACGAGGCAGGAAAGCCATTCAGGAGCGTATAGACGCCGCAGGGGAAGGGGACTGGGAAGCATTGCTCCTCGGGTACGCTCTCTGCAACAACATGCTGGTGGGGTTGCAGGCGAGGGACAAGCCGCTTGTCATCGCACGCGCCCATGACTGCATTACCTGGTTTCTCGGATCGAAAGAGCGGTATGCGAGCGCCTTTGAAGAAGCTCCGGGGACATATTACTACACGGCAGGCTGGTTGAAAGTGGTACGCAGTCACGATCAGGCAGGCCAATCCGCCTCGGCATCGGGCGTGCTGGTGGAAGGTGAGTACGCCAGGCTCGTGGAGCAATACGGAGAAGACAACGCCGCGTATCTCTGGGAAATGTCAAACGCGTGGATAAAGAACTACCGGTTCGGAGCCTATATCGCCGTCCCCGGCGTTGATCACGACGTGTACCGGAAACGGGTGCAAGAGATATGCGCACGCAATTCCTGGGAATACAAGGAGATAGAAGGGAATCTCGGGCTTTTGCAGCGGTGGGTGGACGGCGAGTGGGACGCAAAGGATTTCCTGATCGTCAAGCCGGGTGATACCATCGCGCCAACCCTGGATGCACAAATCATTGCAGTGGGCAGAAACGAAGGAGGCCAGAATGGACGCATTGACCGTCATCAAGACGCGCCGTAGCGTGCGCGCGTTCGCCGACAGACAGGTTCCACGCGAGGTGCTGGAAGACATCGTGGATTGCGGCAGACTGGCAGCAACGGCGCGCAACGAGCAACCGTGGGAATTCATCGTCGTGACAGATGCTTCCATGCGCGCGAAGATCGCCGACCTCGCGGAGTACGGCAAATTCATTGCGCAGGCTTCGGCGTGCATCGTCGTCGTGTGCAAAGATGGCCGGTATTTCCTGGAAGACGGCTCGGCGGCGTCTCAGAACATCCTGCTCGGGGCGTGGGCCCACGGAGTGGGCTCCTGCTGGGTGGCGGGGGACAAGAAACCGTACGCGGTGGATGTCGCAAAGGTGCTGGGCGTTCCAGATGGGTACCGAGTGATTTCGCTTATCGCCCTTGGGTACCCTCAGGCTCCGCCCTCGCCCAAACCGAAACGCGAGCTGAATGAGGTTCTGCACTGGGAAAAATGGACCTGACGGGGCCTTGGTCTGGTGATGGTGAGGAGACCGGGAAGGTCAACCTGCGCATCTGAGCACTGGCTGACAGCGGGGCAACAACACGTACGCCGGGCGCATCCAGGCATTTGTTGCCCCGCGCGATGGGAGGAGGATCTCCGTGGTGGGGTTTCCGAAAACAGAATGCTGGGTCGTCGAGCCTCCCGACCCTCCACACGGGTTTCATGACCTCGTCGGATACCTGATCAACGCCGGAGTAGATGTTTCCTTCGGCCCGCAGGACACCCTGCCGAACGATCTCCCGCCCTCCTGCGACGGAATCCGCGTAATTGTCACATGCTTTGAGGATCTGCCGCGCCTGCGACGACGCCTGCGAGGATTCATCGGGCTTGACCCTGACACGGATTCGCTGGAAGGCGTGGCGCCGCACGGAACCATGTATCTCCATGAAAATGGACGTACATGGCTGGCGGCGTACTCTGAGAAAGGCCGTTTCGAGGTCAAACGGATAGAGAATCCCCTGATAGTTGCGCCCGACCTCACCATAAACTCCCCGGCGATGCGTGCGAGGATGCTGGCCCGCTCCGACCACGACGTTCACCGGATATTGCTGGAGGGTCTCATGCAATCCGACCGGCACGAATGGTCGGACGTGAGTTTTGGGACTCTCTGGGCGTTGATCGGGGCGTTTGAAGCGACGGGCGAGGAACGATATCGAGAAGCCGCGGTCCGTTTCGCGGAGTTTCAGTTCGCGCGTTGGGATGCCAGCGGGAGGAAGGAAGGCGGGCCCGAGATTTCCGCCCTCGCCCTCCTGCGATTGTCGGAGTTGACGGGCGACCCACGGTACCGCGACGAAATTCTCGCGGCTATCCCTGAAGTGCCGGACAAGTCGCGCTACCGCCCGGCCTTCGGCGCGGTGGAGGATTCCCGGAGGCAGGTAGGCACTGGCCTGTTGCTTCAGGCGCACAGTTTCGTTCATCCCGCGACCCGGAGGGTTCTCGAATCCCACGCGGCGGATGGCGGGACGTACAGCGAACAGGTGGGGCTCGAGCTCGCCTCGGTGTTGGCAGCGGCGAAAACGGGCGGATGGATCCGGAAAGCGACGCCGATTATCGCGGCGTGTCTCGCGGCGCACCGGGGGAACTGCCGCGATCCGGAGACGGGGTTGTATCACCACGGGCTGCTCGGCAGGAGGGAGAGCCACACGCATTTCCAAGGGCATGGCATGTTGTGGACGTGTTTCGGATTGCAGAACATACTGGAGCTATGGCCGACCGACGACCCGGCGTACGCAGAGATACTCGGCATGTACAGGGACGCGTGCGACGCGGTTGCGGCAGTTCAGAATCCAGACACGGGTGCATTCCACCACATCCTTGACATGCCGCAGTCTCCGTTTGGCCGGATCTACACCCCTGCGCTGGCGTACGTGTTTCTGCGCGGGGCGCGGTTGGGATTGCTCTCCGGCGAATTCCGCGAGCGGGGAATCCGCGCGTGGGAAGCCATGAAATGCCACATTTTTCAGGGGGGCAGCGTGGGTGGCGATGCCGGGACGCCCCAGATGAAACGTTTTGAGGCTTACCTGTTGCAGCCGGTAACATACAATTACCGGAGCAATCGCACCCGGTGTTTCTGGCAGGCCCACGCGGCCAACGAGGTCATGAGGACGATTCTGCGGGAGTGACCCATGCCCCATGTCGTGCTGGTAATGCCGGATCGCGCACTCCGCCTGCTGTGGGAGCACGCGTTTTCCGTTGCAGGGTGGCGCACGGACCCCGCCGATACTGCGGTAGATGCACTCGCGACGGCGTTCAACGCCGAGGCCGATGCGATCGTGGTGGCACTGATGGATGCAACGTCGGCCGAAGTCGGGCGCGAGACGCTGGCCGAACTCGAGAAGGATGCGGAGCTGAGCGTCATTCCGCGATTTGCGCTGGTGACTGACGATCCGGGGGCGGACTTTCCCGGTGTGCGCGTGTTTCCGCAGCCGTGTGACCCTTTCTGGCTCATCTGCGAAGCTGATGCGGCTCTGGGCAGGGAGACCCCACGCGGTCTTGGCAGGCGTCCGTTCAGCGAACACGACACCGACGTGATGGTCCACGCCTGGTGGTGGGCACTCGCCGCCGCAGATCTCGTGCAGCGGGTGATGAGACTAAATGCGGACGGAATGGCGGGTGAGGCGCTGGCGGCAAAAGTCGCGCAGCTTGTGGGCTTTCGAGCGGACATTCAGATCGAAAGCGGACGCGGTGATCCGCCGCAGGGCAGAAACTTCCCTTGTTATGGTGAAAAAGGCGGCGTGGAAAGCGGGATCGTAATTTTGGAGGATTCCGCTGCCTCGAAGACCTGGTGGCGGGTGACCCTTCCCCGGGAGGGAGTGAGCAGGGGAGTGGCGGAATCGATTACCGCTGTCGCGCGTGCGGTGCGACTTGTTCTTCGGCGGGATTCAGGTACCAAGGGCGGAATCTTACAGGCCTCTGAGTGAGTACAACGTCGTGCCGCTGGAAAAATACAGGAGTCCGTCAGGCCCGAAGGTCATGTGATTGACCGGTTTTTCCAGTGGCCCGAGGATGTCTGCGCGAAGCCCCGGAGAAACCCGCACAAGAAAGGTTCCCCGCGCGTACAGCAGGTACCCGGAAGGATGGAGTAACACGTCCTCGCACCACCCCGGCGAGTCGGGCACCGGCGCGGGAATCCTGTCCACGAATTGAAGGGATTCCCCGTCAAACACGTGGAGTTCATCTCTTTCGGGGAAGAACGCCAGCTCTCTTGTCCGCATCGCGCCGATGCACCGGACCGCGTTCATTGTTTCCATTCTCTGCTGGAAAACCACGCGCTCCTCGGCAAGGCTCCACACGCCGAACTGGCCTTTTCCTTCTCGTCGCGGCAACCCGTTTGCCGTCTGGTCGGTTCCGAGGTACGCAAAGCGGCCGCCGATCGCAAGCGAGATGACGGGTTCGTCACCCAGCGGATTCCGCCAGACGGTGATTTCCTCGGTTCGCGGATTCAGACGAACCAGAGCGCCGCCATATTCCCCGTAGTCAGCCTGCCATCCGGAGTAGAGATTCCCGTCGGGGCCGAGCCGCATGCGTCCTGTCGGCCGGCACTGATGCTGGTCCGAGATGGAGCCGATGTGCCGCGGGTTCACGTTGTTCCATTGATCCCACGGGCGTGCAGGATCGTACACGGCGAAGTCCGCGCCGGAATACGAGGCGGTGTACAGTTTGCCACCAACAGATACGGCGCCGTACACCTCGCCGCTCGAATCCACCACCGCACCGGAGTTCCATACCTTCCCGGTTCCGATTTCGTACGAAGCAACGGTCTGTCCGTACGATGGACCGCCCCAGATGCGGTGTGGACCGGGCGAACCGGGCGGGTCCGCAGTGAGGAAATGAAACGGTCTCCCGGCGCTTTCTGCCGGTATTCGGCGGAGCTCAAGACTCGGGCTTCCGGCCGGCAGCACGAAGTAATCCTGACCGCGGATACCCAGCAGGCGACCATCCCGTGTTGCGTCGAGAACCCGGCAGCCGCGGAGTGAGAGACCCGTCACGAGAGTCAGGGAACCGGTTGCAGGAAGCCATTCCCACGTTTGTCGTTCCGCAGTAAGGTGAACACGTTCTTCCGTGGAATACCGTGCGATGCCCTTCCACCCGCTTCCCACGGGGCAATCGGGAAGCGGGGGCCGTTCCACGGGCTCCAGTTGTGGACCTCTGAATGCCAGAAGACCGCGCTCAGCGTGGTGTACGAAAAGATGGCCACGGAGGCTGACGATCGGTTTGGCGAAGAAATCCGGCTCGTCCGGAACAAGGAGCTCAAACCGCTTTGACGCGATTCGATAGACGCGTACGGATTGGCGTGCCGACCCGAACGTGCAGATAATATCTCCTCCCGGCGCCGTGGCGACGTTGCGCAAATACTGGTTCTCCGTGCCGGCAACCGGGCTTCCGCAATCTTCGAACTCCCCCGTCTCGGGGTCAAAGCACCCCAGCTTTGCGCCCGGGTAGGTTCCGCCGTACACGCGCCCGTCCGATCCTATGGCCATTTCCCATACGTAGCTCTCACCCGGGAATGACACAACGTGCGTGAATTCCCGGCTTCTCATGTCGAAGACGAGGAATTTCCCGTCATAGTAGGTGCTGATCGCAAGTCGTTCGCGGGGCAACGGGAGAACACACCACGACCCTTGTCCGGCAGGCCACCGGAAAACCTCGGCAGTATCGCTTTCGAAGTCGATCGCAATCAATTCGCCGCCCGAATATTCGTTCATGTTGGTGATCCAGAACTTCTCTCGACTGTCCACTGGATCAACTGCTGCGCGGCCGGCGAGCACTTGCTTCGCCCGGATGGGGTCTGCGAGAGCCGTCACGACCAGGTTGGCGCGGCCGGCCGCTGTGGATTCATTGCTCTCGGACGGTGAGGAATGGCTTTGCGCCGTGCTGCTCCTCCTTGCAAGCAGACGTGCAGGAAGCAGGAGAAAACCGATCCCTGTTCCCGACCATCGAAGGAACTCCCGGCGGTTCATTCTCATCTCACAGCCCTTCCAGTACGTACAGCGTTGTTCCGCTGGAGAAGTACAGATTTCCGTCAGGACCGAAAACCATGTGATTTATTGCGTGTTCGATCGGTGGTAGAACCTCCACCGAACGGTCCTGGTGAACCTTGATGAGGTAGTTGCGTCTTGCATACAGCACCCATGTGCCATCGAAGGATCTCAAAACGTCCTCACACCAGCCGGGCGAATCGGGAACCGCGGCCGCGACGTTGCGTTCGAATTCCATTCTTTCGGCGTTGAATACGTGTAGCTGGTCACCTTCGGGAAACATTGCGAAGCGCGGGTTGATTATCACCCCGATGTGTCCGACTCCTTCCATCGTTTCCATGCGCCGCTGGAACACGACCCGCTCATCTTTGAGGCTCCACACCCCGAACTGACCTTTCCCGTCCCGTCGCGGGAGACCATTCGCCGAGTGGTCGGTCCCCATGTAGGCGTACGTATCGTCCACTGCGAGGGAGATTACTGGTTCGTCTCCCAGCGGGTTTCGCCACACGGTGATTTCCTCTGTTGCCGGGTCTAGTCGGGCAAGCGCACCCCCGTACTCGCCGTAATTCGCCTGCCATCCCGAATACAGCTTGCCGTCCGGCGCGAGATGCATACGGCCGGTGGGACGACACACTCGATGGTTCTTGATTGACCCCAGATGCCGCGGGTTGACTCCTTCCCATTGGTTCCACGGCTGTGCCGGATCGTACACTGCGAAATCGGCCCCTGCGTACGACGCCGTGTAGATTTTGCCGTTGAGAGCAACCCCGCCGTACACCTCGCCGCCGGAATCCACGACAGCACCCGTGTTGATCACCTTCCCGGACCCGATTTCGTAGCACGCTACAGTCTGGCCGAAGGGGGGACCTCCCCATATCCGATGCGGCTCCGGCGAACCGGGCAGGTCGGCCGCCATGAAATGAAACGGCCGGCCTTTGCTCTCCGCCGGAATCCGCCGCAATGCGATGGTCCGGCTACCCGGCTCGGCGACGAAGTAGTCCTGCCCTCTGATTCCGAGCAGCCGCCCGTCGGCTGCCACGTCGAAGACGTTTCCTCCTCGCAGATCGACGTCGTGTACGAGTGTGAGCCGTCCTGTCTCGGGAAGCCACAGCCAGAGCTGCTGCCCGACCGTGAGGTACACCCGTTCGTCGGTTGAGAACCGCGCGACGCCGGTCCACGCGTTTCCGCCGGGGCATTTTGGAAGCGGCAGCCGATCCACCGGTTTCAAGTCGGTACCGTGAAATGCGATCAATCCCCGTTCTCCGTCGCTTACGAAAAGGTGGCCGCGCAGGCTTACAAGCGGGCTTCCCGTGAAGTCCGGATTCTCGGGGACCAGATATTCGAACCGCCTGGTCGCCACGCGGTACACCTGGGTCGAACTCCTTTCGTACCCGAACGTGCACGCAATGTCTCCCCCCGGCGTTGTCGTGACGGTCCGCAGGTAAAGATTTCCGGTTCCGGCGACAGGCGATCCGCAGTCTTCAAATTCCCCGGAGTCAGGGTCAAAACACCCCAGTTTTGCTCCCGAGTAGGTTCCTCCGTACACGCGTCCATCGGAGCCTTCAGCCATGGTCCATATGTAGCTTTCTCCGGGGAAATCTATGACGCGCGTGAATTCCCGCTTGACCATATCGAAAAGGAGAAACTTGCCGTCGTAATACGTGCTGATGGCGAGACGGTTTTTTGGCAATGGGAGAACACACCATGATCCATGACCTGCCGGCCACCCGAATACCTCCGCGGTGTCCCTGTCGAAATCCACTGATATCAGTTCTCCGCCGCTCTGTTCATTCATGTTGGTGATCCAGAACTTCTCCCGCCCATCCACCGGGTCGGTGTTCACACGCCCTGAGAGCACCTGTTTTGCTCGAACAGGATCGGCAAGCGCGGTTACGGCAAGGTTCATGGAATTCTCCTCTGACAGGTTCCGTGCAGTGTGTGGAGGCGCGACTTCGCAACGTCATCAAGTACGCCATCCGAGGGAAAGGGGGCAAGCCGGGCACGTTGAGTCTGACCACTGCGCCGGCTAAATTCGCTTCAGGAACATGTTGACGCAACGCTTCTCTTGAACCGCTGGAGAAAGGTGTACCATGGCTGAAAAACTTGCGATACACGGGGGAGAAAAGGTTCGAACGAAAGGTTTTCCTACGGTCGGCGATGCATCCGGGAGGATGATAGGGGAAGAGGAAAAGCGTCTCGTTCTCGAAGTCCTCGATTCCGGCAAATTGAACAAGAACAACGGTACCAAAGTCGCCGAATTCGAGAAAAAGTTCGCCGATATGTACGGGGTTCAATACGCTATTGCTTCAACATCAGGCACCTCCGCGATTCACCTCGCGGTGGCCGCGCTGGATCTGGAACCCGGCGATGAGATTATCACGACGACAATCACGGACATGGGGTCTCTCATCGGCATCCTCATACAGAACCTCATCCCCATGTTCGCCGACGTGGACCCGCGCACGGGCAACATCACTGCCGGGACGATCGAGAAGGTGATTTCGCCCCGGACCCGGGCGATAATGCCGATCCACCTTTTCGGCCAGCCTTGCGACATGGACCCGATACTTGACCTCGCGGCAAGGCGCGGCCTGCGTGTGATTGAAGACGCCTCTCAGGCGCACTGGGCAGAATACAAGGGCCGCAGAGTCGGAACCATGGGAGATCTTGGCTGCTTCAGTTTTCAGCAGTCAAAGCAGATGACGACCGGGGATGGCGGCATGACGATCACCAACGATCCCGCCCTGGCGGAACGCGCGCGGTTGTTCGGTGACAAAGCATGGCCGCGGAACTCCGGGCGCGGCCATGCGTTCCTCGGGATGAACTACCGTATGACGGAACTCCAGGGCGCGGTCGGGTTGGCGCAACTCGGGAAACTGGAGACCATCCTGCAGCGGCGCAGAACAACGGCGGAACTGCTTGACCGCCAACTGGCAGACGTTCCCGGAATCATCCGCCCGTTCCGGTACGATGGGGTCGTGCATTCCTGGTGGATCTACTCCTTCACCATTGATGAAGGAGTTTTCGGCATTTCTCCGAAGCAGTTCGCCTCTGCATTGCAGGCTGAAGGCATACCCTTCGGGTGCGGGTACATCCCGAACCCGATGTTTGATTACCCGGTGATCCAGGAGCGGAAGACGTATGGCACCAGCGGCATCCCGTGGACGCTGCCACAGGCGCGTCCGGGTATCCGTTATTCGGACGACGATGCTCCGAATACGATCTGGTTCCTTTCCCACGTGTTGATCATGAGCTGGAACGAGGGCATCACCGAAAGCGACGCGATGGACCTGGCGAAAGGCATCAAAAAGGTTGCCGCGTGGTTCAAGGAGAATCCTGGTTCCAAACCCTGATTCAGCGCGCGCACGGAGAACGCTCGGAGGGGAGAGAGGTAACGCTCTCCCTTTTTTTGTCTGCCTGGCTCTCCCGGCCGGAAAAAGCAAAGGGGCGCCACAACCAGCGCCCCTTCGTCGAGCCGCCTTGGGAGGTTCGTTACGAGAGATACCCGGCCTTGTAAAGATATTCGGCCACCAGGGTTGCCCCTTTGGCGGCTCCCATCTTCGTATTGTGGCTCAAGAGTACGTATTTGATGCCGTTCGGGAGCAGACGATCCTCCCGGATGCGGCCCACCACTGTCGTCATGCCGCCATCAAGATCGCGGTCCGCCCGCGGTTGCGGATGATACGGGTCACTCACCACCGTGATCGGCTGCGTGGGTCCCGATGGCAGATTCAGCGCCACCAGGTCCTTCCCGAATGCACGCATGGCATCGGCAACTTCATCCACCGAGGCGCGTCTTTTGAGACCCACATACGCGGCTTCCGTGTGACCGTCACGCACGTTCACGCGCATGCACGTGGCCGAAACGGGGAAATCCGCCGCCCGGATGACGGAGTCATCCAGCGTTCCGAGGATTTTCTGGGTTTCGCGTTCGACCTTCTCTTCCTCTTTCGGGATGTACGGGATCACGTTATCGAGGATATCCAGAGAGAGCACTCCAGGGCTTCGCCCCGCGCCCGATATTGCCTGCAACGAAGTCATCACGACGCCTGACACCCCGAATGTGCGGTGCAAGGGCGCGAGGGACATCGCAAGGCCGGTAGTCGTGCAGTTCGGGATGGGGGTGATAAATCCCTTCCACCCCCGGTTTTTCTGCTGCACGCGGATAAGCGGCGCGTGGTCCAGATTCACTCCGGGTATGAAAATCGGGACATCGTCCTCGTACCGGAACGCGCTTGTTGTGCTGATGACAGGCGTCGTTCTGGCGTATCGTGGTTCCAGGATTTTCGCAGAGTCCCCGTCCGTCGCGTTGAACACGATGTCGATGCCGTCCAGCGACAGGTCCTCGGCGTTTTGCACGAGCAGATCGTCTGCCCATGCGGGTACCGGTTCCTGGCACGCCCAACGGAGCTGACCGGACGCAGTAGTGATGGCTTCCCTGTATGTCTTTCCCGCGCTGCGGTGCGAAGCCGCCAGGGCGACCACTTCAAACCATGGGTGGTTGTCAAGCGAAACAAGTGCCTGCTGGCCGGCAACTCCTGTTGCACCGACCACCGCGACGTTCAACACGCGACTCATGAAACACTCCTTGGGTGCCGTTGGTTGCGCTCAAGACACAGAAATACCGGCATTGCTGAGATCAGCCGCCGGCTCAATTACAAGTGTACGTCATAACAGCTTCGTTCGCCAAGGAATACGTCGGGCTGATTATCTACAACGGAAGTGTTGCAAATTGTTTCACAAGGCGCATACTGTTTCATCAGAATGTTTCGTGAAACAACGAACGCCCGTTCGCCAGTCACAAAGCGACGTTACAGAGTATCGATCAAATAGCTGATATTAAAGGCACTTGAAAAATAACTCCCAGTCATCTGTAACCGCTGGCACCAGAGTTGCGACTGACCAGATCAGAAACCACAACCCAACTCTGGAGGCAACAATGGCACACGAAAACCAGGTTCAGGAAACGGTACACCCGTTGGAAGTGACCGATCAGACGTGGCAGACCGAGGTGATGGAAGCCGATCTTCCCGTATTCGTTGATTTCTGGGCACCGTGGTGCGGTCCCTGCCGCATGGTGGCACCGGTGGTGGAGCAACTTGCGAACGAGTACGCGGGCAGGGTGAAGTTCGTGAAGCTCGATACGGACGCGAATCCTGTCATCTCCGCGCAGTATGGCATACGCAGCATCCCGACGCTTGCCGTGTTTCACAAAGGGCGCCCGATACACGCCATGATGGGTGCGGGGCCTCTCGGGCACATGCGCAGGTTCGTAGAGGACAGCCTTGCGAAGGTCCCC
>Ga0208939_1001976_pt1 | contig 14893 bp, 11 predicted proteins | sample AD_STIC12_MetaG_FD_184437 | JGI IMG/M metagenome (GOLD analysis project Ga0208939, IMG submission 184437) | Active sludge microbial communities of municipal wastewater-treating anaerobic digesters from USA - AD_STIC12_MetaG (SPAdes) (version 2) | ecosystem: Engineered > Bioreactor > Anaerobic >...
AACTGGAAAAACGGGCGAAGGAACGCGGCGTCGAAGAGGTGGAGCTCAGCGTTTCCCTTCCTTCACGGGCGTTCTATGAAGGCCTTTGCTACGAGATCACCGAGGAATGCTCGATGGACGTCGGCGAGGGCCAGCGCCTCGATTACTGGCGAGCGAAGAAGCGGCCGGGCAAGGGGTAACCGGCCGGTCGTTGTCCGCCGCCGCGTCCGTCGCCTCAAAAGCAATTGCGCGGGCCTCTGGTGTACTCCTCGTCGTCCGTCCACCGCGCGGGGTTCAATTCGATGTATTTCCGCCGCGCATTCAGGTCGCGTTCATCGCGAATGATGTGGTCGTAGTAATTGCGTTGCCACAATCCACCGGACGATGATACCCATTTGCCGTCTGCGACACCGCGGAAAAACCGGTTTGTTGTCAATGATTTGAACCGGTGAATCGCATCCGGTAACCCCATCGTAGGGGCGGGCCCCCGTGCCCGTCCGCCGTCCGGTACTCGTTCCACCGGGCACCCGCGGGGGGGTGCCCCTACGGTGTCTTGTGCGTGGGTCAACACGACGATACCGTGGAAATGGTTCGGCATGACGATGTGCCAATCGATTTCAATGCCGGGGTACCGCGCCGGCAAATCCCGCCACACCGTTTCCACCATTTCCCCCAACGCATTCGCCCGCATTTCCGCGCCCACCACGTCACCGAACAGACACTCCCTGCCCTGCGTGACGATCGTGACAAAATACGCCCCCACCTGCGCGTAGTCATACTTCGGCAACCGGAGGGATCTACGAACCGGTGTTACCCGGTCGCGGCGCTGGCCCGGAAGCTCGCGGTCCCCGTTTTTTGATTCCATCGTGTGCTCACCCTTCGAACACCGCCAGCCGCCGCACCCACGGCTCCGCGGTTGCCTTCTCGACGCGCAGGCGCACGGCGGAAACCTTCGTTGCCGGGAAACGTTCGATACGCTTGTGGCCGATGCTCTGCCCGTGCGCGAGCGGTGCCCAGCCGGCGTCCGTCTTCCCCTCAAGCACGTATTGCCGGACGCGCTCGCCCTGCGTGATCTCCTCCATCAGGATGGCGCGGTCCACCACGGCGGGGGCGGAGAGCGGCAGCTCGACCGCATGGCCCCGGCCTGAGGTTTCCGCCAGCGGAGTGCCGTAGCGCCGGCCTAGCTCCTCGCCGAACTCGCGGTAGCGCTGCAGGTCCGCCTCCGGGACGAGGCCGTCGGGGTCGGGGTTCGCGTTGATGAGCAGGTTGCAGTTGCGGCCTACGGAGTGCTCGTAGACGCCCATCAGTTCGTCGACCGGCTTGAGGAGGTGTTCCTGCCCGGGTTTCCACATCCATTCGTGGTTGCGGATGGGGGTGTCGCATTCGCCGGGGAGCCAGGTTTTGCCATCGGGGTCGCCGGTGCAGAGCCGGTCCAGCATGCCCCGGCCTTCCCAGCTTGCCGCCTCCGCTACGCTGGGCACGGTGGCCCAGCAGGGGTAGTTCGCCACGCCCTTTTCGTTGCCGATCCAGCGGATGGTGGCGGTGGGGCCCTGGAAGATCATCGCTTCGGGCTGGAGCGACCGCAGGTACGGCAGGACGTTGTACCCCACCAGACCGGGGTCCGGCACGGCGCCGTCGAACCATATTTCCCCCAGCGGGCCGTAGTTGCCCCAGAGCTCGCGGCACATGGTGAGGCGGGCTCTGGCGTACGCCGCCTGCCGCTTCGGATCGCCGCCCTTGCCCTCGTTCACGAGGCCGGGATGATCCACCCGCCAGTAGCCGTTACAGCGCAGGTGCGAATAGAGCCCCGGTTGAATACCGTTCCGGCGGCAGGCTTCGACGAAGTCTTTCACCAGATCGCCTTTGCCACTCCTCCACGGCGATTGCCGCACCCCGAAGGGATAGGCGTCGCTCTGCCACAGCATGAACCCGCTTCCGTGTGAGGCCGTCAGCACCGCGTATTTCGCGCCGACGGCCTTCGCGGCCTCCATCCATTGTTCACAGTCCAGTTTGCGCGGGTTGAACACGTCCGGGACGGGGTAATCGTCGTAGTGGCGATGGTCCCACCCCGGCCTCTTCTCCTCCACGAACACGTTGAGGTCGTAGTGGAAGAACATTCCGATTTCGTAGTCCTGCCACGCAGCCTGTTGCTTCGTCGGTAGAGCCTGTCCCACGGTATCACCCCCGTATAAGCGGGTTCTTGTGCACCCAGCAGCGGTTCCGCAAGGGCCGTTCGGGCCGGGCAACCCTTCGTCCGCGGCGCGAACGCGGCCTCTACGGCCCATTCCGATTGCCCCGGATGGCGTTGGCAACGTTTTCCTTGTCTTCGGCCCACTGCGCGGGGTTCGTCGTGATGTATTCACGCGCGCGAGTGAGATCGCCGTCGTCTCGAATGATGTGATCGTAATACGAGCGTTGCCAGAGATGTCTGCCGGGTGTTCCCCGGGCCAAGTTGACCTGTGTGGTTGTTCTGTACTTGAAAAAAGCCATGACGTTCACCAACGATGGGCGCCGTAGGGCGGGGTTTCCCCGCCCTTGATGGTTTCGAGACGGTCGTTCGGGCCGGGTGACCCTTCGTCCGCGGCGCGAACGCGGACCCCGACGACCTCTCGTGGTTGCCCCGTTGCTTTTGCGTCGGGCAGCGGGCCGGGTCACCCGGCCCCTACGCCTTCAACTGTGCTGCCTGCCAAGACGACAATCCCATGAAAATGATTCGGCATGATGACGTGCCAATCGATCTGCAGGCCGGGGAACCGCGTGGGCAAGCCCCGCCACATCGCCTCGACCATCGCCCCCGCGGCGTTCATCCGCATCTGCCCGTCCACGACATCCCCGAACAGGCATTCACGGCCCTGTGTGCACACCGTAACGAAACAGGCCCCAGCGAAGGCGTAGTCGTAATCCGGCAAGCGAGGGGAGCGGCGGTTTGATCTGGGCCGTCGCGGTTTCGTTTCCCCGCTTCCCATCGGGGCCTCCAATCTACCTGCCCCGTCTGGCTTCAAGATCGCGGTACACCCAGCCGAGGCGCCGGAGTGTTTCCGCGTCGGCCTCAGAACGGACGCGCAGCAGTTCGGCGACCGTGGTGTCTTCAGCCACGAGCTTCTCACGCAGTTCCGGTCTGCCCGCCAGCGCCTTTTCGATAGCGTCCCCGAGGAATGCCTGCCACCAGACGAAGTTGCGCTCTTCGGCGTAGGTCGTGCCGATGTAGTAGTGATAGCCGTAGGTGGGGTCGGTTTTGATGTCGCGCCGGTAGCGGTTGATCGCCTCGTCGTACGCCGCTCCGACGAGGCGGATGTCGTTCTCAAGCGTCGGCGAATCGGCTTTTAGAGCCACCGCCCGTTCGTACGAAACCGGCATGAGGTACGCCGTGCGGTGCCCGCGGCGGACATAATCCACGCGGCGGCGGGTGATTTCGGTCTTCGCGGTGGCGTATGCGTTTTCCAGCAGATCCCACGCCTCCTGCCGGGCGTCGGCAGGCCAGAAATCGAACTGATCGAATATCCAGTCGAAGCCCTGGAACCATTTTCCGGGGCGTTTTACCTCCATCCAGCGGCGTTCCAGACACTCGTAGAAGGCACGCATCTGTGCCGCCGCTTCGCCGAACATGCGGTCGTACCATTCGTCCAGCAGTTTTGCCGGGTCGAGCGAGGAATCCCACCCGAGGCGCGAGGCGAGGTAGAACTGCGCACCATTGTGCGCCCAGTGGGTGTACGCCTCGCAGTGAAAGCCTACCACGCCGATGTCGGCAATACGCTTGATCGTCCGCCCCGCGATTTCGTGGTACACGCGCGGCATGAACCACCCCAGCGCGTAGTAGTCGTAATAGGCCACAAGGTGAGCGACCTTGCGCCATTCGTGCAGGGTGTTGAAATCGTTGGCCTCGTATTCAGGGTCGAAGTACTGGCTGGAATCCACCGTGAGGAACACGACGACGTTCGGCGGCAGCTTTTCTTTGCGCCGCGGCGGCAACACGGTTGCCCAGTAGCCGTACGTGCCGAGGTGTTTATCCGGGTGGCTCTTGAGGATCTCCTTCGCCACTGCCTCCACCCAGTAGAAGTAGCTGTCGGAGTAGATCTTGTTTCCCCGGTGCATGGGCATTCCTGCGTCGAGTGCGGCGCAGTTCGGGCACTCGCAGAACTCCTTCGTGTCGTTCGGGCAGAGGCTGAAGGTCCGGTGGGTGGGGTTCTCGTTGAAGTATTTCCGCGCGGCCTCGACACCGATTCGGATGACGTCCGGGTGCGTCATGCAGGGCTGCGGGCCGAAATGCCCATCGGGGATGATTCGCTTGCCGCCCCGCATCGCGAAGTACTCCGGGTGGTCACGGTACTGGTCGGGCGGCATGATGGCGTGCATGTTGTGGCTGTGGCCGTAATAGGGAAGCGTGCGGTTGCCGTCATCCACGCGATTCCGCCGCGCCCAGGTCAGGTCCGGGCCGAGCAGCGTCCGGAAGCCGAACGTCGGGCGTTCGGTTCGGTCCAGCGGGCCTACGGTGACCTCCCTGCGTACTGGAATGTCCTCAAACAGCGGGTCCGCCATGCCCCACAGAACGCCGAGGTCGTCGGTGAGGAAGCCTGCCACTCCGTGCGTGGTGCCGAGGGTTGTCGGCCCTGCGATCACAAGGCGCGGCCGACCGTTTTCCGCGCACACGGCGACTCGATAGCCGTTCACCGGCAGCGATTCCGGCAGAAACCGCGATTTCTCAACGAAGTTCGTGCGTCCGATATGGATTTCCGCTCCGTCGCCGGGCTGGATGCCCTCGGTCAGCACCGGCAGCGTCGGCCCGGCCATGCGCTCGATCACGTGCACGAAATCTGCGACTGCATCGAGCAGACGAGGTTCGGGAGTACGGGGTACGACGATGACGGCGCACGCCTTTCCGTCGCGCGCGATGGTGAACTGATTGTTCCTGTCCGGCATGGTGGGTCCTTTCTGCTCGGTCATTCCATCGGTAGATAGGGTGGCTGATCGGAGACGTAGTCCGGGTAGATACGCCGTTCGCCCATGGATTTGTTCGTCCACCGGCGGTACCCGACTGTGCGGCGGTTCCGCGCTGTGTCGTTCATCTCACTGAACGTCGGGCTGGTTTCGAGAAGCCTCTGGCGCACCTGCGGCCGGTTAACGAGCGCCCGGTCAATGCAGCGCAGGATGTCGAGCTTGATCCATTTCGTGCGCTCGTGGAAGCGGTAACCGCGATAGTAAGTGTCGGAATAGGCAGGATCGCCCTCGACCCCGGTGAAGTAGGTCGTCATGAACATTTCGAACTCGTCGAGGACTCGCATGATCTCCTCTTCGCTGCTTTCGGGGGTCAACGCGTGCGCCCATTCGAATGCGCGGGCAACGCGGTAGGCCGGTTCGTGCCCGGCACGGATGTACGCTACCCGCTGGCGCGTGACCTCGGTGTTCGCAGCGCGAAGCGCGGCGTTCAGGTGGTGCCACGCGGTCTCCCGGTAGAGCGGCGGGTAGGCGGCGAACTCCTCCCACATGCGGTTCGACCCGGCGAACCAGAAGCCCCGGCGATCGGCGTGCGTCCACGCGCTGTCCAGTGTCACGTAGAACCGCTGCATCTGGGGCGCGGATTCCCGGAACATTGCGCGGTACCAGTCGCCCATGATGCTGTCGGCGTTCGCGGTTGGCTCCCATGCGAGCTTCGCGGTGAGGTAGAGTGCCGGAGCGAGGTGCGCCGGATGGGGGTGACCCTCCGCATACAGGCCGTCTATGCCGGTGCGGGCGAGGTAGGGCATCCTCTCAGCCACCAGCGAGGTGAAGTTGCGCGGCAGAATCCATCCGAGGCTCGGGTATTCGTACAGGAATACATGAGCCGCGACGCGTTTCCATGCGGCCAGAATGGCGTCGTCCTCCTGCCGGTAGGCCGGGTCGAAGTGCTGGGTGGCGTCCTGTGTCAGAAAGACGACGACGTTGTCCGGCAAGCGGGTTATGTGGCGCGGAGGCGGTTCTGTGGCGTCGTACGCGTAGGCGCTGATGTAGCGCCCGGGGTGCGTTTCCCTGAGCGCCTTCGCCACCTCGTTGATGTAGTGGAAGTAGCTGTCACTATGGATTCGGCGGTTACGGAACTCCGGCGCGCCCTCGTCAAGCCGGGAGCAGGTTTCGCATGTGCAGAACTCGTCGTCGTCCGCCGCACAGAGGCTGTACCCGAGCACGTTCGGGTTCGCATCGAAGTACGCCCGCAGCTTTTCGATGGTGATCCGGATAACGTCGGGATTCGTGAAGCAGAGCTGCACGCGGGTGTCTTCATCCCGCCGCGGAATTTTTCGCTGACCGTTCACCAGGGGATAATACTCGGGGTGATCCCGGTACTGGCTGATGCGGAAAAAGGCCATCATGTTGTGCCCGTGCCGCGAATGCGGATACTCCACCCCGCGGTCACTCAGCCGGTTGCGAAGCTGCCACGCAAGGCTCGGACCGGTGACCATGCAGAAGGGCAGACCGGGCCGCCCAACCCGGTCGATCGCCGGCAGGGCCACGGTGGAGCGCCGCGGGATCTCCTCGAACAGCGGGCTGTCAATGCCCCACACGACCCCGAGTTCGGTGGTCAGCAGGTCGTACACCCCGTTCATCGTGCCCGATACCGTCGGTCCGGCGATGACAAGCCGCGGTTGTCCGCGTTCTGACGTCGTCAGGATTCGGTATCCGGAAATGGGCAGCCCGGTGGGCACCAGCCGCTCGCGTTTTACGAACTCCGTCTGCCCGATGTGTATCTGCGGACCGTCGTTGAACGCCAGCGTATCCTGCACCGCGGGCAGGGGCGCGCCGCTCATGATGGCCACCACGCGGATCAGGTCGCGCACGGCCTGATTCCGCACGCCCTGATCAAACGGGCGGTCTATGTCGGGCGCGGTGACGATCTTCGCCACCGGCCTGCCCTCCCGCGCGATCAGGAACCCGTCCATGCGGTCTCGCGGCTGCGCGAGTTCCCGCGGTTGCGAAGCGGCGTGTACGCCTGAGGCGAGGAACACGGATAACATGAGCACGGCGCGAACCATGAGTCGTCCTTCCGTCGGGTGACGTCATCGGAACTGCGGTAGGGGAAAGATGGGGGTTTCCGGTCGCCAGCCCAACCCGTTTGGCAGACAAGCCGGGGCCTGTTGCCCCTGCCGAACCTTTGCGCGAGCATCTACATGAGGCCTTTTCGCCCCCGCCACACAGGAAGGAGCCGTTCATGCCGCCGCTTGTCTGCCCGCACTGGGTGGGGTATTCGCTGATCGTACCATGGCGCCGGTGGTACCAGAACCCGGCGACAATCCTCGGGGAGCACGTGCGCGAAGGCATGACAGTGCTGGAAGTGGGCCCCGGCATGGGCTTCTTTACGCTCCCGATGGCGCGGATGGTGGGTGAACGCGGGAAAGTGGTCGCCGTGGACGTGCAGGAGTCAATGCTGCGCACGCTTGAGAAACGCGCCCGGAGCGCGGGCATCGCGGACAGGATCGTGACACGGGTGTGCCAACCGCCGTCGCTTGGCGTTAAGGACTTAGCGGCGTCGGTGGACTTCGCCCTTTTGTTCGCCATGGTGCACGAAGTGCCCGATGTGGCGGCGCTGTTCGGCGATGTTGCGGCCGCCCTCACGCCCGGCGGACGGTGCCTTCTCTCTGAGCCGCGCGGGCACGTGACCGCAGAAAGGTTCGCGGAAACGCTCGCCATCGCTGACGCCGCCGGACTTGCCGCGATACAGACGCCGAAGATCGCCTGGAGCCGTTCCGCGCTGCTGGAGAAGCGGGTGGGGTGAACAGGCCGGGCAACGGTGCTCTCGATTCGTGCCGCAGTATTAGTCCCGTGGGACAAATAGGACCCATGCCGCGCCGTGCTGCCTTTCCAGTACCGTCCGCTAATCCACGTCTTTCTCGTACCGCGCATCACCCACGGAGGCCTGCTGCCGGTGCAGTTCCGCCTTGAGTTCCCGCACCGTGTCTGCGTAGGCCGGGTCCGCGTAGACGTTGTTCAGCTCCGCCGGGTCGCGCTCGAGGTCGAACAGCTCCCACTCCGGCTCGTATTTCTCGTCCAGCGCGCCCATCTGGTTAAGGCCGTCCGAGTAGTAGTAGATGAGCTTGAACCGTTTCGTGCGCAGACCATAGTGCGCGTAGACGTTGTGGTGCGCCTTGTGCATCCAGTAGCGGTAGTACATGCTGTCCCGCCAGTTCGTCGGCGTTTCGCCGGTCAGGATTGGCCGGAAGCTCCGCCCCTGCATGCCTTTCGGGATCGGCAGGCCGGCATAGTCGAGAAAGAGCGGCGCGAAGTCCACGTTCAGCACGATGTCGTCGTTCACGGAACCCGGCTCGATTTCCTTCGGGTACCGCACCACAAACGGCATCTTCAGCGACTCTTCATACATGAACCGTTTGTCGTACCAGCCGTGGTCGCCGAGGAAAAATCCCTGGTCGGAGCAGTAGATCACCACGGTGTTTTCCGTCAGTCCGTCTGCGTCGAGATAATCCAGCACGCGGCCGACGTTGTCATCCACACTGGCGATAACGCGCAAGTAATCCTTGATGTAACGCTGGTACGCCCATTTCCTCATCTCGCGTTCTGAGACGTTCTTCGGCAACTCGCACTTCATGTCGAGCTGCGTCATGTGCACACCGACCCGCATTTCCGCGGCGGCAGCGGCAGAAGCGCGGTTGGCATAGTCGTCATAGAGCGTGTCGGGCTCCGGGATGTCCTCGTTCAGGTACATCGCGGCATGCTTTTCGTCGGGGTTCCAGTGCCGGTGGGGTGCCTTGTGGTGGTAGAGCAGGCAGAACGGCCGGCTGCGATCGCGGTTCTGCAACCAGTCGAGACAGAAGTCGGTGATCAGGTCCGTCACGTACCCCATCACCGTGCGCTGCACCGGGCCCCGGGAGCCCTTGAAAATGAACTCGGGATTGTGGTAGAACCCCTGCCCCGGCAGCACCGCCCAGTCGTCGAATCCGGTGGGGCAGAATTCAAAGCTTTTGTGCTCGCCGAGATGCCATTTCCCGAACACCGCCGTCTGGTAGCCGCTTTCCCGCAACAGCTTCGGGAAGGTCTGCAGGCCGGCGTCCATGGGCGTATCCAGCGTGGTGACACCGTTCACGTGGTTGTAGGTGCCCGTAAGAATGGTCGCCCGGCTCGGCGTGCAGATGGAGTTCGTGCAGAAGCAGCGGTCCAGACGCATACCCTCGTTGGCGATGCGGTCGAGATTCGGCGTTTTGTTGATGCGGCTGCCGTAACAACTCATGGCGTGCGCGGCATGGTCATCCGACATGATGAAGAGGATGTTTGGGCGCGTGGGCATGGGTGCAGACTCCGCGAAGGGGAATGAACAGGGCTCGTTGAACACGGTGCGATACGGCTGCTGACGCGACCCGCGATGCCGTCATTCCCGCGAAGGCGGGAATCCAGGTTCACTGACGGAGCTGTTCGGGTTCATTAGGGAATTTGCGGATTTCGACGTGCGCGGCCAACCGGGTTGGGAGCGATCGAAACCCGATTGTCCGCTTTGGTGTGGCCATCTCGATACAACGAGCGCTGCACTTCGACAGGCTCAGTGACCACGCGCTCGCCGCTCGATGACTCTGCCTTCAGGCCAGTGTCCGGCAGGGCGGCGATGCCCGAGCATGTGCTTCGTGCAGAAAGCCTGTCGAACGGCCGCCGTAACGTGCCGAAGGGCACCCGCAATCCGATTCCCGGCCGGTGGGGCGGACATTCCTGTCTACCCCTTTCGCCATCCGGTATCTCCGTTGAGGCAGCGCGGCATCGCCGAGGCCGTCGCGGTAATCTCGATACACCGGACCACACACCGTAGGGGGCGACGCATGCGTCGCCCCCCACCTGCACGCGCCCTACCTTAACAAGGTCATCCTCCCCGTCAACACCCCCTGCGGCGCGGCGAGCCGCACCAGGTACACTCCGCTGGCAACGTCGCGGCCGTTGCCGTCGCGTCCGTCCCAGACGACGCCGTGCACACCCGCACCTGTATTCCCCTCGGCCAGGGTGCGCACAAGCCTTCCGCTGATGTCGTATACGGCGAGCGTAACGAAGCCGTCCGCCGGCAGGTCGAACCGTATCGTCGTCGCCGGATTGAACGGGTTCGGTGCGTTGGCATGAAGCGCGAAGCGGGGCGGCGTTACTGGCGCGTTCACGGCAACCGGACCCGACGTCGAAAGGGCGCCCATATCCACGCGGGAGCCATCGGAGTCGGTCGGGTCGGCCGGGTCACCCGTGTTGATGCACGGCGACCCCGTTCCCAGCGTGTAAACTCCCGCTGCGGCGTTGGTGAAGAGCGGGTCGCTGTTGATGTTGCCGGTGCCGTCCCATGCGCCCTTGATGTCGGAGTACGTCACCGTCCACGGGTTGGTGGTGCCCGGCAGAGGCGCTTCCAGCATCACCGTGCCTGTGCCCCAGACGATGCAGTTGCGCAGCGTCGCCTTGCCGCCTGATGTGCTGTCGAACACCTTGGTCGTGGTGTTGTCAGCGAGTGTGCAGTTCACCATGGTGATGCCCGAGCTGCCGAGGCAATCCACGGTGGAGGTGTTGTTCGCGTGCTGGTTCCCGGTGATCAGGCATCGCGTGAAGGTGGCGTACGGGGTCCGGCTGGCGATGGCGCATCCGTCGGTGGCGGAAGTGTTGCCCTGAAACACGCAATCGCTGAAGGCGGCGTGTGTCGTGTTGTTCCGGAAGCTCACCCCGCCGCCGATGGGCGAGGTGTTGCTCAAGAAGTTGCAGCTCCTCGCGTAAAGAATCGCGTGGTCATCCACGCAGATGGCGCCGCCTTCCGTCGTGCCGGTGTTGCCGGACACCACGCAATGGTCGAGGGAGAGCTTGAGGTCGGGCTGCGCGAGACTGATTCCCCCTCCATACGCGTTGCTGCCGCCGCTGATCCGCACGTAGGCGAACGCGGAGCTATCCCACGGCGCGATCTTCACGCCGTCATTGGGGATGGAGACGCCGCCCCACTTCGCCGCGGTGCCTTTGAGGAAGCGGATGCTGTCGCCGGCAGTTCCGACGGCGCGGATCGTGCCGTAGAGGATGAACTTGACATCCGCGTCGAACAGGACATCTACCCCGGGTTCGATGGTGAGCAGATTGTTGGGCCGGACCTCGATGGCCGCCTTCACCCGGTACGGGCTGTTCGCTTTCGTCCAGGTGGTGGTGAGGATTTGCCCGGATACGTCCGTTGCCTGCGAGAGCGAACTCAGAACGAGAATGACCGCCAACGCGGCCGCGACGATGTGTCCCCGGTGCGCCATGGTGCCCCCCGTGGTGAACTGTCTGAAACCAACCAGCCGGACACCAGGTTCCTTGACTGCCCAGCAGGGAAATAGACAGAAACAGGTTAACAGTACGTGTTCACGGGGAGTAACGCAAATGATACCCCCGCTGGCGTTCTGGCGCGGAACATGGTAACAAATTTGTGGCGCGCCTCCGGGAACCCGCCTGCACAGACAGGAGGAAAGGGATTCCGGCTCGCCAACCGCCCTCTGCCACGAAGGCTGATCTGCCTGTCCAGAGCGGTTTTTCGGTGCCGGGCAGACAGGAATGTCCGCCCCACCCCGGCGCCGATTCGGCACATTGCATCGAAACCATCACCCCCCACCTCTTACGTCCCCTTACCACTGCGGTATATTCCACACCAGATGCAGGGGGCGATCCTGGAGCATTGCAATTCCGATGAACCCGAAGGGGTGGACACCATGAAAGGTGACGCTTTCCTGAAAATGGTTGCGGTCCAGCCGCCGTTTTCCAAAATGCACCCCGCGCTCATGGGCTTTTTCAAGTCGTACCTCTCCCACGAAAAGGTGATCCCGTTCCGCGGACGGTATGTGCTCAACACGCACTTCCCGCCGTTCCCGGGCCCCGCATTCGATACGATGGTGCGGAACTTCGATGCGGTGGGCGAAGCGGGCCTCCGCCGGCTCTTTTCCGTTACCCTGGCCGTTACGAACCGGTGCCCGTACCGGTGCTGGCACTGCTACAACGCCAACCGGAGCCAGAAGGATGTGCCGCTATCAACCTGGAAACCGGTGATCGCCCGGCTTCAGGAACTGGGCGCGGCCAACGTGACCCTGTCCGGCGGCGAGCCGCTGCTCCGAAGCGATCTGGAAGAGTTCGTGGCCTGCTTCGACGAGAGGACGTCCCTCACGCTGAACACCACCGGCAAAGGGCTGACGCCCGCCCGCGCGCGGGCTCTGAAGGAGGCCGGGCTGTTCGCCGTCGGCGTCAGCGTGGATTCCACGGACCCTGCGGAACACGACCGGATGCGCGGCTATCCCGGTGCCTTCGGAATCGCCCTCGATGCCATCAGGGTTGCATCCGACGTCGGGCTCTATCCCTACATCATTTCCGTCGCCACCCGGGAGTTCCTCGAGCCGGATCGCTTCCGGTCATTCATGGACTTCGCGCGTGAAACTGGCGCCCTCGAAGTGCACCTTCTCGAACCCGGCGCCACCGGGAAGCTCGCCGGAAACCAGTCCGTGACGCTTACCCCGAAAGAGAGGCGGCGCATCCTCCAGTACCAGCGCGAGGTTGCCGAAGAGCCGGGCCTTCCGATTCTTTCCACGTTCACCTATCTCGAATCACCGGAAGCGTTCGGTTGCGGCGCCGGCCTCACGCACCTTTACATTGACGGGAGCGGCGAAGTCTGCCCCTGCAACCTGGTGCCGCTTTCCTTCGGCAACATCGCCCGGGAGCGTCTCGACACCATTCTTGACCGCATGGGGGAGCATTTCCGGAAGCCCCGGACCGGCTGCGTGGGGCGCACGCTCTCCCCTCACATAGACGCCGCGCAACTGCCCCTCACGCCCGATGAGTCGTCCTCCCTCTGCCGGGAACACCTGCCCCGGCGGCATCGCGTGCCGCGTTTCTTCGAGATTCGGAACCGCGCGCAGGGAGAAGTGGATCAGGAAGGGCTCCGCGATGCGTACGACGGCATCCACCAGTTCTATGACGAGTTCTGGGTAAAAGAAGCCGGCAAACCGGTGGAAAGCCTTATCGCCCGGCTTGTGCTGACCGGGAACGAGCGCGTATTCGAAGCCGGGTGCGGCACCGGGTTCGCCACCGTACTCCTCGCGGACAAGCTGACGACGAGGGGCCATCTCGTTGCCGTGGACATCTCCGAAGGCATGCTGACGGAGGCGAGAGCGCGGGCGCGGGCGCAAGGGTTTGACGGAATTGACTTCCGCCGTGGTGACGCACTGCAGGAGCTCCGGTCCTCGCACCCCTTTGACCTGGTATTCTCAAGCTGGGTGTTGGGCTACATCCCCCTCGCGCCATTCTTCGAGGCCGCCGCGCACGCGCTGAAACGGGGAGGCAGGCTGGCGTTCATCGTCCACCGGGAGAACTCCCCGCGCGAACCGCTGCAGATATTCGGCGAGATCGTGCTGGAAGACCCCTCCGTCTTAACGAAACGCATCGCGTTCGACTTTCCCGCGGACACGGACCAGGTGAACCGCCAGCTTGCCGCCGCCGGTCTGGAAGCGACGGACCTGCACGAAGGGGAGATCGTGTTCCGTTACCGGACCGCCCGGGAAGCCCTCGAACACCTGAAGAAATCGGGTGCCGGAACCGCGTATTACGAGGCCGTGGATCCCGCGCGACGTGATGCGCTGGAGGCCGAATTCGTGAAACGTCTCGCCGCGCGCCGGCAGGGGAAAAAGGGCTTCGACGTGGTTCACGACTACATCGCCTGCATTGCGCGGAAGACCTGATACCGGGGGGACACAATCGTGCGCCGCGTGGCCAGGTATGCTTCGATTGTCAAAGAACGGATGCCGCAAATACGCCAGGTAGGGCGCTTTCGCCGAAAGCGCCGCGGCGGCCTCGGCGATGCCGCCCTACCCCACCACAACTCTCATGAACACCTCCGCACTCGATGTCCGGTCGTTGCGCGCCGACTGAACCGGTCGTCGAGTGGCGAACGGGAAAGGAACGGAAGCGAAGCGACGTTCCCCCGTTCGTTGTATCGAGACGACCGCCTGGAGCAATACCATGCCTTTCATGTACATCCTCGAATGCGCGGACGGGACCTACTACACCGGCAGTACCCTCGACCTGGCATTACGCTTGAGCCAGCACCAATCTGGAGGCGGAGCGAACTACACCAAGAAGCGCCTGCCGGTATCGCTCGCCTACTGGGAAGAATACGCTCGTGTGGACGAAGCATTCGCGCGCGAAAAGCAGGTTCAAGCGTGGAGCCACGCAAAGAAAAAGGCGCTGATAGACGCAAGGAACGAGACGCTATCCGGTCTGGCGAAGAAGGTCTTCCGACACGAGGCCTGATATGCACGCTCCCGTACGGTCATCTCGATACAACCTGCGCGTGCGCGCAGGCCACTCGATGACCGGGCATTGCGCGTGGAAAAAGCGGGTCTCCGAGTGACGTGGGGCCGCGCAGCGGATTCCACGTTGTATCGAGGAGCCCGCGCACGGCGCAGGAGCCCGCGCACAGCGCAGGAGCCCGCCGTGTGACGGAAGCGAAGCGACGTCCCCCCGTTCGTTGTATCGAGACGACCCGCCTCAGCCACCCACCGGCCCCGCCTGGTGAGAGTTCAGGTAAGGAGACGTACGGGTCCTATTAACCCGGCGGGGTGTCCCGCCTAGCGGTGGTTCAGGTAAGGAGACGTACGGGGCCGATTAACCCGGCGGGGGCGCGGTCACCTTTGTACTCGGAGACCTTCTGCGCGTAACTGTTGAACCAGCCGCGCTGCTTCAGTTCTCCGACTATCTCCGGCATGGTCATCAGGCGAAACAGGGTGCTGGTGACGGAAATGCGGATGTTGTTCGTGCCGACCTTCAGCGCGGAGGTGATATCGAACGTGTAGGGCGCCCAGAGGCGTTTGCCGACAATGGTTCCGTTCACGTCGACTTCGGCCACCACGCCGACGGTGCCGAGATCCAGAAATGCGCGCGGGGGCACCGCCTGCAACGGCAGCGAGGTGGCATAATC
>Ga0208939_1001981_pt1 | contig 14860 bp, 15 predicted proteins | sample AD_STIC12_MetaG_FD_184437 | JGI IMG/M metagenome (GOLD analysis project Ga0208939, IMG submission 184437) | Active sludge microbial communities of municipal wastewater-treating anaerobic digesters from USA - AD_STIC12_MetaG (SPAdes) (version 2) | ecosystem: Engineered > Bioreactor > Anaerobic >...
GCGAAGCCGGACAGGAAGAGTTACGACGCGTTTGTGAAAGAGCACACGACCATGCGGCTGGGGAAGGGGGAGAGCTACGGTATTCCGTACCGCATCCTCACGCCGAAGGGACTGAAGAACGTGCTGGTGGCCGGGCGGTGCGTCAGCACGGACAGGCAGGCGCAGAGCTCCATCCGGGTAATGCCGGGGTGTTACATCACCGGGCAGGCGGCGGGAATGGCGGCGGCGCTCATGGTGGAGACGGGGAAGGATTCGCGCGGCATCAATGTGCGGGAACTGCAGAAGCGCCTGAAAGCGATGGGCGGATATCTGCCGAATTTCGCGGGGTGAACGACTGGAGTTACGCGCTTCGTCGCGTCCGTTTTGTCCGGCCGTCGCGACGATTCCCGGGACGAGGAGATTCTTCACTGCGTTCAGTGACGATGAGGCTTGCGTGCGCGGAGAAACGCAGATGCCGTCGATGAACATGCCGTGGGGCACTATGGCGTACACCGACTCAGGGGACGCGGGAGCCGGGGTGCCGACCATGCTGTTTCTCCACGGAACGGGGTGCGATGCCGGGGACTGGGACGCCGTGATCGCCGCGCTTCCACCCACGGTGCGGAAGGTGACGCTGGAATTCCGCGGGCACGGGCGGAGCAGCGTGCCGAATGATGCCTTCACCTTCAGCGATCTGGCGGACGACGTGGTGCAGTTCATCGGGGCGATGAAGCTTCGACGGGTGATCCTGGTGGGACACAGCCTTGGCGGCATGGTGGGGATGCAGGTTGCCCCACGCTGCAGGGACGTTGCCGTACTCGTGCTGCTGGAAGGCTGGACGCGGCTCGGGTGCATGGGGAAGGCATTCCGGGGAGAGCGATTCTACGGTCGCCTTGACGCTGCCGCCACCGGGGCGATAACGCGGAAGCGCGACGCGACGATGGCACGGTTTTCCACGGAGGCGTGGGAGCATTTCTGGCAGTCGGTGCGCGAGTTCGACGGATCCGGCTTCCTGAGCGAAGCCCGTATCCCGATTCTGGAGGTTTACGGCGGAATGGGCCGCGTGCCGGGGGCCGAACACGAGCTACGGGTGCCGGAGAATCTCTATATTCAAACCGTGTGGATACCCGACGCGGGGCATTATCTTCCCATCGAGAAGCCGTTTGAGGTTGCGAAGATTTGCGCCGACATGGCGGAGTTTGTGTGACCTGGAGCGAGGAAGGAAAGACCACCTCTTTGGACCCGATAAAGCCATTGGTTCGCACGCTGCCTGCGTATGCACTGGCAGCGCTTGAGACGAAGATCAAGCTCAATCAGAACGAAAATCCGTATGAGATCCCGGTGGACCTCAAGGAGGAGGTGCTGCGCTTCGCGCTGGAGCGGCCGTGGGGGCGGTATCCAGATTTCGTGCCGGATGAGTTCCTCGCCCTTCTGGCAGCGCACGTCGGTTGGGTGCGCGAGGGGATGCTGGCCGGAAACGGTTCGAACGAGCTGATCCAGGCTATTCTCGCGGTTACGTGCGGGCCCGGCACGAGAGTGCTGGTTGTTCAGCCGACGTTCACGCTGTACAAGCTCCTGAGCCGCATCAACGGCGCCGAAGTGGTAGAGGTGCTGCTTCGCCGCGAGGATCTGGCGTACGACATTCCGGCGGTGTGCGCGGCTATTGACGAACACAAACCCGCGGTGGTGATTGTCTGTTCGCCAAACAACCCCACCGGCAGCGCGCTGACGCTGGACGAGTGGCGGCAGGTGTGCGAGCGGGCGCCCGGGCTGGTGGTGGCGGATCAGGCGTACGTGGAGTTCGGCGGGGACTGCGTGGCGCCCCTTCTGAAGGAGTTTCGGAACCTTGTGATGCTGCGCACGTTCTCCAAGGCGGGAACGCTGGCGGGCCTGCGGGTGGGGTATTGCGCTGCGTCACCCGACATCGCCGAACAAATCGCCAAGGCGAAACTGCCGTACAACCTGAACTTTTTCTCGATGGCCGTTGCCGCCATGGTGGTGCGGAACTGGAACCGGTTTGAACCGGTCATCGCACGGATTCGTTCGGAGCGGGAACGCGTGTACGGCGCGCTCGGGAACATGACGGGGGTACGCGTGTATCCTTCCGCCGCCAACTTCCTCCTGTTCGAAACTACTCGCCCGCCCGCGGAGGTGTTCCGCGGCGTGTATGACCGGGGGGTATTGATCCGCGACGTGAGCAAATACCCGCTTCTCGGGAAGGCGCTGAGGGTAAGCATCGGCACGCCGGAGGAAAATGACGCCTTCCTTTCCGCACTTCGTGCAACATTGAGTGCGTGAGGCACGCCATGCCCGACCAGACCCCGCGTCACGTTGCAGACATCGTTCCGGGTGAAACCGTGACGATGTTCCTCGCCCTGCGCGGGAAGCAACTGAGGGAGCACGAGGGGAAGCCGTTTCTCCGTTTTGAGTTCGCCGACCGCACCGGGCGGATCATGGCGGTGACAAGCGACAACATGGACGCGTTCTGGAACGCCGCGGACCAGAACGACGTAGTGAAAGTGCGCGGGGTTGTCGGCACATGGAACGGAAAGAAGACCCTGCGCATTCAGCAGATGCGGCGCGCAAAGCCGGGGGAATTCGAGGCGGGGGACTTTCTTCCCCGCTACGAAGGGGATACGGACGCGCTCTGGAAGGAACTTGTCGCGCAGGCGGAATCGGTCACCGACCCGCCGCTTCGCTCCGTGCTGGGTTATCTGGTAGATTCGGAAGAGATGCGGGGCCGGTTTCTGCAGGCACCCGCGGGAAAACTCTGGCACCACACGTACCTCGGAGGCCTCGCGGAACATACGGCGAATGTGGCTGCCCTTGTGGATTCGGCGTGCAAACGATATCCTCTTGCTGACAGAAACCTCGCCATCGCCGGCGGGCTTCTTCATGATATAGGGAAGATTGACGCGTTCGACGTCTCCACGACAATAGAATACGGGGATGCCGGGCGCCTTGTGAGTCATATTGTCTTGGGAGAGCGCATCGTCGCGGAGTGGTGCCGTTGCGTTCCCGAACTTCCCGCGGGCCACGCCGACAAGCTGTGCCATATCGTGTTGGCACACGAGCTTTCCGGCGATCAACGCTCTCCCATACCGCCAATGACGCTGGAGGCCGCGATTGTTGCCGCGGCGAACCAGCTTGACGCCACGGCCGGGGCGTTCGCCCGGATTCTCACCAGAGAACGCGATACCGGGCAAGCCTGGTCGGCCTGGGTGAATACGCTCGAGCGGCACGTATTTCTGAAATGACCGTGCCGTGGCGACGGTTCCCGCATGGCCCGCGGCACGCCGGATCGCCGACATCAGACGAGAGGCAGAAAAGAGTCGCTTTCACAACCGAGACTTGCCGTCCTCCTGTTCGCCGCCTATTATCAGAAAGATTGTAACCCCTTATCTTCCGCGCTGATAGTACTCTCAACGCTGATCGCCCGAACCGCGATTCTGGAGTAACCATGCCACGTTCGCTTGTTATTGTAGAATCACCCGCAAAAGCCCGCACCATCAACAAAGTCCTCGGACGCGAGTTCGATGTTCGTTCCTCCATGGGCCATGTCCGGGATCTTCCTGAGAACTCGCTCGGAGTGAATGTGGAGGAGGATTTCCTCCCGCAGTACGAAGTGCTTCCCAGCAAGCGAAAAATAGTGAACGAGCTGCGCATGGCGGGAAAGAACGCAGAACGGGTGTACCTTGCGACGGACCCCGACCGCGAGGGGGAGGCGATCGCCTGGCACATTGCTGAAGTCATGCGACTGGGGAAAAACCGCACGCGAAGGATCACCTTCCACGAGATTACGCCGCGGGCAATCAGGGAGGCACTGGACCATCCCACCGGGCTCGATATGCACAAGGTGGACGCTCAACAGGCACGCCGCGTGCTGGATCGCCTCGTCGGATACCAGGTGAGCCCCCTCCTCTGGCAGACCGTGCGCAAGGGATTGAGCGCGGGGCGCGTTCAATCGGTGGCATTGCGCATGGTGTGCGAGCGCGAGGAAGAGGTTCTCGCGTTCAAGCCGAGGGAATACTGGACGGTACTTGTTGCGCTCAAAAACAGAGCCATTACCTTCGAGGCCGACCTCTGGAAGGTTGACGGAAAACTCGCGAAAATACCCGACGAAGCTCATGCCAAAGCGCTGGTGGAGGAGCTTGCCCGCGGCCAGTTTGACGTAGTGAGCCTTGAACGCAAGCGCCAGAAGCGCCGCGCGTTCCCACCGTTCATTACAAGCACGCTCCAGCAGGAGGCGGCCCGCAAGCTCGGATTCTCTACCAGAATGACCATGAGCGTCGCGCAGGAGCTGTACGAAGGCGTGGAGGTGAAGGGCGAGCTTACCGGTCTTATCACGTATATGCGGACCGATTCGACGCACCTGGCGCCGGAGGCAGTTTCGGCTGCGCGGCAGTACATCGCGGAGGCGTACGGCAAGGAATACGTTCCGGCGCGGCCGAATGTTTTTCGGAACAGCAAGTCCGCTCAGGAAGCGCACGAAGCCATCCGGCCCACTTCGATGGACCGGCCGCCGGAAGCTGTTCAGGGCGAGCTTTCCCGCGATCAGTTCCGCCTGTATCAACTGATCTGGAACCGTTTTGTCTCCTCACAGATGGAGGCGCAGGAACTCGACGTGACGGAACTTGTTGCGGCGGGCGGACGCTTCCAGCTTCGCACGACGGCAAGTGTGGTCGCGTTTGACGGGTTCACGCGCGTCTACCTTGAGGGACAGGACGAAGAGAAAGAAGAACAGGAACATCCGATTCCGCGTGAACTTATCGCGGCGTGGGACCGCACGGAACAGGGTGGCAAACGTTCCGCGGAGCCGCTTCTGAACGGGTATGCACCGGCAAGGGTGCTCCCTGAGCAGCATTTCACCAAACCGCCTTCCCGCTTCACCGAGGCAACGCTCGTCAAAGAGCTGGAATCACGGGGAATTGGCCGTCCCAGCACGTATGCTCAGATCATCAGCACGATTCTCGATCGCGAGTATGTGGCGCGGAAAGAGGGAAAGCTGGTTCCGACAGAACTGGGCAAAATAGTGAATCGTATTCTGTCCTCGCAGTTTCCGGACATTTTCAACAGCGAGTTCACGGCGAGGATGGAAGAAGAGCTGGACCGCGTCGAACAGGGCAGCGATCACTGGAAATCCGTGCTGAAGGAGTTCTACAGCGGCTTCGAGGCGGCGCTCTCCAGCGCGATGAAACGGCGATCGGAGATCAAGAAGCTTACGGTGGAGCAATCTGACCGCGTGTGCGAGAAGTGCGGCAGACCGATGGTCGTCCGGCTGGGGCCGAGGGGGCGTTTTCTGGCGTGTTCGGGCTTTCCGGAGTGCCGGAACACGGTTGCGCTGGAGACGGAAGCCGCGCCGCCGGAAATCCCGGTGCCTGACGGCGTCACATGCCCGAAATGCGGGAGCGGAATGACGGTGCGCAACGGTCGTTACGGGGTGTATCTTGCGTGTGAGAAGTATCCGTCGTGCCGCGGCGCGCGTCCGATTCCGACCGGTGTACGGTGCCCACGGCCCGGTTGCAACGGTGAGCTTGTCATACGGACGAGCAAGCGGGGGAAACACTATTACGCCTGCGACCAGGCGGGTTGCACCGTGCTGTACTGGGACAAACCGGTTCCGCTTCCCGAACCGGATCCGGCAACCGGCCTCAGGTTCCAGCTTGAGAAAACGCGCCGCGATGGCACAACCGTCGTGTCTCCCGGTGTGTATCCCCCTCCCGCACTGCGACGACGAAGCACCGACGCCGAACATCGGTCGGGCGCGCGGACAGGGAGCAGGCACCCGCGGCCGGCCCGCGCCGGTACGAGGACGGCTGAGGCCGAACCGGCATCCGGTCGGCGTGGCACCGCATCGAGGAAATCGAGCCTGAGCAGCGGCGCTGCCGTCGGCGCGGCACCATCGGCGGCTCGAAAAAGGTCCTCCGCGAAGCGGTCTGCTGCCGGCACCGGCAACGAGCGGAAGTAGACGATCCGCCGCGGCGCCGGGGAGAAATATCTGATGCGAGCGGCTATCGGGGATTTCATTCAGTACCTCGTCGGCGAGCGGAATTACTCGCAGCACACCGCCCGTGCGTACCGCGCCGACCTTCTCCAGTTCGCCGATTACCTCGGAGAGGAACTGGCTCATCCGCCGGAGCTGCGCGACCTTACCCGAGGGTATGTGCGCACCTACGTCACCTGGTTGATGGAAACGGGGCACAAACAGCGCACCATCGCCCGCAAACTCGCCAGTATCCGATCGTTCCAGACGTATCTGCAGAGGCATGATCTCGTCAGCGAGCAGGACTGGGGTCGGCTTGCGCCTCGCCAACAGCAGCGCACGCTTCCGACCGTGCTGGATGCCGACCAGATGGCGCTCCTTATGACGTTGCCCCCGAATGAAGACCCCACGGGAGTGCGCGACCGGGCAATCATGGAGCTGTTGTACTCCTCGGGGCTGCGGGTGTCGGAACTCGTCGCGCTCGACCTCGAACACCTCGATATCGCCGAGGGACTTGTGCGGGTACGCGGCAAAGGGAACAAGGAGCGCATAGTCCCCGTCGGAACAATCGCGCTGGAGGCCCTGGACCGGTACATCCGCGAGTTCCGTCCGCTGCTCATTCCTCCCGCATTGCGCCGACGCAAGTTTTCGCCGCTCTTCGTAAGCAAACTCGGCAGGCGGCTCAGTGTAGAACGCGTCCGCGCCATGGTGACCGGATATCTTCGGCAGGTGAGCAACTCCGAACATCTGGGACCTCATCTGCTGCGTCACGCCTGCGCGACACATCTTGTGGAGCGGGGTGCCGGGCTGAGGGATGTTCAGGAAATGCTGGGACATTCGAGTGTAACGTCAACACAGATCTACGTGTCGGTTGCCAGTCGGCGGTTGACGCAGATTTACGGGAAGTCGCACCCCAGGGCGTGAGGCCATCGCGCCTGCGCGACGCATCTTGTGGAGCGGGGTACGTAAAGATGCGATGAGTCGCGCCGGTGTGAGCGCGGGGCTTCGACAGGCTCAGCCACCGCGCGCCAGATCAGCTGCCATCCGTACGTCGTGGGCGAACTGCTGCCACGTTCCGAGCGCGGTGGCTGAGCCTGTCGAAGCCCCGCGCAAATCGTCAACGACGAAACAGGAAACTAGAGGCAGAAAGGCGGAATATGGACTACCAGGACATCCACGCGACAACGGTGCTGGGCATCGTGCGGGACGGCGTTGCCGTCATCGGTGGCGACGGACAGGTGACGCTGGGCAACACGGTGGTGAAGCGGAGCACGGTCAAGGTGCGGAAACTTGCCAACAACACCGTGCTGGCGGGATTTGCCGGTGGCGCGGCAGACGCGTTCGCCCTGCTCGAGCACTTCGAGGGGAAACTGGAGGAAACCCGGGGCAACCTCGCGCGGGCGGCGCTTTCCCTCGCGCGGGACTGGCGCACCGACAAGTTCCTTCGCCGGCTCGAAGCGTTCCTCATCGTCATGGACAGGCAGCAGGGGTTCATTCTCTCCGGCACGGGGGACGTCATCCAACCGGAGGACGGGGTAATGGCGATTGGATCGGGGGCATCCTACGCGCTGGCGGCGGCAAAGGCGTATCTCGATGGATCTGGCCTGCCCGTGCGGGAAATCGTGGAACGCAGCCTCCGCATCGCATCGGATATCTGCATCTACACCAACGCCACGCTGACGATTGAGGAGCTGTAAGAATGGTAGCCACGATTCCCGAATCATCGCCACGAAAACTGAGACTCGTGTTCAGCACAGGAATCTTTTTGGTTTCCCTGCTAATCGCGACCTGGCTGACGTACCATCTACACGGGTCACCGAGAAAGGGGATTGACGACGCGAACATCTTTTTCAGTTACGCGGAGAACTTAGCAAACGGTCAAGGTCTAGTTTATGGAGATGCCGGTGGGCGCGTTGAGGGATTCACATCCATGCTGTGGGTCCTAACGTGTGCCTCGAGTTTCAAATTTTTCGGGGGGGGGCGAGATCGGCATTTTTGTCTTTTCTTTCCTCCTATTGTGTCTCACGCAGGTCGTGTTCCTAACCATCATCCGGAAACAAGCCGCCTCTTTGGGGCGGCGGTCATGGCCGTATGAACTCGTCTTTTTTCTGCTCGTTTTGAGCAGCCCCGCGTATATCAGCTGGATGACGATCACGCTCATGGATACGTGCTTGTGGGGCGCGATGGTCGCGTCTCTGCTGTACCTTGCTGTTCACCCTCCGTTGTCAACGCGCGGCCGCGTTTTGGCCACTTCCCTTGTAGCGATAGCTCCAATGGCTCGGCCGGAGGCTTTGCTATTCGCGCCGCTCACTGTTGCACTTGTCTGGGTCCGCAATCGAGCTAATGCTTGCTCAAATCACCAGTGGTTCCCGGCCATTCTTTTCAGTGCGTTCGTTTTGTCGTCCGTCATATTGACCGCCTTCCGACTGGCCTATTTCGGTCACCCCTTCCCGAACACATACTATGCGAAAGTATCTCCTTCGTTGGTTTACAATCTGTTTTCCGGCGCGAAATACGCAGCGAAATTCCTTTCTGAAAGCGCTTTGGTTAGCGGGCTGGTCCTCGTTTTGGCCTTCAGTGTTGTCCACGCATTTGTGCTCTCCCTTTCGGTTCGGAAGGACACTGATCCCCACATCCTTGGACAACTGTGGGGAATTCTTGCGGATCCAGAACACGCGACCTCCGTCGTTGCTTTGACGCTTTTCGTCATTCCAATTCTCACGGGCGGCGACCATTTTGCTCTTTATCGATTTTACCAACCGTTTTACCCAGTCCTCTGCCTGTTCGTCGTCCTTCTCCTTATGAAAGCTTCCTCGCGCGAGCTTGCCGCGCTTCAAACCCATCCTGCGAGCAGAGCAATCACATCGTTTACCTGTCTGATTTGGCTCTTTTCATGTGCGTTCAGAACCTCTTGGGTTACCCTCAAGTTGCAAGGAAGTCCCATCCAACACGAATTCGGCATCGCCACAAATGGCCGCCGGGTCGGGCAAGAACTGAACCGTTTGTTGAAGGGCCTCCCAAACTGGCCGTCAATCGGAGTGATCGTGGCGGGTGGCGTGGCGCGGGAGTATCGTGGGAGGATTGTTGATCTCATGGGCCTCAACAACACGTTCATCGCCCATTTCCCCGGGGAACGCAAGGGCATAAAAAACCACGCAGCGTTCGAGAAAAACGCATTCTGGGCAATCGAGCCTGACATTCTTTTGGTATCTCCGCCGCCCGCGGGGCAATCAACGAGTTTCACGTCTCAAGTGCTGAAAGGCTTATTGTTCGACCCGCGCTTCGTGGCTACTTGGCGTTACGGAGTCCTGACCTCACGAAACGATCCCACGAAAGGCTTTGAGGCTTTCTACTCCGATGCCTTCCTCCGAAGGACCATAAACGGAAGGAATTATGATTTCGTCGACACAAGAGTCTGGACCGGCAAGGAATGGGCCGTGGAATGCCGGGAAGAAACCCCAGAAAATGGGGGTTGATGGGGACAACGCCACGCTGACGATTGAGGAGCTGTGAGGCGGCAACGCGACTCCGCGCACAGCGCACGTCATTGACCAGTCTCGTCCACGTGAAACCGGTGGAGCATCCGGTGCACGAGCGGCGTAAACAGCATGGCAGCAACAGTGAGGAACACCAGGCCGCTGAACAGGGCGTACACAGATGCGAAGAGTTTGGCCGCATCGCCGCGAAGGGGATCTACCGGCCCCATTCCACCGAGAATCATGGACGCGTTGAGAAGCGCATCGACAAACCCCAGACCGGCGATCCAGTAGTATCCGCCAACCCCTATTCCCAGTGCAATCACCACCAGCAGCAACGCCGCCGCGGTGAAACCGAGCAATCGGCCGACGAATTGCCGGATCGGCAGTACCGGTTCATGTTTCAGTTCCAGCATGGTTCACCTCACCGTCAAATGCGACGCGGCCCGGATGGGGCCGTGTCAGTTTCCTCTCACCCGATTTCCGCCTGCCGCATCCTCGGGGCCGTACCCGGTACACACCGCGCCGTGCCGATAGCGAAATACTTGTGCGTGAAGGGCGGCTTCGGGCGCGAGGCGTACCAGATGCGCAGTGACCCGTCACCCAGGCGCAATACCGACTGACTGGTGGTAAAGTGCGACTCCCACTCGTGCGCCGGATCGGGGCCAAATACCGGGTTCGACGGGCTCTTTTCCCACGTAATACCATCCTTGCTCACGGCAAACCCGAGCGCCGTGCGCATTTCCTCTCCCCTGCGATGTGAATAGCTGCCGTACCACATGAGATGGAGGCCGTAGGCAACCAGTACGGTCGGGTAGAAGAGCCGTCCATGCTCCCACGGCTGGTTCAGCACCATGACCGGTTTCGGCGCCACGTTCCACCGGCTGCCGTCCCCGCTTTCGGCGTAGCGGAAACACCACGGGTCTGTTGCAACGTCGGTATACCACATGCGGTAGATGGAGTCCTGTCTGATGATCGTGGGGGCATATATGTTGTGGAGCGACGGCCCGGACGGCGGCGACCAGACCAAGCCGTCGGCGCTGGTGGTCTCGTGGAGGGTATGCACGCCGTCGCCGGAAGGGAAATCGGTGCTCGAGAACCACATGCGCAGGAGGCCGTTTTGCCGGCAGAGAGAGCCGTCCGCGTGCCGAAGAAGGGTGGGCGTAAGGATTGACCGCGTGTCTCCGAATGAAAGCACGGGCGACGCCGGGTGTTTCTGGAAATGGATGCCGTCGGAGGAGGTGGCCAGCCCCACTTTGAACACGCGCCCCTCAACCGTGCCGCGTGAGCCGCAGCACCACATGCGGAAAGGGCCGTTCTCGAACGCGACGCACGGCGCGAAGATGTGCGCGTCGTCAAATGCGCCAGGCGGCCCCAGTGACACGCAGGGAACGTCGGAATCGCGCTGCCAGGTTTGCGAACCGGGCCATTCCATAGCGCCGCCCTCCTGTTTCCGGGGAAGAGGTCAGGTATCCTCTTCGCCCAGAAGCGTAGAGCCCTTCGCCAAAACCTCCGCCATCACGTCGTCTGGCAGTCGTGCCGAGAACTCCGCCCGACGGGCACGCCAGTCGAGGCTTTTGATCTGATCTGACAGCACAACTCCGCTGACGGGCAGGCCGTCCGGTATGGCCACCTCAAACGGATAGCCCTTCCTTTGGCTCGTGACCGGGCAGAACAGCGCCAACCCCACGACGCGGTTATAGGCCTCGGGGGAAAGAACGAGTACGGGGCGGCGGCCTGCCTGTTCGTGGCCCGCCTGAGGGGAGAAAGTGAGCCAGACGATGTCCCCGCGTCGCGGCACGTATGGATCCGCCACTACCACGTTTCCACGCCTACCGCGGGACCGGTCGCTGTTTCGCCGTGAAGGTTGTCCGGTGTTACGTCGCGAAGAAGATCCGCGAGCATGACCTTTTTGGCGCAGACCGGTTCAGCTATCAACCGACCGTCGGCAGTCGAAACCTCGACGACGGTCCCGGCGGTAACACCCACGTCACGGGCAAATGCGCGGGGTATACGCAGGGCGAGGCTGTTGCCCCATTTCTGTACCGCAACCTTCATCGTCCGGTCCTTCTCAATGTAGATACAATGAAGATACCTTCCCGCAGGGCGCCTGTCAAGAACGTGTGGAGCACACGGCTGGTCTCCGAGTGACGTCCGCGAAACAGACGGCGTACCGAGGCGCGTGCACTCCCGCCTAAGTGGCCTGTGCCGCCAGAATCGCCTTCACCACCTGTGTGCCGAGAACACGTTGTCCGGCTTCGTTGAGGTGCACGCCGTCGCCAGAGAACAGCTCCGGCCGGTCCACGACGGCGGCGAACAGGTCGTTGACCGGCAGATTCCTCGCAGCGGCGATCCCGGCGGCAAGCCGGTTCCGTTCGCGCACGCGGTCGGTCCTGGCGTCGAGGCCGCCTGAGCCGTCCGTGCGCCGGAACACCGTTGAGCTTGACCAGATCAGCCTGCTTTGCGGGCTGCGCGTCAGGACGAAGTCCAGCACACGTGCCAACCCGGCCGCATACTCCGCCTCATTGTAACCGAAGCCGTGCAGGCCGTTGTTGAAGTGGATCACGGCAAAACGGTAGTCGTCCAGCAGGAGCGCGAGCTCCTTCTCCATTGCGGGGTCGCAGACGCTGGTGGAGGTGGTCAGCCGGGCACACAGGAGACGGCCCCGCAATGCCGCCTCAACGTGGTCGTAGTAAGAGCGGGCGATGGAATCGCCCACAAGGAGCACGCGGGGCGTGGTGTCGTCATCGGCGCCCATGACCCAGATATCACGCCATTCGATGCGCTCGTGGATCGTCATGGTATCGCTTCTCCTTTCGCGATGCCGAGAGCGGCACGGCACGTACCGCTCTGCTCCGGCAGTATGGCGCAGGCGCGCCAATCCAGACGATAGAAAGAACGACGCGCGGAACACAACCGGTCATCGAGCGGCGGCTGACGCGCGGCGGAAGCCGATGTATCCAGGTGACGGGGCGGAGACTGTCCGAACCCTCCGAACCGCTTGCCGGTGCATCTCGATACACCGACTGGCGCTTCGCCACGCTTCCCGCACGGTTCCTGAGCCTGTCGAAGGGCACGCAGGCTCAGCGACCAGTTCACCACTCGACGACCGGCAGAGGGCGCGGGCAGACAGGAGGCGCGCCCGACCGAAAGGACCGGACAAAACGGATCCCTCCGTCCACGTCGGCAAACAAAGAAAGGGGCAGGCTTTCGAGCTCGCCAACGGCGGGCCAGCCTGCCCCATTACCCTGTCAGGAATTCGAGCGATCTACTCGTTGAACAGATATTTGAGCAGTTTCTTCCATTCGAGGAAGTCGGGTATGACGATGTCGGCGCCTGCCTTGATGAGCCGCTGACGTTTGTGCGCGTTGAGGCCGCGCCGGGCTACTTCGTCGGACGCCACACCTACCGCGATCGCGCCGTTGTCCTTCGCGTTGCGAATCTCCACGGGACCGTCCCCCACCACCATGAGTTCCGCGCCGTGAAGGTTGTTCTGGGATATGATGTCCTTCATCACTTTGTCTTTGGAGTAGTCATCCACATTCCTGATGGCGCCCCAGATGCCGCCCGTGGCCCACTGATCAATCTGGCACGCGTGAGCTTCGTTGCGCACGTCCTCCTGATCGGTGCCGCTGGCGAGGTAGATGCGTACGCCCCGATCGTACAACGCCTTGAGGAACTCGCGCGATCCGAACATCGTCACGTCTTCCAGCGTCTTCTCGCCGCGTTCCAGCGCCGCGATACGCTCGCGCACCGGTTTCATGAGGGCCTCGTTGTAGATAGCCTTATAACCCCATGCGTCGAGGATTTTGTCCTTCGGCACAAGGCCGAACTCCTCGACCATATGCACGAGCCCTTCCATCTGGAAGAAGGTCTGAATGCCGGTAGTCTCGTCAATGAACTTCTTGCATCGCTCGACGATTTCAGGCGTGGCGGGGTGGTCGCCCCGGATCGCATCTACCATGACGGGCAGCATGATGTCCGGCCAGCCCTCACGCAGAACGCTGACGGTACCGTCAAAATCGAACACGGCGTGTTTGATGTGGCCGCGGTCGATCTCCGGGTTCACGATCTCGATTACCGAACCGGGGAGATACGTCGGCGTTTCAGGGACCGGATACACCTTGTTGACGATTGTTTCGGAATGTTTGCGCAGCATGAACAGCTCCATGAGGAAAAGGGTTTCTCGCCAGCAGGGGCCGCGAAGAGGGCTCTGGCCGTTGTTGCGGCTATCGTGAAAACCACGTCACGCGCGGCTGGAACACACTACTCAAATTTCCGGAATTCCCCTCTCCGGACAAACCTTCCGGCGTTCTGCATGATCCGGAAATCATTCCCGCTCCGCGTGCAGACGTCGTTCCGTGGTTCCGCTTCGCCCGGCGCGGCAGGCTCTAGTCAGCAGGACCAAACACGTGAACGACCCCTTCCACCGTGAGGGTGAGCAGGTCGGTCGGGTCGGTGTCGATACGGATTGGACTGCCGCCGCGCCCGACATCACGGTTCATGCGGTCGCCCCAGACGCGACTCAGCTCTGGCAATCGTTTCACCAGGCGGCCGTAGCCGTCGAAAAAGAGCTGCGCGTCGCGTGAGGTGTTGGTCCAGATGAGTTTGTGCCCCGCCTTCCCCCACACCACCGGCGTCGCCCCCTGCCCGACGTAATCCGGCTGAATGGTCCACAGGCGCTCGCCACGCCCGCTGAACAGGGTCAGAATCCCGTAGTTGCCCCATCTCGTAACCGCCAGCACCTCCGTGCCCGGAAGGTCGGGCCGCAGCTTGCCGATACTTCGTCCCTGCGCGTGTCCGATACGATGCACCACTCGCGTGGCGCCGGTAAGGGCATCCACCACGTACACCCCCGCGCTGCCCCCGCAGAGGAACGCGACGGGGTCGTCTTCCTCCTCGCCGGTGAGGTTGCCCATCACCACCGCGTCGTAGTGGCTCGCTCCATGCACCCGGCGCATTTCATCTGCGCGGTCGTGCGTCCACAGGACGGTGCCATCTCCGCGGTACAGATAGCCGCCGGCCAGCATCTCCTCGCGGCCGCATCCGTCCACATCGAAGAAATCCAGCGCCCAGTGATGGCCATAGTGCGCACCGGTCTGGACGTGCTCCCAGAGCAGGTTCAGGCCCCGGTCGTACGCCCAGAGCCGGATCCCACCGCCACCGTGGTCATCGCGCCACTCGCGCAGAACGATGTCGGCGCCGTCTCCGTTCGTAAGCGAGGCACTTCGGGGTGACCAGTCGAAAAAACGCTGCGTGGGAACGTTTGGCGGCAGTTCAGCGCGGGCGAGGATGGCTCCGGTACGCCCCTCGATCACTACCATTTCATGTTCAACCGTGAGCACGCTTTCCCCGCCGGCGACGTCCTTCGCGCGGCGCTCCTCCCGTTTGCCGGCAAACGGGAGGAGCGCCGCGCGAAGGA
>Ga0208939_1001985_pt1 | contig 14840 bp, 9 predicted proteins | sample AD_STIC12_MetaG_FD_184437 | JGI IMG/M metagenome (GOLD analysis project Ga0208939, IMG submission 184437) | Active sludge microbial communities of municipal wastewater-treating anaerobic digesters from USA - AD_STIC12_MetaG (SPAdes) (version 2) | ecosystem: Engineered > Bioreactor > Anaerobic >...
GGTTCCGGAGAAGGAAGACCTCGGCAGCCGCCAGAGACTTGTCGCGTTCAGCCAGGCAATAGGCCCGTAGGTCCTCGACGAATTTCCGTTCGCTCTCTTTCAGCCCCGGCGGCTCGCTGCGAACCTTGTCGCCGCGCTCGACCAGGAGGGGCTGGTACAGATGACGGTCGAAGTGGATGGTGGGCAGGTCGCGCTCGTCCTGGCGGTAAATCGTGTCCGCCTCTCCGATCAGCTTCTGGATGGCCTCGATCAGCCGCGACTCGCCTCTGGCGATCTTGACGGTGTAGTTCTGGAAGTTGGGGTCGTCCTTGCCCAGCGTCCTGTACACCATGTGCTCGACGTCCCAACGCTCCTGCCGGTTGCGGTAGAACGTGTCGGCGTACTTGCGCACGATGGTCACGGCGGCCTCGTTCAACCATGCCGTCCCAGCGAACGAGTCGGGTCTGACGACGGCTTCATCGGCCACAAGGCTGTAGAGCCTGGCCGGTTCGGTCGTCGAGAGAATGGCCCTCGGAACATCCGGACGGATGGCCAGATTCCGCATCCCCTTGCGCTCCTTATACTCGATCAGGTCGAGATACACCTTCTCCCAGTCCACGAGACCGAGGCTCTCGTCCGGGATGGGGCGCTGTTGACCTGCCCTGACCGCCGTGGCCGTCAGGCCGTCGGCACCGCTTTCCAGCGTCTGTACCTTCAGCGACATGTCCACGCGAACCCGTATGCCGGAGTCGACCTCGAGGAGTATGTCGGTCTCGTCCGCGAAGCAGCGCCCTTCCGGGACGCGGGGTATGAACAGCCCTTGCCCGAGAAAACCGTCGTTGGCCCGGATCGGCAACGGCAACTCCACATCGCCCCGGGTTTCCACGCCTTCCTTCTCCAGGTACTCGCGGAACTGGGACATGTAGTTTGCCCGCACAGCGAAGATGTTCAGCGTCTCCAGCAACGGGACATGCTCCGGATGGGCACCGTCCAGGGCGGAGCTGCGTTTGAGCGTGAAGTCCTTTCCACGTAGACGCACGCCGCGCCCGAAAAGCTGGATGATCTCCGAGCCTTCCTTGCGCCCGATATTGAGCAACCCCATGTTCGACACGCGCCAGGAGTTCCAACCCTCCATGAACTTCTTCGCGCCGATCAATATCTCGACGCTGGTGTCCGGCTCGTTGATGCCTTCGAAAAGCGAATCGGCAATGGCGTCCTCCTCGATCACGATGCCGGAATCGTCGGCCTCGACCAGCTTCTTGAACGTCGTGGTGTCACCGATGTAGATCAGTCCGAAGTACTCCTCCGCGCCGCTGGCCTTGAGCCCCAGTTCGCCCGCATGGCCCCGCAGATCGCACAGGTGCAAACCGCCGCCGGTCGGCGCGTGAAGCACCTTGGCAAGGATGTCCCGATAGACGGCGTCCGCGTAGTCGGTGCGCCCGCGCAGATACCCGAACCGCCCGGCGAAGATGTCCTGGCCGTTCGTATCTACCAGGCCGGTCTTCCCGTCCAGCAGCTTCTGGATGGCCTTCACCGCCCACCCGCGCTTGTTCTCCAGCAAGTGGTGCAGGAACCTCGCCACGGTCAGCACGTCGCTTCGCTTCTCCCGGTCTTCGGTGTAGACCGCGTTCACGCTGCTGCCGACGAACACCCAGAGTGGCTTCTCCAGATTGTACGGACGCAGACCGTCTTGCTGCTCATGGAAGACGCGCTGTTGCTCATGGAAAGACAGCAGGTTGCCGAGGAGCAGCGTCTCGGTCTTGTCCTCGGTCGTCTCCTCCTTCAGATTCAGGATGTGGAACTCCTTGCCGTAGCCGTCCCCGTGGAAGTAGCGATAGGAGTAGTCGAAGACGATGGCCTTTCCGTATTCCGCCGTGAGGTCGTCGTCGCGGGCGGCAGTCAGAGCCTGGCCGAACGTGGCGCTGTACTCGAACGTGAACCCGGTCTGACCCAGCGCATCGCGGAACTTGCGCCATGCCTCGCCGCCGGAGCCCTTGTGCCCTTCGTCCACGAAGATCAGGTTGTTTCCCTCAAAGGACTCGACCGACACGCTCACGCCCCCGCCGCGCTTCTCCTCGACAAGCTTGGTGATCTCGATCACGCGAACGGCGTTCTTCTCGACCATCCCAAGGCCGCTCTCGTTGATGTCGAAGCGGCGGCAGGTGATGCCCGAGGCGGTCATTTCCGCGATGTGCTGCTCGCTCAATCCCTCGTTGGGCGTGATCAGAAGGATGTTGTCCAACGGTAGGTTGTTGTAGTGCAGGAACTGCCGGTAGTTCAGGTGCATGATCAGCGTCTTGCCGCTGCCGGTCGCCATCCAGAAGGCGAGCTTTTTCAGGTCGGATTCGGCGAACTTCCCGTCCTTGATGTCTCCGGCCGTCTTGGCCGCGTTGCGCGTCTCCACGAAGGCATTCAGGTCCCGCAGCAACTGACCGCGCCGGTTGAAGTAGGCATCAAGGAAGACTTCCGTGTACAACGCCGCCAGGTGCTGAAAGTAGCGCAGGGTGATCGGCTCCGGACGGCGGGCGTTCATCGCCTGGAGATGTTCGCGGATGTTGTCGTCGTAGCGGGCCAGATCGGCTGCACTGATCTTCACCTTGTCGCCACGAGCGGTCAACCGCAGATTCACATAGCTGCGTCCGGAGGCATCGAAACCCTCGGCGGCCTCGCGCACATCCGCCAGCAGGTCACGGTTCTGCTCGTAGCCGAACAGGCTGTTCAGCCATGCCAGCAGGACGAGACGCTGCTCGAGCTTCACATACTCCGGATTGCCGTTGTTTGCTCGGGCCATCGGTTACGCCTCCACCGTCGAGAACATTCGGGCCTTGAACACCGGTTCGAGCGCCCGGGCGTTTGGGATGAAGGAATCGCCGTTGACGAAGACCTCGTCTGCGCCTTCGGTCAGTTTCTGGTTGGCCACGAACTTCTTGTCGCGCTCCAGATCCTTCTTCTGCCAGCCGTCCGTCTCGCGCCAGATCACGGCAACCTGCCGATGGTCAATCGTGCCCCGGTAGACCAGGTAGCGGCGGCCGTCGTCGTCATACACCTTGCGCGTGGCGACATGCAGGCCGAGCAGATAGTTGAAGGTCTCCGGGATATCTACGGACCGGTCAACGGACTCTCCATCCTTCGTCAAGGTCAGCTTGTACGTGAAGGGCCGGTCAAGCTTCTCGACGTTCAACAGCGTCTCGCTCTTGCGCGTCTCCCAACGCAGCATGTAGCGCAGCAGGTAGTCTTCGAACTTCAGCGTCGCCTGCGCCGAGGCGTCATCGAACGCGATGTTGTTCAGCGCGTCCTCGTAGCTCTCCAGCCTGATGTACTTGACGATCCGGGGACTTCTCTCAGCCTCTTCAGGCGTAGCCATGCGTTTCGGCTTCCCGTCCTTCCATTCCGGCGTGAAGGTGACCTTCTTGATGCGGGGCAATGTGACCGTGTCAAAGTACGCCCCTATCTCCGCGAGAATGAACCCGCGCGCACTTCGATCCGCTCGGTTAAGATTGATCACGGCATGTCCGGTCGTGCCTGAACCAGCAAAGAAATCCAGTGCAAGACCTCTCGATGAAAGCGCGCCCCCCAACAGCGTTTCGTAAAGCGATACTGGATGGCAGTAAGGAAATTCCAAGCCCAGGGCGAGAACGTCTTGCTTGCCTCTTCCAGTCTCCTCAATCACGGAGGATACCTGACGTTTTGACTCTGTCGTGAGAAAGACCTTCTTGCGGGGTTGCGTGGTCTCGTCGTCACCGAAAATGATTTCTCCGGCGTCAATGAGTTGTTGAATTGTCTCTGGTGCGCGAGACCAGCCGTTACTCGGGACAGGACACGGTTTGCCCGTGCGCGGGTGAATGAGCGGAATGTGGAACTTTGGATTAGCACGGGGCTCGGGTGCTCCCATGGCAACGCTTTGAAACACTCGTCCATCATCGTTGAGCAGACGATACGCCTTCTCGCCGCCTGTTAGGTCTTCGCAGCCATTGATCCACTGGGCATACTCTTGGCGTGATGCCGGATTAACGCCGCCATGCTTGGCGATGATGTCGCTCGCTGCCTTGAGTATCTTCTGGACCGATGTGTTACGAAGATAGATGACACCATCAGCGCCACCGCGCCAAATGATGTACTCATGCTGTGTTGCGATCCCTTTGCGCCCAAGCATCGGATTCTTCTTGTCCCAGACAATTGTTCCCGCGTTCGGCAGGCCAAGTTTCTCGAACAACTGGAATAGAGCCTCATACTCATTCTCGTCGATGTGGCACTGAAATGCTCCTTCTTCAATGAATAGAGGAAGAGCCGCGTCGATACGGTCGCGCATCATGGCCAACCAACTGGAGTGCTGGTATTCATTCTTGTAAAGGAACCCGCTTGTTGCGGTGTTGTATGGCGGATCGATATGAATGCACTCAATCGCATGTCGATAGCGATCCTGGAGCAGCGCCAGCGCTTGAAAGTTATCTGCGTGCAGCAGAAGGCCGTCTGTCTGGCCATCTATATCATCGAAACTATCGAGCAGAGCATCAACCCAGGACGTCTCGAAATACTTTGTGTCCAGCGCCAGCGTCGGGTGAGCCTTCAGGAAGGCCACACGCCTATCCTTCTTGTTCTTCCCGTTAGTGAACAGGTCGGTCTTCTCCTCATCGATGTGGAACAGGACTCTCCACTCAGCCCATTGGGCGTCGCAGGCGGCGATCTCGGGGTAGAAACGCTCATCAATGGTCCCTACTGTGATGCAGTACTGCATCTCGGTGATGAACTTCCGCTTCTCCCAGAGCATCTTCTGAAACGACTCGATCTGGTCGAGAAACTCGACAATGCGGCAGCCGACGGCCTTGATCACGCGCATCACCTGGAACCAGCCCTCGGATCGGTCTTCACCGGCGGTCTCCATCTCGTCCAGGTTCAGGACTTCATTCTTCAGGTAGAAGTCCAGCTCGCCCGAGAGAAACCTTTTGAGGTCCTTGTGGATGAAGAAGTCGGACGTGTTCCGCTGGGTATATTGCCGCAGGTGGTGCTCAAGGAAACTGACGGGGACGCCGTCACTGGTCTTGCGCCGTTCGGCGGTGAGGACGGCGAGCGCGTCCAGGTGATCCTTCGGCGAAAGCCTCTTTGGGATGGCGTCGACGGCGTCGGCGTTGATCTTGTCCTGCTGGTTCTTCGCGCCGTAGGTGACGGTCTCCTGCTCCGTGAGGGGGCGGAATTCGAACGGGATGACAAGCTGGCGAGCCGCCGCATCCCAGACAATCTCCTTGTGGCGCGGGATGAAGAAGCGCGCCTCCCCCTTGACGTTGTTCTGCTCGACGTTGGCGGTCTTGAGCTTGAAGTGGATCGTTACGCCGCGCGACGAGAAGGTGTAGTCCTGGAAGTACTCGGCCGTCTTGACGTAGTACTGATCGTGGTTGGCCCAGTGCAGATGCACTTCCTCGCCGTTGTAGGGAATGGCATACCGCTGCCGCTTGGAATAACGCCGCTTGGAGATGAAGTCGCCGTCCTGGTAGTAGCGGCTGAAAAAGCTGTACAGGTGGTTGAAGATGGTCGCTTCGAGCGCTTCGCGCCCGCGTCCACCGGCGGCTTTTTCTGTCAGCGCGAGATATCGCTTGCCCAGCGGAGTGGCGTGGTATGCCTCGTCCAGTTTCCCGTCGCCATTGATCGCGCCGGTGCCCAAAGACTCGCGGACTTGCTGCCGGACGCTCTCTAGCTCCTGCGCGGCCTGCGACTGCTCCGCCAGGCCGCCGCGCGACAGCTCGTCGGCGATGGCCTTGGGCAGGTCGGTCGAGATGAACTTCTCAATCACGTCCCGCTTGTGATTCATGATCCGGTAGATGCCGAAATCCAGGTCCGCGCAGTCGAACTGGAATATCTCACGCAGCAGCCGCTGAAACTTGTCGATGGGTTGTTCCATTGTTGTCATCCTCGCTTGTGATCGTTTCCGGTAGGAGGGGCAGTCGGAATGTCGTCAGCCCCTCGCATCTCTTTTGCCTGTAGAAATGCCCACACGTCATATTCGCGCAAAGCCGGTGTAGTCTTGCGGGCGAAGTGGAGTGCCTGCCTGCGCCCCGTCGAGGCATCTCCGGCAGGCTTGACCGTGATTATCCGCCACGGGGTCTCGACCAAGGATGATTTGATCAGCGCAACGGGGTCGATCTTCCGGTCATTGATGGCCCCGAACCGGACAACGAGCCGACAGCCGTCGCCGGAGGCCTCGGCCGAGTTTTGCCACACCTTGCGCAGTTCCTCAGCAAAGGACGCGGGACTTCGATGATTGACCTGGCCGTTGTTCGTGTAGTCAACGTGAGACGGCCCTCCCAGGAACCAGAGGCGGAGCCACTGGTCAGGCAGGTAGGTGCGCATGCCGTAGTATGGAGGCGACGTGATGATCCAGTTGCATTCGGCCTTGGAAGCGGCGCGAAAGGACGATGATTGCCGACTGTCACCGCACGTTACGCCGCCCACGGCAGCCGTGCCTCCAGCCGAGTAGAAACGCTCTGCCCGCCGCTTGATAAGCTCCAGAACATCCACCTTGGGCGGCATGAGGCGACGTTCTGTCCAGAACCGCACCGCATAGGCGGGCTTCGGCGCGAACGTGCGGGTGCACTGATTGGAGAAATACGACGGCGCGGACTTTGGCATGGGGCCGTGCAATGCCCCGAGAATGATCCCGACGAGGGCCTGACGAGCGGCAGACGAGGCGTCATCGAGGAGTGCCGAACGCAGGCGGCACAAAGAGTCCAGAACATCGTTGGAATAGGCCAGATGCCAGAACTCGCCATCGGGACACATCACGCGAGAGGACTCGTCCAGAATACGCTGCGCAGCCGCGACAATCGCCTTCGGCGTGGTGTTCGCGAGCTTTGCGCGGCTGATTGCGACCGCGACAGGATTGCTGTCGATGCCATAGGCGGGCATTCCGAGCATCCGGGCGGCGTAGAGGGTTGTGCCCCGCCCACAGAACGGGTCCAGCACCTTGGCCCCGCTACCGGCATGCTGGCGCAGCACGCGGTACGGGAACTCAAGCGGAAACATCGTGAAGTACGGGCATATCCCGTTCAGCACGCTGTTCCGTTTATCTGGAAGCGCTCTTGTCATCTTGGGTTCGGGTTCGGACCAGTCTTCACATACGTCTTGCTCTCTGCATTTCTGAAAGAATGCCAGGCTTGATCCTGCGGGCCGATGATCTCGTTCAAGGCGGTGACAACCATGCGGTAGGCCATGTCGTCCTGGTTGTCCAGGTTCTGGGGAAGCGTGCTTTTGAAGAGGGCCTTGATTGAACCCCAGGCAGCACCATCACCACGAATGCGGTCCAGTAGTCGGGCGTCGGCTCTGAGCGCAGCGACGCATGCGCCGCGCAATGCCGCCAGATTGTCGTGGGGCTCCTCTTCCGGGGGTTCAGCTTCGAGAACAAGTGGCTGCGGCGGATGCGCCTGGGCCGGACCGGCGGGTGCGGAGGGTTGTTGGCCAGGAACCGGCGGCGCAGCGGGTTCTCGCGCGGCAGGTGCGGGAAACTCGCGGAGGATGCGCCTGGCAAAGGTCTCGGCGGCGGGACGATTATAGTCCGGGTCCAGGCGTGGGTACATGTTCTCAAAGGACAGGACACGAAGCGAGATAGGGTATGACTTGCCTTTGACAGAGCTCCAGAAGACGCCATGTCCGGGGATCGGTTCGTTAAGTAGCGCGCTCAGAATGTCGTTGCTGAAATGGGCATTGGCCTTCGAGACGCTGTAGAGATCTGCGGCCGAGAGTAGGTGAAAGACGAACCAGTTGTCGCCCTGGCTGAGAATCTCAACCGGGATGCTGCCTGGTTGCTGGGTCACCATGAGGGCACCGAGATCGTACTTCCGGCCTTCCTTCACCCAGGCGATGTAAGGTTCGGCAGATGTGGCAGACTCATTCAGAACGGTCTGGGCTTCCTCCACCACGGCGATGGTGGGGATAGTCTGCGGGGAGTCGGATGTAAATTCCGCCTGGTTGCGGTCAAAGATGCGGCGAAGGATCAGACCGGAGAGGATAAGGGATTGCGCACCGCGCATCTGCGAAACGTCGACGATGCAGAGCTTGCCCTGGGACAGGGAGTAGATGAGCATGTCCATGAGTTGGCTGCTCTTGTCGTGGAGCATCGTAACGATGGTGGTCATGTTGGCGCGGGCGGCGAGGGCCTCGGCCTGCTGCTGATCGCGCTCCAGTGAGAGGATGCGCATGATGTCGTCGAGGGGGGTGGAGTTCTTGCCTGCGTCGATGATGTTGACCAGCTCCTCCCAGCGGGCGGAATCGAGGCCTCGGAGCTTGCGAACGTTCTGCTGGTCCTGCCGGTCGGGGCCCAGGGCGATGCCGATCACGTCGGATGGCCGCAGGCGGCGGATGTCGAGCTTGATGCCGCCAGCCACAAAGGATTGATAGAAGGGGCTGCTGCTGCGCTTGGATGTGAAGACAACGAGTTTGTCCTGAAGCGCCGGTACGTCGCAAAGCCCAGGGCGGCCCTTGTCGTCGGGCCAGAAATATTCGCCTTCGGGATCGAAAATCACGGTGCCTACGGGGACATGGCGATTCCGCTTTTCGATGGTCGGCGTCGTGGCGTAGAGCTGACTGAACAGGAGCTTGTTAAGATTGGATTTGCCGAATCCCGCACGCGCAAAGATGAACGAGCGACGCGAGACCAGGCTGTCCACAGCGAACTTCACGAGGACTTCTGGGGACTTGACCTGCATCCAGTCTTCGACCTTCAACTGATCGCCGCCCTGGGCATAGATGTATTCACCGAAGGCAAGGTAGCCGATGGGCGAGCCAGGGATATTGTGCCCCGCCAGATCTTGAAGGACCGAACCGGACGGGAATGCAACCGGGCTGCCGACATGCGGAAGGCGGCGATGGGATGCGACAAAGGAAAGGTCGCCGTTCGACTTGTTGCGGAGGACGCCGAGAACCCGGATGTTCACGCGGTACTTGAGATAATCCTCCCGGAGATTCTCTGGGACGGCGCGGTCCTCACGGACTGCCCGGATATTGAATTCCTCGCCAGCGCCGGACGAGAGTTTCCCTTCCGACGAGAACGCCGTGATACGTCCCAAGACGGCTTCATCCGGTGTTTCAAGCTGCACGAGCAAGAACTGGCCATGCATCGGCGTGCACTGAAAATCGCTTCGATAGGGCAAAACGAGGTCGGCATGGAATTCGAGTCCGCCCTCGCGGAACCCACGAAACACGCCCACGATCTGTTCTTTTGGAAAAAGCTCAAGCGGCATAGTCGTCCTCCTATCCATAGCGCCTTTGCGCAGGGTCAGTGTCTTTCAGTCTAAAGATGTCCAGGGCGCTGCCACGGTCGCCCAATGCGGTTCGGATTCCCCGGAATATCTCGTCCTGGAGAATGTCGAAGTCGAAATCCACGAGGGCAGCATTCTCATGGGCTTTCTGGAGGCACTGGGGATAGAAGGGAACCGGGAACCCATTGATCGCATCGGCGAGCATGTAGCCGATGATCCCTGCGGCGTCTTTCACTTGAGGCAGAAAGATGTCCACGGGCCAGATGGGGTCATTAGGACGACTGCCAAATTTCACGAAGAACATCTTGCCGCCCACGAATTTGTTGACCTCGCCGCCCCCAACATCCACATCGCCGCCCCGCGCATACTCGTCCCAGACGTAGGCATTGCGTTCGAGTTCGCGATCCACCTCCACGAAGGCCGGATAGTCCGTCTGGAGGATGCCTTCGAGCGACATGGCCAGACGGTAGCGGTCGAGCACCTTGCTGGACTTGCAGACGCCGGTTAGACAGACACGCCTGCGACTCCGGCGATAGTGTTCATTGATCGCGTTCTCGATGCCTTTGAGAATCGCAGGGAAATACTCCTTGGCGAATATCTTGCTTCGCAGCAAGCCGTCACACACGAAGATCGTGTCCGTGGCAAAGTCCTTCGTGCGGAGAATATGAAAGAGAATGGCCCACTCAACCAGCTCCCGATACACCTGAACCCATGTCGGGCTGACAGGCCTATCCTCGCTCGGCTTGCGTATCATGTGACTGATCTTGGTGATGTCCGTCAGTCCCAGGAACGACATGAGGTGGCCGAGGCTCGTCTTAGGCGAGCCGGAGCCGTCGAACTGACGAGCGCTCAGGCGATCCATGTCCATCGTGGGTGAGACGACATCGAGGCAGTACTCGTTGTTGCTCGAGTCTACGACACGGACGAGCTGCACGAGGAACGGATCGAACTGAATGCGATTGTTGCCGCCGTCGGTGCCGACCAAAGCGAACGAAGTCGTGGAGCGTGGCTGGATGCGACGAACCTTGGCAGCCAGCGGACGGACTTCATCACGGAGCTTGTCCAGCAGCCCCCGGTCTTCCGCGATCTGCTCGCGTATGCCGTTGCGCAGCTCGTCGATGCTATGCGGGTCAATCGCCATTCGGTTTCTTCTCCTGCTCCGTGTCCTCCGCCGCCTTCCCGGCGCGAATCCACTCGTCGATCTCGGTAGCCTTGAACTTCCAGAGCTTGCCGAGCTTGTGGGCGGGCATCTGCCGCCGGTCAATCCACTTGTAGATCGTGTCACGATTGACGCCCAGGTGGGCGGCAATCTCCTCGACCGATAGCCATCGTTCTTGTTCTTGCATGATCTCCTGCTCCGGCAGATTCGTTGCCGATCTAACCAGTTCAAGACGTGTTGGCGATGAATGTAGCAGGTCGCGTCCATGAATGCTAGCGCAAAACCGACAAAGTCCAACAGGAACCACTACGGCAGGAAGGATCGCGAAGGCGCGATGTCAGCGGCATCGATCCGGGGCTTTACGCCGGGCTGGAACCAGCAGGCGGTAGGTCTTCCGGACGATGAGCGCTCCGGCGGCGTGGTCAAAACAGGCGTCTGGGGCGGTCGCGTAGCGACTCTCTGGCGGGTTCGGGCTGGCGGTCCGGTCCGGTCCGGGGGGCGAAAAGGCGGTTGAACAGGTCAAACCGGTCGCGGCGGGGGCGTCAGCCTGGTGCGAGAGCCGAGAGCGGTTCGGGTAGGGTTGTTCCTGGGGAGCCAAAATTCAATCCGCTGATTTCAGCGGTTCTTGTTTAACGCAAGACCCCGTGGGGTGATCCCCTCGGGGTCTCGTCGTTTCCGGCGTGCCCACGCCGAGTTACGCCCGCCCGCACATTTACCCCGATTCTCCGTTTCGAAGCCCGCAGTCCGGGGGCCGGGTGCAACCCTGGGGGTTACGGGCGCTCACCGAAAATGTCCTTTCCGAATTCTCCCGTTCTCCGTTTTTTGACCCGCCTTGTTTAACAGCCCCGTTTCATCCTTTCACCCTCTTCGACATTTCGAACTCCCCTCCGGTAGGTATCTGCCGAAAGCCGGACCAGTGGGTCCGGCGCAAGCGGATTACCAGACAGCGGAAACAGCCGTGAGATCGGAGACCGTTGTGGGTGCCGGCGACATCGCCTTCAGGCGGTGTCGAACGGGCTCCAACGGCCTTCTCGATGACCGGCCTATCCAGTCCCGCGGCATCCATGACGGAAACCTTCCGCGGCCTTCCGCAAAAGGAGGACCGGATGCCGGCCAACGAACACGTCCCAATCTCTCTCGACGAGGTGATATCGGAGATCGCTACGATCCTTGCCCGGGGTTACATGCGCCACCGAAACGGACGCCGAATCGCCCCAGATTCCGGCAGTGGGGCAGGACATGTGGCGCAAGTTGAAGAATCTGAGGCGTTTACGGAGAAACGCCTTGATATTCCGGGCCACCGAAGCCTTCATTCATTCACGAGTTAACGCCCTGAGATTGCGGTGCGGACGGGCCGCCCGCGGGGCAAAGCCCATGAACCAAGGAGGTTTCGGATGGAAGCAACAACGTATCAAGAGGTCCAGGGGCTCTCCCGGATGACCGTCGGAGAACTCCGGGACAAGTACCTCGAGGTCTTCGGAGAAGAGACCCGCTCCTACCACAAGGAGTTTCTTCGCAAGCGAATCGCCTGGCGTATCCAGGCCCTGGCAGAGGGTGACCTTTCGGAGCGGGCCCGGCGCAGGGCTGAGGAACTGGCCAATGACGCTGACCTGAGAACGCGGTCTCCGCGTGATCCGGTCGCCTCGGGTTCCGCCGAGGTCAAAGCGAGAACGGCGACCAGCCGCATATCCCCGTCGCACGACCCGAGGCTGCCGCTGCCCGGAACTCTGCTCGCCCGCGAGTTCCAAGGCCGCGACATTGTGGTCAAGGTACTCGACAACGGCTTCGAGTTCGACGGCCGACGGTACAAGTCCCTCTCAGCCATCGCCCAGGAGGTCACCGGGAGCAAGTGGAACGGGTTCCTCTTCTTCGGTATCGCCGATGCCGCGGCCAAAGGCAGGAGCCGCAAACCCGAGAGGAGGAACGAATGAGCAGAAACAATAACCGTGGCCGGGGAGAAGCCCTGGAGTCGGCATCAAGAACCAACGGGACCATCCGCTGCGCCATCTACACACGCAAGTCCACAGACGAGGGGCTGGAACAGGAGTTCAACAGCCTCGACGCACAGCGGGAATCCGCGGAAGCCTATATCGCGAGCCAACGACACGAGGGGTGGGTGTGCATCCCGGATCGTTTCGACGACGGCGGTTTCACCGGTGGCAACATGGAGCGGCCCGCCCTCAAGCGGCTCTTCGCCGGCATCGAGTCGGGCGACATCGACTGCGTGGTGGTTTACAAGGTCGACCGGCTGAGCCGGTCCCTCCTGGACTTCGCCCGCATGATGGAGCTTTTCGACAAGCACGCCGTGAGCTTCGTCTCGGTCACCCAGCAGTTCAATACGACCAGCTCCATGGGGCGGCTCACCTTGAACATCCTTTTATCCTTTGCCCAGTTCGAGCGGGAGATTATCTCGGAGCGCACCCGCGACAAGATGTCCGCCGCGCGGCGCAAGGGCAAGTGGGTCGGCGGGATGCCGGTTCTCGGGTATGACGTGGACCCGAAGGGCGGAAAGCTGATCGTCAACGAAGACGAAGCTGCACAGGTTCGGGGAATGTACCAGCTTTACCTGGAGCACAGAGCCATGATCCCTGTCGTCCAGGAGATCGACCGCCGCGGTTGGCAGACCAAGCGGTGGACCACCAAGAAGGGCCAGGAGCGCGGTGGAAAACCCTTTAGCAAAAGCAGCCTCTTCCGGCTTCTGACTAACGTGATTTACACCGGCAAGGTCGACTACAAAGGAACCATCTATAACGGCGAACACAGTGAGATCGTTGACATCGATCTTTGGCAGCGGGTGCAGGATGCGTTACGGCGGAACGGCAGCACCGGCGGCAAGGAGGTGCGCAACAAGTACGGAGCCCTCTTGAAGGGGCTTCTCTACTGCGCTCCCTGCGGCACCGGGATGGTGCATACCTACACGGCCAAGGACAACGGCAAACGGTATCGCTACTACGTCTGCCTGAACGCCCAGCAACGAGGCTGGGCGTCTTGCCCGACAAAGTCGCTCAACGCGCACGAGATCGAGACCGCGGTGGTCGAACACATCCGTGGCATAGGCAGGAATGAGGAAATCATCGCAGCGACGGCTGCGAAGGTTCGGGAAGAGAGCGGCAAGCGCATGGCGGAACTGGAGACCGAACAACGCGGCCACGAGCATGAACTCAAACGGCTGCACACCAGAGTCCAGAAGCTGGTGAGCGAGTCCTTCACCGCCGCCTCGAACGGAGGGGCGGCCATGGACCAGCTCGCCGACCTTCAGGATCGGATTCGAACCATAGAACAGCGGATGACCACCATACGCGAAGAGGTCATCACCATCCAGAGAGAAACCATTGACGAAGGGGACATGGCCCAGGCGCTGGCGGTCTTCGATCCGGTCTGGGAGTCGCTGTCTCCCCGAGAACAATCAAGGATCGTCCGACTCCTCGTCGAGCGCGTCGGGTATGACGGGCGGGACGGCAGAGTGACCGTGACCTTCCGCTCACCGGGAGTCAAGGCGCTGTGCAGCGAGGCCGACATCCGCAATCGGGAGGTGTCCGTATGAAAAATACCGCGTCCGACGGAATCGGGCTGAGCCGGTTGGAGATCTCCTTCAGCTTCAAACCCAAGAACAGGAGAAAGAGCGACAACCATCTCCGCGAGGAAGACCGAAGCATCGAGCCGGGGAATCTGCCCCGCGTCTCGAAGCTGATGGCTTTGGCGATCCGCTTCGACGGACTGGTCCGGCGCGGCGAGGTGCGGGACTACGCTGATCTGGCCAGACTCGGCTATGTGACGCGCGCACGCATCACCCAGATCATGAACCTGCTCAACCTGGCTCCTGACATCCAGGAGGCGATTCTCTTCCTGCCCCGGACGGTCAAGGGGCGTGACCAGATTCGGGAGAAAGAGGTTCGTCCCATCGCCGCCGTTGCTCACTGGTCACGTCAACGAAAGATGTGGGCAAAGTTGACCGCCGAGCGGATGAGCTGACGATCCGCTCAGGGCAAACGGCAGCTTTATTATGCCGGGTCCGACCACCGGTCCTTCTTATCATCCCCGCCGGCAATTCACCAACCCCCCTGATTCACGTACATTTTTTCTATTGACCTGATGCCTATCAGGTCATATAATATCAGCCTGTAATGTGGCCGTAGTTTGCCCTGACCGGGCCCTGCGGCTGTTGGTGTTCGACGATAAACCATTTGGATGGTTGAGGATACACATGAGTCAAAGACCGCGAGGCAGACGCCCCGTTCAGGAAATAACAGAGCCGCAACGCCGTACATTGAAGGAAATCCGCCACTTCACGAACCGGCGGGGGTTCCCCCCGACCATGAAGGAACTCGCGGACATCCTCGGAATATCGCATGCCAGCGTCCACGGTCAGGTGAACCAACTTGTCCGCAAAGGCTATCTGAAGCGCGAACCCCGGAAGGCTCGTGGCATTGCGATTGTCCGCGAACCCGAGGACGACA
>Ga0208939_1002018_pt1 | contig 14682 bp, 13 predicted proteins | sample AD_STIC12_MetaG_FD_184437 | JGI IMG/M metagenome (GOLD analysis project Ga0208939, IMG submission 184437) | Active sludge microbial communities of municipal wastewater-treating anaerobic digesters from USA - AD_STIC12_MetaG (SPAdes) (version 2) | ecosystem: Engineered > Bioreactor > Anaerobic >...
CGTGCCTATTCTGACAACGGTGCCATTCAGTGCCATTCTTGGTGCCGAGAGTACGGCACGATAGCCGTGGGCGCCATTTGCGCGTGCCAATCCCGTCCTCCTCGTTTATCGGCTGACCAGCGAGCGGCCTCTCAGCACGGGTACTTCCATCACCGTGTCCACCCTCGAGCAGTACTCTACATCGCGATGGAATCCGAGTTCCGCGAGTTTCCGTCCATGCGCGCAGGACGCAAGGACATCAACGCTGGTGCCGGTATTCGTACCATACCAGTGAACGGCCAGCCTCGCGCCGTCATTCAGCACCCAATCGGCCCCCGGGGTGAGGATTCTTTCGATGAGCGCGCCCGCGCAGTAGAGGTCGTCCAGGGAAACCCTCCCTTCCGTACCCGCGCATATAATAACGACGTCACGTCCTTCCCGCAGCAGGAAATCTGCAACGCTGCCGACATTCAGCAAGGCCGCCGCAACCGTAATGTTTGCTCCCCGCGCAGCGGCGAAAGCTCGCGTACCGTTCGTCGTAGTCATGATGACCGTCCTGCCCCCGACGGAGCGCGGCGTGTACTCGTAAGGCGAATTGCCGAAATCAAACCCCTCGATCTTCAGGCCCCCGCGTTCGCCCCCCAGAACAACTCGGTCTGCTCGTGGTTCTTGTGCTTCCAACCGCGCATCCTCGGGGGTTTCCACCGAGATCACCTCGCGGGCACCCGATTGAATCGCGGTGACGATCGTACTCGTCGCGCGCAGGACATCAATTACCACGGCGGCGTGACCACGCAGCGTAACTGTGGATGCTTCCTGCCACGTTGCCGAAAGATCGATGTTCATGACGCGTTCCTGGCGCTTCTGCGCGTGCCAGCCCGGTAAAATGGCGTGAGAACCTGTTCCATTGTGATCCGTCGTGATCCGGACTCACGGTCGCGGACGGAAAATTGTTTGCCCGGACTGCTCGCGCCGAAGTCGACGTACGCCAGCGCAATGCCCTGCCGCAGCGAAGGCGAAAAGGTTCCAGAGGTAACATCCCCGACTACAGTTCCGTTGTCTTCCACAACGTTCCCCGCGCGAGGTATGCCGCGTCCTGCCGCCTTGAGAGCCACAAGGCGGGGAGTTCTGTCATTCTCTCGTAAAAAAACGGCGGATCGGCCAACGAATTCCTCGTTCCTCCGGTCAACTGCCCACCCCAGACCTGCCTGCCACGGATCAGTTTCCTCGGTAAGTTCATGGCCGTGAAGCGGGTACCCCATCTCGAGACGCAGTGTATCACGCGCGCCAAGACCAACCGGCACCGCGCCGGCTTCGATCACGGAGTCCCACAGAGCCTCAATGCGCCCGCTCGGCGCGATCATCTCGACTCCATCCTCGCCTGTATACCCGGTTGTTGAGATGACAACAGGCGTGCCGCGCCAATCCGCCTCAATCAAACGGTTGGCGCGTTCAGGTATCGCAAGCCCCGGCATCACCTGTCTGAGAACCACCCGTGTTGTCGGCCCCTGCACTGCCACCATACCCGTTGATTCAGTATCGTCGAGATAACAGGTATGGAGTTCCAGCTTCCGGATCTGCTCAACCACGGAATGCCGATTTCCCGCGTTCACGACAAGGACCCACTCCGCTGCGTGCGTAACGAAAAGAATCACGTCGTCAAGGATCCCGCCGTTGTCGGTGAGTACAAACCCGTACCGCGCGGCGCCGGCACCCACCGAAGCAACATGGATAGTTGTCAGGCGTTCGAGAAGTTCGTACCCCGCCGCTCCACTGAAACGCAGCCTGCCCATGTGCGACACGTCGAATATGCCGCAACCGCTCCGAACGGCATTGTGTTCCTCCGCGATACTCCGATACATGATCGGCATTTCGAATCCGGCGAACGGAGCCATCCTTGCGCCGAGCGAGACGTGGCGGTTGAACAACGGCGTTCGCAACAGGGGCACGGGAGAAGACGTCACCAGGGTCCTCATCTCAAAAGGAGCGCGTTCTACTATCCCGAACAATTCCAGTTACCGTAGAACATAATCAATCTGCGCAGTCACAGTCAGCCGGTCTGCCGCGTCGTTCAAGGTCCCCGTACCCAGTACGAACAGCGACGCGGTGGCCCCGCCTGCGCGGTACCGGGCGCGGACGGTCCAGCTGGCTCGGGATCCGTACAGGCTCCAGAGGAAACCATAGTTCGGCACCTGTTGCTCATAGAGATACAGCGGCAACGAGGTCGAGCTGGTGCGATGAAAAGCGCCGCCCAGAGTGCAGTCCAACTCGCGCGTCAGTCGGGTTTGTATCCCCATCCGCACAAGTCCTCCCCGGTCTCCTGCCTGATTTTCGGCAAACGCGCACCCGCCTCGCAAAGTCACTCCTGACGCTACCAGCTCAAGATCAGAAGAGATGTCCTGCCTTCGTTCCGTGAATATCCCCTCCGCCATAGTGGACCGCGTCGACTTCTGCCTCCACTTCCCGATCCAGGAAAATCGCTTCGAAAGGGGGGTCTGCCAGCGGAGTTCCTCTACGGTTGTCCACCGCGGAAAATCGTGCCCTGCCGCATCAAGCGGCTCCATGGAATGGGCGAGGAATCCGTCTATGTGGACGCCTGACCCCGGAGCCCATCCAACCACGAGCGCACCACCACGTTCCGATGAAGCCTCGTTGTGGAGGCTCCATCCCGTTCCATGCCACGAGGTGAATGCCGACGAGTACAGCCAACCGGCAGCAGTCATGGTTAACGACTCATTGCCAAAACGAAGCGTACCGGCGCCCCCGTACGCACCCTCATCCTGCAGGACTGCTTCACCCCTGACGTGGAAACGCCCGATGGTGGACTGGGCGTCGGCACCGAAAAGAGAGATCTCGTCCGTTGTTCTCGAGGAATGGTGGTACAGCGTGCGGGGCGTGAACTCGCTTCTGGCTGCTGTCAGTCCCACGCGTGCCAACCGCCCGAAATTGGCGCCCATTCGGAAGAGACGGAACGTCTCCTTGAGTGCTCCCGCAGCACGCAATTCCGCGTCCGTCCTGTGCAGACCGGTGACGCTGATCGCCCGCGCGCTGTTCGTTGCGCTGTCGATAGTCGCGTCCCACCTTGGCGTCGTGTACAGGCCGAGGACTTCCCACGCGTGGCCAACGTAGTGAAAGCCGATTCCGTGTAGTGCTCCGGATTCTGCGGTAGTCAGGCCGGGAGTGAGTGCGGTTTCTCGTTCACGGAACGAGGATGCGCCCGTCCAGTTGAGTCCCTGTCTGCCGACGATCAAACCTGCACCGACGTGTGCCGCTACGGCACCGAGTACAACGCGCGTGGAATCTCTATGGAACGAGATACCCAGTGTACCGCTTCGGTAATCCATGACCCTCGGCTCGTCGTGATCCCTTTCAATGATGAATCCGCCGACAACGCCTCCCTGCCGCGCGATAATCCTGTTGTTGAACGTGGCGTTGTCAGGAGAACTGCTTTCGGCCAGGTCCCACCCTGTCAGGCGAGATCGGAAAGCCAGGCGGGGATGCCTCGCGGTGCGCGAAGCGCTGAAGACGGACCTGTCCGTTGGGGATCGGTCCCTGCCGAAAGCTGCCGAATCGAGCTCCGCATACTCCGCCCGGGCGTTCTGATACGAAACCTCGTCAGGGTCGGACGGTTCGAATTCATCACCGGCTGTTGCCTGTGTATGGAACAGCAGGCAGAGCAGACTCACGGCGAACCACCTCACACCTTCCTCCTCACCGGCAGGTGGCTTTGGAACGCGGAGTGTTCCGGTGACGAATGCCTACGGGATGTCTGCTGCGACGTACACGTACCCTTGCCCGCGCAGCGCAACCACAAGGGGGACGCGAGTCTCCTCTTTGAGAATTCGGCGGAAGTCTTCCCACGAAACGATGATACGAATCATGTTCCCCTCGGTGCGTGTTTCCACACCGGAAAGCCCCTTTTTCCTCACAATCGAAAGCCCATCGCGGGCCGCAGACGGGAGTGGGACAATGCCACTGCCCCCGCTTGTCTCGTTCTGGCTTCCGGACCGGAAACCCGCTAGGTCAAGAGTCACACGCGCGAAACCTGCCTTCACGACGGCATCTCGAACTGATCGCGCAAGCGTGGCTTCTTCGAATCGCAGTATCTCGTCAATTCCTATCTCAAGCCGCGCAGTCTCCCCGTGGTACCGCGCCCGAAATGCCATGAAACCATGTGAGCGCAGAGCTGCTTCGGCGGCAGCAATGAGAGCAAGCCTCTCCGGAGTGATTTCCGTATTGTACGGCAAACGGGAGGCAAGGCACGCGAAAGAAGGCTTGTTCCAGGTTGGGAGACCGTAAGACCGCGAGAGATCCCGGATATCCTGTTTCGTCAGGCCTGCATCCTTGAGTGGGCTCTTGACTCCTTGTTCCGCCCCTGCACGCGCGCCCGGCCGCCAGTCCCCGGTGTCGTCAGCGTTGAACCCGTCAAGAACAGTCGCAAAACCGTGTTCGTGCGCGAAGGTCCGCAGAGCGCTGAACAGCTCCGTCTTGCAGAAATAACACCGCTCCTTTGTATTGGCGCGGTAAAGAGGGTCATCCATTTCTCTCGTCTGGATCGTCGTCCATTCGGCTCCGATCTGGTTCGCGATCTGCCGTGCTTCGTCCAGCTCCGCCGGAGCCAGGGATTCAGACACTGCGGTTACCCCGATGCATTTTCCCTTGCCAAGAGCCCGATGTGCGGCCGCAAGGAGGAACGTGCTGTCCACGCCGCCAGAAAATGCTACCACAACCGGGGAGGCCTCGAGGAGCATTTCCCTGAGCCGTGCGTGTTTCTCTTCCAGGGTCATCGCGCTTCGCTCCTTCATTGGCCAACCTGAGGCGTGGCACTCCGCGTTGCCGCGCGGGAAAGGATCTGCCAATCACTCACGGGCCGAATCGTCCCACCGCGAATCATTCGAACCATGGCGTTCCGGTTGCACCCGTCCGGCGCCATGGTGATGAGTCCCGTAACTCCGGGCCAATCCTTCACGTCTGCGAGGAATCGCCGAACCTCCGTCCGGGTTCTCGCGCCGGTGGATATTGCCTGCAGAACAAGCGACGTGGCGTCGTATCCGAGCGCCGTTGCGAGCATCGGCTCATTCCCTCGTTCCGCGCGGTACGCGTCCGTGAAATTTCGGGATTCCAGATACGACTGGTCGAACGTCGTTGCGAACAGAACGCCTTCCGCGGCCTCACCGGCCTGTTGGCGCACGGAGGAATTACCCCACGTGGCGTTTCCCACAACGCGCGTCCAGATCTTCTGCGTGGGGATCTGTGCCGCTACCGCAACCAGGTCCGCTTCGTGTGAAGAACAGACCAGCATGGCGTCGATTGAGTTGATCTCCGGCATGAAATGCACCGTATCGATGTCGGCGGGGGGAGGAGTTCGTTGCAACGCCGCCCGGCGGATCGCGCTCAGTGGACGGGTAAGATCAGTAGTACCCGTAATGAAATGCTCGTGCGCAATAACAATCAGACCCTTCTCGCGAACTACGCGGGCGAATTCGGACGACAGAGCCTGATCGTGCGGGTCGTACGTGCTCAGAATGGCAACAGTCTGCGCCCGGAGGCTGTCCGCAACGACCGACGCAAGAAACGCCCCTTGCGCGCGCGCCGTCAGATTCAACTGAAAGATGTTATCACCAATCCCACAAACACCTTCCCCCGAAGCCGTCGGCGTAATAAGCGGGAGACCCATCGCGTTAGCCACCGCACCCGCGACGATCGCATTCTCCGTCGTGAGAGGACCAATCACCGCCAGCACCGTTGTGTCGCGCGCGAAACCCTCTACCGCGTGTATTGTCTCCACTTGCGTTGCTGCGCTTTTGGTCACGAGCGGTGAAAGGCCCGGCGGGGCGAGTCGCTCGAAGGCAAACCTGACCCCGTCAAGAAGCGCTGCTCCCGATGTGGAGTCTTCCCCTGAGAGCGGCGTAACCACAGCCAGGCGGATTTCCGTTCGCTCGTAGCTTTTGACATCCGCCAGCAGCGCAGCTACTTCACTGGCGAACGGCGTGTCCGGGGAACTCCTCTGCAATTGCTCCAATACAAGGCGCGCGGCGGTCATCTGCGATGCGTTGAACAGGGCGATCGCACGGTTGAGTTGGAGTGCGTCCCGAACGAACGCTGCCTGGGAGGTATCAAACGCCGCGAAGTCGACGTGCTCGACCCGTGCGACGGAGGCCAGCGTCAGAAGGCGCGCGTCCCGTTTTGCTGTCTCTGAAACGACGGATGAAATGGAAACCGCGTGCAGGTTTCGGATGGCATCCTCAAAACGCCCCGTTCGCCAGCAGACCAGCCCGAGCAGGAATCGTCCGTGCGCGGCGAACGCGGAGCCGGGCGTGCCGGTTCCCGTTTCCTGAGTAAGCGGAAGAACAGCAGATTCTGCCGCGGGGTAGTCTCCGAGCCGATACAGAGACCTCGCCCACATGAGCTGACTTGCCGGTTTCAACGGCGAGCTTCGAGACAGGCTGTTCGCGAGACTTTCGAACGCCCATCTCGCTTCGACAAAGCGGCCGCCGTCGTAATCCTGAAGCGCCAGCGCAAAAACGGAGTCCGGGCGCTCCACGGACGGGGAAGTCTGGGCCCTTCTCTCGGGAATGGCAGCACTGCTGATCCGGGCGCCGAAAACCAGCGCAATGGCGAGCAAACCCATAACAAGGAAAGAAGTCTTCAAAAGCAGAAGTCGAGCGGCTTGGTTCATCAAATGACCTTTTCAAGAGGATTCCGGGTACGGGTCAAAGGTTCGCGCAAGGAGACCGAGCCACTCAGTCACCGAGGCGGTAGTACCCGAAACTGCTGGGGTCTATGTGCCGGAGCCTTCGCTGGAGTTCCGTCTTCTGCCTTTCGGCACGTTGCTCGTCGGTTTCTTCTGCCTGCCCTGCTTCGGTATCGCTCTGCTCGGTTTCCGGTGACCGGAACAGGCCTTCCTCCGCCCATATTGGTGCGTCGAAACGAAGTGCCAGCGCGATCGAGTCGCTGGGACGTGCATCGATCCGCGCCTCTCCTTCATCCGTGCGGACAACAAGCTCAGCGTAATACGTGGAATCCTCGAGCTTTGTGATTTCCACACGCAAGAGCCGGGCTTCGAGCAAATCCATGACCGATTTCATAAGATCATGCGTCAGAGGGCGGCCGCAGTCCTGGTTCTCCAGTTTCATCTGGATGGCATGCGCCTCTGGATGCCCTATCCAGATCGGGAGCACACGTTCCCCGTCCGCTTCTTTCAGCAGAACGACCGGCCCATGGTTCACGTCCAAACCGAGGCCGTGGACCACCACCTGAACCATCGCCATGGACGTCTCCCTGTGCGTTCGCGCGAGCAATTCTTACATTTTCACGGGTTTGTTAGTCAATATAGGCCGGCTGGTGAAACCGGTCAATAACATCCCCTTTTGCCGCAATCATCTCGACCCACAACTCGCGTCTACGACCGAATTGCGCCTCAGCAGGGAGAAGCCGTGAACAAGACCGCTCGTCATTCCCCGTTTCGCGTCGCGTCCGTGCAGTTCCGAAGCGCGCCGCACGTCGAACGAAACGTTGCACGCATTGTTGAACACCTCCATCGTCTTTCGCAGCAAGGTGTCCGTGCCGCCGCGTTCCCGGAATGCGCCGTCACCAGTTACGACGAGAAGGCGATCCGGGCCACCACCCCGGAACAGCTGTCACAGGCGGAACGGGAGATTTCCACCGCGTGCAGAGAGAATGGAATCAGTGTCGTAGTAGGCATCCCCTACTGGGAACACGGCACTCTGTACAACGGCGCTCTTGCATTCGATTCAACGGGCAAATGCGTGGCGAGGTATGCCAAAATCCAGCTTGCGGGCGAAAAGTGGTGCGCTTCGGGAACCCGGTTCGCCATGTTCAACTTCGATTCGGTGCCATGCTCCGTGATCATTTGTCACGATGAACGGTACCCGGAACTTGTTCGGCTGCCTGTGCTCGCAGGCGCTCAGATCATTTTCTACATCTCGTGTGAGTCTGACATTACCGCCGAAACGAAAATTGCCCCGTACCGTGCTCAGATCCAGGCCCGCGCGATGGAAAACAGCGTCTTCGTGGTCCACGCGAACGCGCCAATGGGGAATGTCCGGATGCGAAACGGAAAGCCGCGCGGGGAAGCGGCTGGGTCCAACGGGCACAGCAGGATCATCAAACCGGATGGGAACATCGTTGCAGAGGCATCCATCTGGGGCGAGGATGTCCTGGTCGCAGATCTGGACATGTCCTTGGCAACGCGGCACCTTGCTCTGCGCAGCCTCCAATCCCCTCTGTTGCGTTCGTGGTGGGAAGCGGGTCTGCGCCTGGTTCCACCTCCGACCCGATAAGCCACCCGAGGCAGAACAGGATCGACTTCCTGTCCATCATCCAGGTCTCCGGACTCCGTTTTCCGTGGAACGCAAGCTCGCTTTTCGTATCTTTGAAGAGACCTGATTCCACGGGTTCTCGACAAAGGGTGCGACGCGATGAGGGTGAGCGCGCAATCTATCCTGTTTGCCGCCGTGCTTGTGTTTGCGTCCTCCGGATCGCGAGCAGAGGTCCAGAGCCCGATCGAAACGTGTTCGGGCCTCAGCGCCGGTTACGCGCTGGGGCGCGTTCCTGCGATGTGTGAAGGGGGGCTGGACCCAGTTCTGGCGGCCCTTCTTTCGGGTAGGGGAGCACTGCTGCCGCGAGCGCGGATACGCGTGCTCACCCCTGCAGACATCATGGCCGCGACGAATTTCGATCCGCTTACGATTTCCGCTGTTGCAGGGACGTGGATGGTGATCGCTCAGACTGGTGAACGTGGGCCGGTGCACTGGGCCAGAGCGTCGGTAACACCCGAGGGGATCGTGGTTGAAAAAGGGGTCTTTTTCCCATCGCGTACCGCGTACGTGTACTCCCTGGCGCGAAGCGCGGCCGTACGGTTAGGGATATGCAAAGGGGAAGGCGAGTCGGCGGGACCGAGTCTGCCGCTAATCAAGGGTAACCTTCCTTGAGGAACCGCGGATCCCGGTCCAATTGGGTTCGGGATTGCCAATCGCCGCGAACGACAGCGAAAGGGGCACTGTCATGACAGACGATCAAGTAGTGGATTTGCTTGCCCACGACATGAGCATGGAGCATCAGGCGATACTTCAATACCTGTTCTCAGCATGGGTTATCGGCGGGGAGGTGGGGCCCTCGATCGAGAGCGTCGCCAGGGACGAAATGCGCCATTTCAAGTACTTCGGCCTGGCCATTGTGGAACTCGGGGGAAAGCCCAGGATGGAGGGACCCGCGTTCCAGCGTCTCACTGATCCCACGGCCATTGTTCTCGCCAATGCCGCGTCCGAAGATGAGGCCGTGAAAGTGTACACGCAGCACCGGGAGCTGATCCCGGACCCACGGGTCAAAAAACTGTATGACAGGATCATTGAAGAGGAGATGTACCACGGTCAGAAGTTCCAGCGCATGGTGGCCAAAGTCGAAGGGATGCCGCCCGTGGAGTTCCACGAGCCTCAATCTCCGCAGCAGGAGACCCTCTTCCGATTTCTCGAAGAGGATATTGCCGGCGAGTACGCGGCGATTCTGCGGTACCTGCACCAGTCCTTCATAGTCGCGGACGGCAAACTGGGAAACGCAATTGAAGACCGCGCCATCGACGAGATGAAGCACATGGGCTGGATGGCGGAACACAAAATCGACTCCGGTGGCGAGCCGGTGTTGCAACCGGCACCCGTACAATACTCGACTGAGCTTCCGGAGATATTCCGGTACAACATTCAGCTTGAAAAGGGCGCCGAGGAACGATATCAACGGCACATTGACGGGTACGAAGATCCTGACCTTCAGAGGGTATGGGCGCACATCAAGTTCCAGGAAGAACACCACACCGACGACTTTGAAAACCGGCTCGCAGACCTCAACAGAACGCCGGAAACGCAGGCAACCACATCGTCTGATGCTTCGAACGTGAAGCCAAAAACCTCCGTCGGATCGTTATTTGGCAAGCCGCAATCGTGATTTTGCGCGAGTAAGTTTTTTCATACTGAGCAGAACTCGAAACAAGGGGAAGGAAAATGTCGGACTACCTATTGCGTGAAAACGCTCCACTCACAGAGCAGGAATGGGCCAAAGTGGACGAACTCGTCACCACCGTGGCAAGCCGATTGCTCGTCGGTCGTCGGGTCCTGCCCCTGTTCGGCCCTCTCGGAGCTGGCGTGCAGACCGTTCCGGTAGACACATTCGACCTCGCCTCCGAAGAAGGGATCAGGAGATCAGGGCGGGTGTTTGTAGTGCCTCGAATGATCGCGAGGGAATTTATCCTCGGATGGCAGGACATCGAAACCGGGCGCAGCGGCGTTCTTCCACTGGAACTGAGCCCCGCGGCCGCCGCGGCTTCTGCCTGTGCACTCGCAGAAGACACGCTCATTTTCAGAGGCGATGCGGAATCCGACGGGATTCTGAACGCAGAGGGTTGCCTTGGAACGAAGATGAGTGACTGGGCTACCGAAGGCGCGTTTAACGACATCCTCGCCGCGGTCCAGAAGCTTCAGGAAAACGGAATCACTGAGAAACCAGCGCTTGTCGTAAGCCCGGCGGGCTACGCGCTTATGCAGAAGCCATTCGGGAATACGGGAGCATTGGAACTCGCATTCATCCGCGAACTCATGCCCGCCGGCGTGTTCCAGACACCCGTCCTCAAACCGTCGGAAGCCGTGGTAATCGCCACCGGTCCACAGAACGCCGATCTTGCGATTGGCGTTGATCTTTCGGTGGGGTACGTAGACCAGGTTGACATGGACCATCGCTTCCGCGTACTGGAAACGCTGGCGCTCCGGGTGAAACGTCCCCAGGCGATTTGCACCATCACCCGGTAACGGGCGGCGGGAAACCCTGCGTGCGCCGCGAGAACGAAACGACGCGTTGGATTCGCACCGTGCGGGAGGAAATTCCCGCACGGCGCGGTTCTTTTCTGGTCGCATGGGTAGATAAGTCTTCCCGGAGGGATTCGCCGGTCGTGATCGTCGGCAGGACCGTCGGAAAGGCCCACGAACGTAACCGAGTACGACGCAGGATTCGCGAAGCCCTGCGCATGTGTGTGGCCAATCCGGCCGGCATCATCGTTGTTGCACGAACCAGAGCCCGTGCCGCTGATTACTGGAACTTGCTGAATGAGCTGGAGGGTCTTCTTGCCGAACCGGATACTGGTCTGGGCGGCGATCGGAGTGATTAGAATCTACCAGTCCGTGTTTTCCCCCCTTCTGGGAGCTTCCTGCAGGTTCTTTCCATCGTGCTCGTCATACGGTATCGAAGCCCTCTCCCGCCACGGGTTTCTCCGCGGCGTGTGGCTCACATTCAAACGAATTCTGCGCTGTCACCCGTATCACCCGGGCGGGTACGACCCTGTACCGTGAGAGGAATTGCCAATCGTGGAACGTAATACTGTTATAGCACTGGTGCTTATAATCCTCATCTGGATTCTTTGGCCGAAGTGGATCAGATGGACGTCGCCGGAGACACAACCCGTAGTTCCTGCAGCACTGCCTGCGGATTCATCTCGCGGTCCGAGTTCGATTCCGGACTCGATCGTCCGGTCTGCATCACGTCCGATGGTTGCTGCTTCGGATACAACCAGGGTGCGCGCCGCCGCGCATGCAGATTCTGTGCCCGTCCGGACCTGCACCATCATCACTGACAAATACGAGGCAGTTCTTTCCAACGAAGGAGCCGTGCTGCGGAAATGGTCGTTGAAGGATTACCACACCCCGTATGGTGCGCCTGTACAGCTGGTCGCGCCGGGCGGACACGGCATTTCGTTGTCAGTGGGTTCTGAAGGGAAGGAAATCGACCTTCGAGCGAAGGTTTTCGTTCCGGATACGGTGTTTCAGACGGCGTCTCTGACTGGCAAGGACAGCCTTGCCGTCGGGTTCACGTGCACGCTTCCGAACGGGCGGCGTGTTTTCAAACGCTATGTCTTTTATGGGGATAGGTACCGGGTTGCGTTCGCGGCGGGCTCCGCCGATTCCTTGGTCGCGGAAAGAATGGTTCTGTCCTGGGACGGTGCGATGCCTTCGACGGAGGGTGATTTCCGACGAGAAGCAGGGAGCATGTTCGTGAACGCGTACGTCGGCGGGTCTCTGGAGAAACTCCAGACGCTTGACAAGACAGAAACATCGTCATTCACGGGGCAAACCGACTGGGTTGGTGTTCGGAACAAATATTTCCTCGCGGCGTTTGCACCGACCAGTACGGACAGGTGGGACACAAGGCTTTTCGGAAGTGGCGTGAAGGACGCGAGTCTGCGCTACTCCTGGCGCATCGCACCCTTCGATCTCACGAAAAACACGGTAACCGGATTCCTGTACCTGGGACCGCTCGATGTTGACATACTTACTGCCGAGGGGCACAATCTGGAACGCGCTGCTGACCTTGGCTGGAGTGTTCTCCGCCCGATTTCGAAACTCATCCTCTGGTTCTTCCTTTCCACCTACAGGTTCATACCCAATTACGGGTGGGTGATTGTCGTTTTCTCTGTTTTCATCAAAATCCTTCTCCATCCGTTGACGAAAAAGAGCTACGAGAGCACGAGCAAGATGCAGAAGCTGAAGCCGCTGATGGACGAAATCCGTGAGAAATACAAGAACGATCAGCAGCGGTTGAACCAGGAAATGATCAAGCTGTACAAAGAGCACGGGTTCAATCCGCTGGGCGGATGCCTGCCAATGCTGCTTCAGATGCCGATCATCTTCGCAATTTATGCGGTGATAGGCAATAACATCGAATTCAGGCAGGCCCCGTTCATCTGGTGGATTACGGACCTTTCCATACCGGATTCTGCGTACACCTTGCCATTCCATATCCCGCTCTACGGCAGTCATGTAACAATTCTGCCAATTCTGATGGCAATTTCGATGTTCTTCCAGCAGAAACTGACCGTCACGGATCCCAAGCAACAGGCGCTGGTGTACATGATGCCCGTCATCATGCTGTTTGTGTTCAATAATCTCGCCTCAGGACTTGTGCTGTACTGGTTCCTGTTCAACATCTTCTCGTCGGCGCATCAATACTGGCTGATGAAGAAACAGAATGGAGGCGAAGCCGCTCCGAAAACGGCCCCCGTTCCGGCGAAAAACGTGGTCAGACCTCGCAAACACTAGTTCAGACGTGGTTCCGGCGCTCGGCGTACCGCCGGAAGCCACATTCCACGACAGACCGTTTGCCATGACGGATACGATTGTTGCTCTCGCAACCCCTTCCGGCGAAGGTGGCATCGCCATAGTCAGGTTGAGCGGTACTCGAGCGATTTCTATAGCAGACTCCCTTTTTCGGGCCCCGCGGCGCCTCGCGGGCGCACCTACCCATACGCTTCTTTATGGCAGGCTTGCGCTGACCGACCGCGCTGAATCACCGGACAGCGTCGTATCCGATGAGGTCCTCGTTTCCGTAATGCGGGCACCCCGGAGTTATACGCGGGAAGACGTGGTCGAAATTAACTGCCACGGAGGAATCCGACTCGCGGACGAAGTGCTTCGGGCGTGTGTCAGACTTGGAGCGCGCCGTGCGGAGAGAGGGGAGTTCACGGAGCGAGCGTTTCTCAATGGACGTCTTGACCTTGCGCAGGCAGAAGCCGTTCTGGATCTCGTGAAGGCCCGCACGAAAGACGCGTTGTCTGCGGCGTATTACGAACTAAGCGGCAATCTCTCCGCACGGATCAGTGCCCTGCGCACCCGTCTGACCGAATCTCTGGCGCGAATAGAAATGGGACTTGAGTTTGACGAGGAGGACCTGGGCGTGGGTGATCCGCGAGCTGAAAGTGCGACACTGCGGGAAGCCATTTCAGAAATCGGCGCTCTCGTTGGCACCTATGCCCGCGGCAGACTCATCACAGAAGGTGCCAGCGTCGCAATCATTGGCCCGCCCAACGTGGGCAAATCCAGTCTCCTCAATGCGATACTCGGCGAGGATCGAGCTATTGTATCACATATCCCGGGTACCACACGCGACTTGGTCGAAGGCGAAGCGGACCTTGACGGTGTTCGGGTCCGATTTGTGGACACCGCAGGGTTGAGGGAAACCGGGGACGCCGTCGAAAGGGAGGGTACGAAGCGGGCCGGAAGGGCGGCATCCGCTGCCGACGTCGTGCTGCTGGTGTGCGACGGATCAGGCGAAATACCCTGGGACCTGACGCCCATTTCGGGCAGAAAGGCCATCATCGTCGTAAACAAAATGGACAAAGCGCGCAGCGACGTACTGTCAGCGCTGAACGCTTCCGCAGGAACCACGTCTGTCTATCGTGTCAGCGCGCTGTCTGGTGAAGGCGTGGATACCCTTTGCCATGGGATTCGCGAAACTCTGTGCGCGGATGCCCCGGAACCGAAAACAGGGGGAGTCATTACCCGCGCCCGCCATGCAGATGCTCTATCGGCAACCGAAACGCATCTCGAACGCGCGCTTGAAGAAGCCACCGGTCAAGCGCGCTCCGAACTGGTCGCGGCGGACATTCGCCTGGCCTTGGATGCTTTGGGTAGTATCACGGGGGAGACAACGCCCGAGGACATCATCCGCCGCATCTTCTCGGAGTTCTGTATAGGCAAGTAGCGTTGCCGGTGCGTCGCGCAACGCACCTTTCGCGCTCAGCGAACCATCACGCTTCCCGCCCCTGCTGCTACGGCGTTCCTTATGCGTTCGATTGAGTCCTCGCGCCGTTTCGTGATATCGAAACGCGAGAGACGCACCGCGGTCCAGCCATCGGGTGTTTCGGCG
>Ga0208939_1002043_pt1 | contig 14552 bp, 16 predicted proteins | sample AD_STIC12_MetaG_FD_184437 | JGI IMG/M metagenome (GOLD analysis project Ga0208939, IMG submission 184437) | Active sludge microbial communities of municipal wastewater-treating anaerobic digesters from USA - AD_STIC12_MetaG (SPAdes) (version 2) | ecosystem: Engineered > Bioreactor > Anaerobic >...
TTGGGGATTTTTTCCAGCCGCAGAATCTTTTGGATCTCGCGCTGGACGTCTTTTTTGTCGCTTTTGACAAACCCGGTGACGGTCATTTTCACTTCAATCGGGGTGTAGCGGTAGACCGGCAGGCGTTTTTTGGCGGCGGCCAACAGGATCACGCCCTGCGCTTGCGATACCGGCACGATGGTTTTGGCGTTCTTGAAAAAAAACACGTTTTCCATCACCAGCGCCTTGGGGCGGTATTGGGTGATGACGCGATTTAGATCCAAATGGATTTTGTTGAGCCGGTGAGGGAGCGCCATCTCGGGCTTGGTGTCAATCGTGCCGTAGGCGATGCATTTTAGTTTTGACGCCTTGCCGGCAATCGGCGACACCAGTCCGAAGCCGGTGGTGGCCAAACCGGGATCAATGCCGAGAATAATCATAAATGTAAAATGTAAAAATCTGCGCCTAAGGCGTATCCGTCCTTTGGCGGAAAAATCAAAATGACAATGCAAAATTTAAAATTGAAAAATTCAAAGTAATTTCATTATACGCCCGCCCGCCCCTGTTGCCCACCTTGACAAACTATTATTATTATGTTATCTTTTCTTTATGCAGAAAAATTGGGAGGATATGAGCGTGGCCGATCATGCCTGCGATGTGCTTGGTTTTTGGAGAAACAAAAGATGGTGCGAGGAATTTAAGGCAAGTCATCCGGATTGTTTCGGGTGTGCCTATGAGCTTCCTTGCGCCAAACTTGCGTGGATAGGCATAATCATGATTGAAGTGGCTGGAGGCGCGAGAGAACAAAGTGAAGCCGTTGAGTTAGTGATCAGGATTGCGGAGGCGAGAAGCCTGCAAGAAATTGACCATATTATATCATCTGCTTGTGACGCAGATTGGTTAATGGCAGGTTGGCTATGTAATGATGGGGATGACGATTATTTATTATGAAGGGAAACCTTCCTTTTTTTATACAAAATCCTTGAAATGCGGGGATTTTGAGGAGGGGGAATCCTTGAAATTTGCCAATTTTGAGGATTTTGGGCGCGGGTTGACAGAAAATATTACTAAATGGTTGTCCGGCGATACAAAAAGCAATACTTTTTGTATTTTTACGGGGAGGACGCAAAAACCGTTCTCATGAAATACGAAAATGCAAAAATGCGGGCGGGCATAAAGCCGCGCCCCTACGGGTGCGAAACGCGAATGCAAAAAACTCCGCGCAAGCGGAGTTTTTGATCGGTAATGATTAATGATCAGTAATAAATGATAAATGATAAGTAATAAGTAATAAGCGGTAAGGGTTAGTCTTTTAAATTGGAATAGACTTCCTGGACGGAATCGTTGTCGGTGAGTTTTTCAATGAGTTTTTCGTTTTGCTCTTTGATTTTTTCGTCGCCTTCCACCTCTTCTTTGGGCATCCATGCCAGTGAAAAGGATTCCACTTTGATGCCTTTTCCTTCCAGCGTTTTTTTTACGGCTTCGGCGTTTTCGGGCGCGGTGCGCACTTCCAATATGTTTTCAAACCAATAAATATCGTCGGCGCCGGCCTCAATGGCATCCATTTCCAGCGACTCTTTGTTTTGTTTGCTCTCCGGCTGATCTTCCAATTTGACGATCACCATTCCCTTGCGTTCAAACATCCAGCGGATGGCGCCCTCGCCGACCATCTTGCCGTTGTTTTGGTTTAGAATGGTTTTAACATCGTTGACGGCGCGGTTTTTGTTGTCGGTGATGCCTTCAACCAAAAGCGCCACATTTCCCGGGCCGTAGCCCTCAAAGAGAAAATCGTAGAAAATCTCGCCTTCTCCGGGGCCGGTGGCGCGGGTAATCGCGCGCTCAATGTTATCTTTGGGCATATTGATGCCCTTGGCCTGATCCAGCGCCATGCGCAGGCGCGAATTTATTTCGGGGTTGGCGCCGCCTTCCTTGACGGCGACAGTGATCAGGCGCACCATTTTGGAGAATGCCGCACCCCGTTTTTGGTCGGCGATGCCCTTGGCGTGGGCGATGGTTTTGGCGTGTGAGTGTCCGGACATGGGATTGAAGCACGAAGCGCGAAGCGCGAAATCCGAAGCAATTTTTAAATTTTCAAAATTCAAATATTTCAAACAAAATGCAATGCTTTGGTTATTCAGATTTTGAAAATTTTGATATTGTTTCGGATGTTCGGATTTCGATATTCGGGTTTAACTTGTCGGTTATACAAAAAATTATCGCAAATAATATTTGCGTTAACACACCCATCCTATAACAAAAAGCGGTTTTGGTCAATGGTAGCGGGCCTTGACAAGAAAACCGGAATATACTATAATGCACGGGTAATAGAAAAAACACCGTTTTGCCGGTTTTGGCGACGGTTGAGAATCTCGGGATTGGGAGTCTGGAATTTTTTACGATGGGTGCTCCGGCTGCGGCGGGAACATACCTCGGGAAATTCCAAAAATTGGGCGCAGAACCAATTTGACTCCCGATCCCGGGATTTTTTAATTTTTTTCGGCGACTCTTTGTAATTCTTCAAGGGTGGTGATTCCTTGGGCAACCTTAATTAGCCCGTCCTGATAGAGGGTGAGCATTCCCTTTCTTTTTACAATCTCCTTGATCCCCGGTATGGTGGGTGTTCCCAGCACATAGGCCTGCAATTCATCGTCAATCTTGAAAGCTTCATAGATGCCCACGCGTCCGCGATAGCCGGTGTTGGCGCAATGCGGGCATCCTTTGGCGCGCGCGACTTTCAGCGTGTTATCAATCTCCGGAAGGGCGACTCCTTTTTTTGCCAAATCCGCCGTGGCGGCGGCAAGCCCCTCCTTGATTTCCGCCAGCTCCTCTTCGGAAGGCGGTTCTTTGACGGCGCACTTTTCACAAACGCGGCGGACCAAACGCTGGGCGACGGCCATATTGATTGCCGGCCCGATATTGAACGGTTTGGCGCCCAAACTGATCAGGCGCGGGATGGCGCCGATTGCGTCATTGGTGTGCAGGGTGGAGAACACCAAATGGCCGGTGAGCGCGGCTTGCAAGGCAATGTCCACGGTTTCCAGATCGCGGATTTCGCCGACCAGGATCACGTCCGGGTCTTGGCGCACGATGGCACGCAATCCGGAAATAAAATCATAGCCTTTGTCGGGCTCCACTTGGGTTTGGGAAATCCCTTCCAGATGATACTCAATCGGATCTTCAATGGTGACGATTTTCACCTCCGGGCTCTGCAGTTTCTTCAGAAACGCGTAGAGAGTGGTGGTTTTGCCCGATCCGGTGGGGCCGGTGACGATAATCATTCCGTTGGGCCGTTTTATCTGTTCCAGAAACATATCATAGAGATCTTTGCGCAAGCCGGCCTCTTCCAGCCCGATCAGGCTTTTCGGGTTTAAAATTCTCATCACCACCGAATCGCCATACTCGGTGGGGAGGATTGAGGCGCGGATTTCCACGGAATTTTCCCCGGCGGCGATGGAAAACCGCCCGTCCTGCGGCCGGTTGCTTACGTTGAGTTTCATTTCGGAAAGCAACTTCACGCGCGACACCAGCGCTTCGTAAGTTTTTTTATCAAAGGTGACGACATCCTGCAAAACGCCATCCAGCCGCACGCGCAGTTTGGCATCGTTTTCCTGGCCCTCAATGTGGACATCGGAGGAATCAAAAACAATGCCGCCGGCCAAAATGATCTCAATGATTTGGGTGACGGTGTTGTCGGGGTTGGCGAGGGTTCCTTGGATTTTGGCGCGGAACTCGTCCAAACCGAGCAAGTCAATTTTCAGCGAATCAATGAGTCCCTGCGGCAGAGTGATTTTTTGGGTGAGCTTTTGAGGGATTGCCATAAATGTGCAAGAATAGAAATGAAGATGATTCTTCAAATTATCCCACTCTCGGAGAAAAGTCAATTTTTTTGCCATGGAAAATAAACGACAGAGATACCGCGTTTTATCGCCGGTGCAAACAAAAAAAATAGGGCGCCTGCTGGCAAAAGAAATTTTGCGCGCCGGCGCGGGCGGCGCGGCGCGGGTGCTGGCGCTGTCCGGCCGGTTGGGCGCGGGTAAAACCAATTTCGTCCAGGGATTTGCGCGCGGACTGGGCGTCAAAGAAACGGTGGCCAGTCCGACGTTTGCGATCATTAAAAAATATGGCTTGCCTCCCGCTTCCGGGTTCAAGAATTTTTACCATATTGATTGCTACCGGCTGGCTTCCGGGCGGGAGCTGGCGGTTTTGGGAGCGGCAAAAATTTTCGGCGATTCGGCGAATATTGTCGCGATAGAATGGCCTCAAACCGCCGCCGGAATTTTGCCTCGGGAGACGATGGCGATTAACTTTGAGGTTGTCGGCGAGCAAAGCCGCGCCATAGAGTTCAATTTTTAATTTCTTCGCTTCGGCGGCCGGCCCAATTATGAAAAATAAAAAATTTGTGGTAATTGACGGAAATTCGGTGGTTCACCGGGCGTTTCACGCCATGCCGCCGCTCACAAACCGGAAGGGAGAGGCGGTGGGGGCGGCGCACGGCTTTTTTCTCGCGCTGTTGCGGGCGATTGAAGATTTCCGTCCTGATTATCTGGCGGTTTGTTTTGATACCAAGGGCGGCACCTTCCGCGAGAAATCGTTTGCGGGATATAAGGCCCAGCGTCCGGCGACGCCGCCGGAATTGATTCGCCAGTTGGAAACGGTGCAATCGTTACTGGTCGCCGCGGGCGTGGCGGTGTTTGCGATGGCGGATTTTGAGGCTGACGATCTGATCGCGTCGGTGGTGGCCGCGGCAAAAACGGAGAGCGGGGTCGTCGATTTTTTCATTTTGACCGGAGATTATGATAGCTTGCAATTGGTGGACGGGCGGGTGAAGGCGTTTATCGTGAATCGCGGAATCAAAAACGCCGTTATTTACGACGCGGCCAAAGTGAAAGAAAAATTCGGCGTAGCGCCGGCGCAGATTCCGGCGCTGAAAGCTCTTGCCGGAGACGCTTCGGACAACATTCCGGGAGCGCCGGGGATCGGCCCCAAGGCGGCGGTGGAAATTTTGTCAAAATGCGGCACGCTGGAGCGGGCGTTTGCCGAAATTGAAACTTCGCCGGCCGGGTTTTGTTTTGGCGCGGGGAAGCGCGGAGAAAATTTAAAAAACATTCTTTTGCGCCATAAAGAACAAATTCTTGATTTCCAAAAATTGGCGTCAATGATGGCGGATGCTCCGCTCGGAGCGGTGCTGGGAAAGTGCGACTTTAAAAATTTTTCCGCGGTTCGCGCCCGCGCCGCGCTGTTGGAGAGAGGGCTTGCGGGAATCGCCAAGCGCCTGCCGGCCGCCGGGGCGGGAGTTAACCGGACATTGTTTTAATTTTTTGCGCCCGCGCCGGATTTTTATGTTATAATAAAATTGTTGGAATCAACTCGTTGAAACGGGGTTGCCGTTTCCAGTAAAAATGAATTTCATTGATTTTGTCAATCTGTTTGCATTGGCCGGGAAACTCCTGTTTTTTTTGGCGAATGTGGTGGGGTTGCAATTGATCTTGTGGGCCTCGGCGGCGAATTGGCGCACGGTTTTCGGGAGGATGTTTTTGGCGGGCGTTCTCTTTGTCTTGTTGTGGATGGACGCCGATTTCTTGAGTTCGCATGCAGGCGTGCTGTTTTCCTCTTCCGCGGCCATGGCCGCGGCCGGGGGGTTCCGCGCCGTTTATGTTTTGATGGCGGTGTTCTTCGCCGCATTCTACGTTTTTGCGCTGAATTTTCCCGGTGCCAATCCTTTGGATGTCGGCCGCCGGCATAAGGGCAATTTTGCGCTGGCGTTGTGGGCGTTTTTGGGTGTCGCGTCGCTTACGCCGTTGGTAGTCCGGGAAGCGGTCATCGGCGGCACCATTCCGGTTGCGGCGTGGATTGTTCCCGGGCAATTGTTTTGGATTTATGTTTCCGCGGCAATGGTGTCGCTGGCGCTTTCATTTTTAGAATTATCGCGCAATCGCCGCTTTGCCGACGCGCAGAATCGGGGGAAAGTCGGTCCGGTGGCGTTTTCGGCGGCAACTTTCGGAATTTTCAATTTGGTTTTCAATATCGTTGCGCCGGCGATGGGGGAATTTTGGGGATATGTCGGTTTTTTTGCGATGCCGGCGAACTATGCCATCGCCATTTTACTGGGGTATGTTGTTTATCGCGCGGTGCACGACAAGCTTTTCGGCATCAAAATCATTCTGGTGGAGGTATTCGTCGGGTTGATGGGCGCCAGTTTGTTGGCTCTGCCGATTTTCCTTGAATTGTTGTGGCAGAGGGCGTTAATGCTCGTTTTGTTCGTTCTTTTCTGTATTTTCGGTTATATTCTGGTGCAAAGCACGGTTAAGGAACTTCGGGAAAAAGAAGAACTTGAATTGAAGGTCGCCCAAAGAACGCAAGAATTGGAACGGGCAAAAATGAATTTGGAAGAATTAAACGCCGTTTTGGAAATTCGCGTACGTGCCCGCACGCGGGAACTGGAACTGCTCAACCAAACGCTGGAAGAAAAAATCGTTGCGCGCACCAACGACCTTGAATCAAAAATCAAAGACTTGGAAACTTTCCAAAAAATTACCGTCGGCCGCGAATTGAAAATGATTGAATTGAAGGAGGAAAATGCGCGTCTGCGCGCCCAAATTTCAAATCCCGGAGAAAACAACTATCAAAACAATGGATAAACCGATTTATTCCAACAGTGCTCCTCCGCCGCCGGCAAAACTTTCGCCCGGCGATCAATCTTTGCGCGAACGCGAACTGGCCGAATTGAGCGAAATGAAGGCGCGCCTTGAGGAGGCCAACGGCGTTTTGGAAGTTCGCATTAATGCCAAAACCAGGGCGTTGCGCGAACTGGCCGCCAATCTGGAAAAAGAAATGAAGGAGCGGACCGAGGAATTGCGGCGGAAAGTGGCCGAATCCGAAAATTCCCGCGTGGCCTTGATGAATATGTTGGAAGATATGGAAGATTTGCGCCGCCGCGCCGAAGAAGAAAGGGAAAAGACGATGGCGATTATCGCCAATTTTTCCGACGGATTGATGTTTTTTGACGCGCGCGACCGTTTGGCGCTGGTCAATCCCCGGATAGAAAATTATTTTTCCATCAATAAAACGGAAAGTAAAAATATGATTGGCGGACGGATTTCGGATATTGTTCGCTTCGCGCCGATGTCGCCGTTGGGAGAAGTTTTTGCCGGCTCCTTGGAACGCGTTTCCCGCCGGGAGCTTTCTTTGAACGAAAAGACGGTTTTTGAAGTGAGTGTTCTTGAAGTCGCCGGCCGCGCCGGCAAGATCGGGACTCTTTTGATCATCCATGACATCAGCCGGGAAAAAATGGTGGAAAAAATGAAGACGGAGTTCGTTTCCATCGCGGCCCATCAATTGCGCACCCCGATTTCGGCGATTAAGTGGACACTGAGGATGATTTTGGACGGCGATCTCGGCCCGATCAATGACGAGCAAAGAGAGTTTTTGGACAAAACCTATAAATCCAATGAACGGATGATCAATTTGATCAACGATCTTTTAAACGTCACCCGCATTGAGGAAGGGCGGCAGGTCTACAATTCGGTAGTGGCCGATATTGAAGAGGTTGTCCGCGGCCTGATTGCCAACTATGAAGATATGGCCCGCCAAAAGAATTTGAATTTGTCGTTTGAAAAAATTGCGCCGGTCATTCCCACGGTAAAAATTGATCTTGAAAAGATTAAATTGGTGGCCTCCAACCTGATTGAAAATTCGCTCAAATATACGCCCGCCGGCGGAAAAATTTCCGTCACCCTCGGCGAGGAAGACGGCAATGCGATGGTTGAAGTCATCGATACGGGTATCGGAATCCCCGCGGAACAGCAAGACCGTATTTTTACGAAATACTTTCGGAGCGCCAACGCGATCAAGGCGGAAACCGAAGGCACCGGATTGGGTTTGTTTATTGCCAAGAATATTGTTGAAGCCCACGGCGGGAAGATCCGCTTTGTTTCCGAGCCCGGGCGGGCCACGAAATTTTCCTTCGTACTGCCGCCGGCAGAATTCAATTGACGCCGGCATTGACGCCGGCATTTGCTTCTTTGGTCGCCGTGAGTTATAATCCTATAAAAGATATGGAAAAAATTTTATTGATTGAAGACGAGGAGCTTATCATCAGGCTTTTAAGCAAGAAGCTGGCCGCGATCGGTTACGACGTGTCGCTGGCGATGGACGGCCGGGAAGGATTGGAAAAAATAAAGCAAATCGTTCCTGATTTGGTCCTGTTAGACATTGTGATGCCGCGGATGGGCGGATTTGAGGTGATGGCGGAAATGAAAAAAGACGAAAAAATCGCCGGCATTCCCGTGATTATCATTTCCAATTCCGGCCAGCCGCTTGAACTGGAAAGAGCTAAAGATCTGGGCGCGGTTGACTGGCTGGTGAAAACCGAATTTGATCCCAAGGAAGTGGCGGAAAAGATTCAAAAATATATCAGGCCTACTGATTAAATATTTTCTACTGCAATTTCCATATTTCGGCTACGCCAAATTCGTCAGTCGTCGGCAGACTTTAAGCCAAGTATGCCTCCTTCTTTCTCATTTGGCTCGCGCGAAATCTGAAAATTTCGTTACGAAAATATTTAATTAGCAGGCCTATCAACAAAAACTAATCCATTCTGCCCATGGCAAAGAAAATTCTTATTGTTGAAGACGATAAATTCCTGCGGGAGCTTATCGTGAGAAAAATTTCCAACGAGGGCTATGATGTTTTGGAAGCGGTGGACGGCGAGCAGGGATTGTTACAGATCAAGGAAGGCCATCCGGACTTGGTGCTTTTGGATTTGATCTTGCCGGGGATTGACGGGTTTGAAGTTTTGGCGCAAAAAAGAGAGGACCCGTTTATGGTGTCAATCCCGGTGATCATCCTTTCTAATCTGGGGCAAAAAGAAGACGTGGACAAAGGCTTGAGTTTGGGCGCCACGGATTACTTGATCAAAGCCCATTTCACTCCCGGAGAAATCATTGAAAAGGTGCGAAATCATCTCAAATAATTCTCCGCGGCAAGACGAATGTTGATTTTTCTTTACGGTGCCGACACTTTTCGTTTGCGGAGAAAGGCGCGTCAAATTATCTCCGAGTATGAAACTCGCTCCGGGGGGGCGGATTTTGCGGTCTTTAATATGGACGAAAGCCGCGCGGCGGATTTGTTCGCGGCATTTCGGCAAACATCTTTGTTTGGCGCCAAAAGGTTTTTTGTCGTCAAAAATCCGATTTCCCAAAAAGAGACTAAGGAGGCGTTGATCGCCGCGGCGGAAAACATTGCCGCCGGCCCTCACAATTTCCTGTTTTTGCAGGAGGGGAAAGTTTTAAAAACCGATCGTTTTTTGAAAGTCATCGGCAAATTAGGGCAAGCGCAAGAATTCGCGCCGCTTGACGGCGCAAATCTTGAAAGGTGGATTACCGCCGAGTTTGCCACTCTGGGGCATCCGGAGGGTCAAGCGATTGCGCCGATCATGGCGGCGGCCATTGGCAATGACCTTTGGCGGATGAGCGGCGAAATCGGCAAATTGGTCCACTTTGCCGCTGGCCGCACAATTTCCGCCGCCGATGTGGCAAAGGTCGTTTCTTCCGTTGCCGAGAACAATATTTTTCAAACGGTGGATGCTATCGCCGCCGGAAATAAAAAAGAAGCGTTGCGGATGGTCCGCCGCCACGCCGCCACGGGCGATCATCCTCTTTATCTGCTGGCAATGATTGCGGCGCAATTCAAGAATTTGCTTTTGGCCAAACGGTGCGCCGCCGCGGGCGCGCGCGGACTGGGGATGCATCCCTATGTTTTTTCCAAATCGGCGACACTTGCCCGCCGTTTTGACGGCGCGCGACTTGAGGAGAGCTATGGATTAATCCGGCAGGCTGACTTTGACATTAAAACCGGCAAGATGACTGCCGCCGCCGGCCTGGATTTTTTGGTCGCCAAGCTTTAAGGGGCTGTTGCCGAATAGGACTTTCACTGCAATTTAAATTTCGTCAGAAATCCTGTTCGTCAACAGACCATTGATTCGCAAAACAAAAACCTCTCCATAGCTCCGGAGAGGTTTTTTGGCCGCCGTCAGGCGGATTTTTTCGCCAGCAATTTCGTCAGGCGGGATTTCTTCCGCGCCGCGGAATTTTTTTTAATCAGGCCGGATTTGGCGGCCTTGTCAAGCGCTTTGTAAATTGAAGGCAAAATGGCCTCCTTTTTACCCTGGTCGGATTGCCCGGCGGTCGCGCGCGCGTCTTTTATCAGTGTTTTCAGACTGCGTTTGCGGGTTTTGTTTTCGGCGCGCCGTTTGGTGTTTTGGCGCAACGCTTTTTTCGCGGATTTGGTAATCGGCATATTTTGAATTAAAAGTTAAAAGCTGAAAAATAAATCACGACAGGTTAAACTGTATCATAATTTTTGATTTTTGCAATACTTTGGCTATAATGGCGATATGAAATTAAAACAATTGATAAAAACGGCGATTAAAAGAGTTTTGCCTAAATCCGCAATTGGCGCTTATCATTTGGTGTTAACTTGGGCGGGGGCGGTTTGGTTTTGGTTTCCGTCGCGCAAAATTAAGGTAATCGGCGTCACCGGCACCAACGGCAAATCAACTACGGCGATGATGATCGCTACGATTTTGTCGCGCGCGGGGTTCAAGACTGCGGTTTCTTCGTCAATAGAATTCAGAATCGGGGACCGCGTTTGGAAAAACCGCTCCCGGATGACGATGCCCGGAAGATTCGCTCTTCAAAAATTTTTGCGCCGCGCCGCCGATGAAGACTGCCGTTACGCGGTGGTGGAAGTGAGTTCCGAGGGGATTGCGCAATATCGCCACCGCTTTATCCGTTTTGATGCGGCCGTGCTGACCAACCTCACGCCCGAGCACATTGAATCGCACGGCGGATTTGAAAATTACCGTGCCGCCAAAGGAAAATTTTTCGCCGCTTGCCGTAATATCCACGTTATCAACGGCGATGATCCCAACTGCGAATTTTTCGCCGCATTTCCGGCCGCTTGCCGGTATGTTTACGGAATTTGCCACAGTTTTTCCGGCCGGATTAGCGCGAAAAAAATTACCGCCGCCAAAGTGGATTTTTCTCTTGGCGGGTCGTCGTTTGAATCGGAGGGGCTGGCCTTTAAATTGTGCTTGCCCGGCGAATTTAATGTTTATAACGCCTTGGCCGCGATTGCCGTTGTCCGCGGGCAGGGAGTGCCGCCGGAAACCTGCCGTGCGGCATTGGAAAGTATTGCCACCATTCCCGGCCGGATGGAGAAGGTTTTCGCCGGCGATTTTGAAGTTCTGATTGATTATGCCGTTACGCCCGACTCGCTTGAAAAGGCCTATCAAACCGTTCGTCGGGGGTTGGCGGGTAAATTGATTTGCGTGTTGGGAGCGTGCGGCGGGGGGAGGGATCGGTGGAAACGGCCGGTGATGGGACATTTGGCGCAAAAATATTGCGACCGGGTTTTTGTCACTAGCGAGGACCCTTATGACGAAAATCCAGAACGGATTATCCAAGAAATCGCGGATGCCGCGCCCGACGCCCGTCGGATCACGGATCGCAAGGAGGCGATTCATCGAGCGTTGAAGACCGCGGAGAGGGGTGACCGAGTGATTATCACCGGCAAAGGGTGCGAAGATTCAATGTGTCTGGCCGGCGGCCGCAAAATTCCTTGGAGCGACAAAGACATTGTTTTGGAATATCTGGAAAAATCGCGCTAAAAGACGACGATAGCCAAAAACGCGCCATCAGAGCGCGTTTTTTACGTCAATTTTACTTTTTTGTCAAATTAAAAATGTCAATAATTATTGGCATTTTAATCTTGTTTGACCCTTGACAGGAATTTACTTTTGGAATAGAATAGAGGGCGTCATTATGAATAAGGCGGGTTTGGCACTCAAAAAGGGATTTGGGTGTTTAGCGAGCGAAAAACCCTAACTGCGGTATAGAAAGGCATCTATGTCCGATCAAATTCCATATGAGTATTCGCTTGAAGTTGTCCGGTTTTGGCCGAAATTTGCTCGTTTTCATTCTGGGGATCGTTTATGGCTTGTCTCTAACGCCATCTTTCGGCGGAGTTGAGGCGCAGGAGGAAACGGCGCCGGAAAGCGCCGATATCCGAGAGCTGGTGGTTTACGGCGATGCCGCCGAATTCAAGTTTTGCGGCAAGATTTCCCGCGCGGTTTTTATTGAACCCAAAACGCCGACGGACATTTGTTCCAAGGCCGAGGCCGCAAGCGCTTCCAAGGCGGCGGCGCGGCGGATGAAAGTGGTTCTCACCGCCTATTCCAGCACCGTGGAGCAGACCGACAGCACCCCGTTTATCACTGCCAATGGCACTTATGTCCGCGATGGCATTGTGGCCAACAATGGCCTGCCGTTTGGCACCGAGATCCGCATTCCGGAACTGTTCGGCGAAAAAGTGTTTTCGGTGCAGGACCGGATGCACTGGCGCAAAGGGGGGTACCACTTTGACATCTGGTTTCCCACCTACGAACAAGCCAAGAATTTCGGCGTTAAATACGCCTACGTGGAAGTTCTGGAAAAGTAAGCGCAACCATTGATTTCAAACAAAAAACCGCCCCGAATTTATGAAAGGCGGTTTTTTTGTTTGAATTGTGATCGTGATTTTTTGCGTGGGCGGGGCGGGATTGCGGGAAAATCAAGGAGTGATATAATTAAAACATCCGGCGCGCGTTGGCGCCGGAAAAATACTTTGTTTCTCTATGGGAGGGGAAAAACCGCCAGAGAGTAAATTTTATCGTTTGCGATCAGCTTCAATTAAGATATCGCCACAAAGATTGCCGGCTTTTTGATTGCCGGTTTTGTTTTCCATCGGTCTTGCATTAAAAAAATAATAAAAAAATATGCAAACAAGAAATGTTTTTGCGCGTTTGTTCGCGGCAGTCTGCGCCGCGGCATTTTTGGGCGTGTTATTCGCACTTCCCGCGCAAGCGGCCTTTCCCCAAGATCAGGCGGGGATTGCCGCCTATGTTAAATTAAGCGGCGTCAACCAAACAACCTTTGACACCGCTTTGGATGATTTTTTTGATTCCACCGAACCGTCCGACAACACCTATGCAATCGGCATCAAGGGATACCTTGTTGACGACCGGCCCTATGACCCATACGCCTATAATAAAATTGACATTCACTTCTATCTGGGCGTTGACGGCTGGCTGGCGGCCTATCTCTTGAAAGACGATCCCGCCGCCAAAATCGTGAATTGGCGCCCCGGCGCGGAATTAAAAGACACCTTGCTCAAAGTCGCGCTTGAAGATGCGATTGCCAAACTCGGCGCCGCGCCAATCGGAGAAATCAAATACCATGATTTCTCCGCGCCGGCATCGTCCAAAATGACGCTGGCAAAAGAATCAAGCCCCGCCAACGACCAAGACAGCGAAGGAAATCCGATCAATTACAATGAATTCTCCGCGATGATGAAGGGAACGTTAAACCGTTTCTCGTGGAGCGTGGAGGGAGTCGGAACTTCTTGCGGCGGCCATAGCTGGATGACGCCGGTTGATTTATTCATTGAAGGCGGCGACCCAATCGGCGGCGCCGGTTGTTCCCGATTTACTTACGGCGAGTATATTTATGCCCCGGAAAAATTCAACGATCAAAAAAGCCATATCGTCAGCATGAGGAAAAAAGAAGGCGACATAGGCGCCAACGGAGTGTTTGTCTTCATCTACGGCAATTAGCGAATTTGGCGCGCGGGGCGGTAGCAAATGAAAATCCGAACAAATTTTGCGACCGCAAAATTTGTCAGGATTTGCCAATTTAGTTTAATCTAATCAATGGAATATGAAGCGATGCTTACCGTTGTTTGTGTTCTTGCCGGTTTCGTTATCTTTGTTTGTCTATTCCTGGGCGCAGGAGTTGCCCGAGATTGTGATCAATGATGCGGACGCAACGACTACGATTGATCTGACCACCCCGCCCGCGGATTTCTTTACCATTGATAATCCGCCGTTTCTTTTGCCTGACGAGGCGGCAATTTGCCATGCCGACGAGAGGGAGGTAATTAACTTGGTGTCTCCGCCGGAAGATTTTTTTGACGCGTCGGAAGCCGACTTGCGCCTGCCCGGCGAAGTGGCGATTTGCCGCGCCGATGAGAGAATAACCATCAATCTGGTCGCCCCGCCCGAAGAATTCTTTGATCCCGCACCGGAAGCAACCGACAAATTCGTCTATGTGGCGCTGGGAGATTCCTACCAATCCGGCGAAGGTGCGGGGAATTCCATCCAAAATTCAGTCCAATATTTAAACGAAGCGTATGAGCAAGGCACATATACCGACACGCTGGTTCCCGGCAACGATTCCTGCCACCGCGCTCTGCAAAACTACGCCAAGATTAACAAAAACAAATTCCATCCTGAATTGAGCGATGATGATATTGTTTTAATTGACCTTACTTGTAGCGGCGCCAAGATTGAAACCGGCCCGCGCCCGCCGGTGGTGGGCGATATGGCAAGCAATCAAATCGCGCTTGATTCGCAGTTGCAACAGGCGCTGAACAAGCTGGGCGAAGCCGGCCTGACTCCCGCCGATGTGGACCTGGCCACCGTCGGCATGGGCGGCAATGATGCCAAGTTTGCGGATTTGGTTTATGCTTGCGTTTTG
>Ga0208939_1002072_pt1 | contig 14422 bp, 10 predicted proteins | sample AD_STIC12_MetaG_FD_184437 | JGI IMG/M metagenome (GOLD analysis project Ga0208939, IMG submission 184437) | Active sludge microbial communities of municipal wastewater-treating anaerobic digesters from USA - AD_STIC12_MetaG (SPAdes) (version 2) | ecosystem: Engineered > Bioreactor > Anaerobic >...
TGATCGCCTGGCTGGCCGAGGCATCCCTCCACGCCCGAGCCAATGGCTCGGCTCCACTGAAAGATCTGATCGATAGCCCGAGCTTCTTTCCGTTCCGAATCAAGCCGGTCCACGCCGAAAGCCTCGTGGCTGCATCATCCAGACTTGATCTTCTCCGCCACGGGTTGGACGACGACCTCGTCATGCTAAGGAAACCGACACCGAAGGGGGGCGTACCATGACCCGTGCCCAGCGCGCTTCCCAGGCCAATCCGCTTTCTGGCGAACCCGGTCAGCAAACGACTTTCACCGCCTTTCCTGAAGGCACTCTGCTTGAAGCGGGGAAGGTCCCCATTGCCGAGATCGCCGAGCTCGCTCTTCGTGAAGGTCAATGCACCAATCCGATCTATCGGGTCCATCGCTGGTTCGCACGGCGTCTTGGCTCACAGTTCAGGGCTATCTTGACAGGCCTGTCCTTGAAGCCCGAGGAAGTCGACCGGTTCTGGGACCTGTATCTCGGAGACCTGTCTCTGGATGGCGCGGTCGTGCTCGATCCCTTCGTTGGCGGAGGCACCAGCCTTGTCGAGGCCGGGCGCTGTGGTGCCCGCGTGATTGGGTACGACATCGATCCGGTTGCCACCTTCATCACGCGATTCGAACTTGAAACAGCTTCTTACGATCCCTCGTCACCGGAGATTGCTGCTCTCTGTGAAACGATGTCCGAACAGATCGGCACCTTTCACCGGACAAACGTCCCAGGTGTCGGTGAACGCGTAGTCCTACACCACTTCTGGGTTGAATGTCGAACCTGCAAAGCCTGCGGAACAACCTTTGAAATTCATCCCCATTACCAGTTGGCGCACAGCAAGGAAAAAGGTCTTCAATGGGTGTTCTGTAAAAGCTGCCATGAGGTCTCGGAGATTCCTCTTGCCCGCAAGGAAATCCGATGCGGATGCGGGACGCGTACCAGGATCGCGCAAGGAACCCTTGACCAGGGAAAGGTCAGATGCCCAGGGTGCGGTGACGTGTCGGGACTCGGCGAGCGTGGGGATGCGCCAATGCGGCCTGAATGGCGACTCTTTGCACAGGAGTATCTTGAAGAGACACGGGCCGGTGTCACTCGCCACTTCAAAGCGGCGAGCAAAGGTGACCGTATTCGCTACGGTCGGGCGCGCAGTCTTCTGGAGGATGTTGAAAAGGCTGGCGGTAGCTTCGCACCCAGCCGCGCCATTCCGACAGACGGTCGGTCCGACGCACGGCCACTGATCCACGGCTTCACCCGATACCGCGATCTCTTCAACGACCGTCAACTGCTCCACCTGACACTGTTGGGCCAAGCCATCACCAGAGTCGAGGACCCCAGATCGCGCAGGCTTCTGGCCATTGCCTTCAGCGAACACCTTACAACGAACTGCATGTATACGGCCTATGCGTTCGGGTATCGGCGGATCAGCCCGATGTTTTCAATCCACGGGTACCGGCACATCACCAGGCCGGTGGAGATCAACCCATGGCTCGACGGCATCGGACGCGGCACTTTCCCGAATGTCCTCGGCAAGATTGCCAAGGCGGTGGCGTTCGTTGCAGCGCCCACCAATCTGGACCCAAAGGGTGGGCGAAAACCAGCGACGATCTGTCGCCAAACAGCCGTGAAAGAAGTCTCAACGCACCCATGGAGAGTGCTGGGAGGATCATCCCGGGCTTCGATATCCACCAAGACGTCGGAGAACCTCGAAGGGATTCCGGATGGTAGCATCGACCTAATCCTCACCGATCCGCCGTACTTCGACAATCTGAGCTACTCAGAACTTTCCGACTTCTACCTGGCCTGGCACCAGTCACTCGGTATGGCCGAACCTCCTTACGACAATCCGGCCATTGCAGCGCCGATTAAGGAGAACCTCGCTCTGACGGATCGCGGCGACCAGTCTATCGAAGTCTACCGGAACAGCTTGCACCGCATTTTCTGCGAGTGCCGGCGCGTGCTAAAAAGGGACGGCATTATGGTCTTCACCTATCACCACAAGTCGCCCGTGGCTTGGGGTGCTCTCGGGGACGCGCTTGTTCGTTCCGGGCTGAAGTGCGCGACCGTTTTGCCCCTGCGCGGCGAGGGTCAGGGTGGACTGCATTCCTATGACGGCACCATCAAGTGGGATGCCGTGTTTGTCTGTCGTAAAGGCAGTCAGGTGCCGTCAGCGAGTTCGGACAATGCGGCGGTTCCGCGTACCGCAATCAAACAGGCCAAACAGCAGGCATCCGCATACGCTGAAGATCTTGCTAAGACCAGACAGATCGGTTTCCGCGACCCGGATCGCCTGAACCTTGAACGCGCCATGATCGTGGCATCGGCTGTCATCGCTCCAACCCATCCCGATCTTATGCCACTCTCGGACGCTTTGAAAACGAGCTCTACTGGAGGACGCTGACAGATGCCACAGGTTGGAAAAGAGGCCCTATCGCAATTCATTAACCCTGATGTGACAGAAATTCCGCGCGAGCGGAGCACATAGGAATTGAAAAGGCCTTTCGTTTGTGGTTGAAAGGAGGCGCCAACCAAACCCTTCTCCCACGCCCGAAAGGCCACCGACAGTGAGACGAAGAAAAGCCGATTTGCCCGGCCGTGTCAACGCGAATCTCGCGTTGGAGTTCGGCGACCTCCAGCTCACGTCCTACGCGGGCCTCGAGTTGTTCAACCAGTACCTGCGGCGCGTCGAGTTCAATCGCGTCGTGCGCGAGGCCTTCGCCGGGGCGCCGCTGGGCGGCGACTTCGGCGCCGTGGCGATGGTGCGGCTGCTGGTCGGGTTGCTCGTGATCGGTGGGCGACGCCTGCGGCATCTCGCCTTCGCCGCCGACGACCCCGTCTTCCGCCGCTTCTGCCAGATGCGCGTGATCCCGACGGCGCGAACCGTGAGTCGGTGGTTGACGGCGTTCACCGTGACGACCGTCGAGCGGCTCCAGCGGGTGAACGCGGCGGTCATCGCCCAGGTCGTACCCGGGCTGCGGTTGCGCACGATCACGATCGACGTCGATGGCGTCGTGGTCTCGACGGGCGTGCAGGTCGAGCGCGCTTTTCGCGGCTTCAATCCGCACCACCGGAAGGTGCCGAGCTACTACCCGATCCTCGCGCACTTGGCGGAGACCACGCACATCCTGCGCGTGAAGAATCGCTCCGGTCACGTGCACGACGGGAAGGCGTCGCTGCCGGTCTTGCGCGATCTGTGGGCGCAGGTCGCGGCCACGACACCGGCGGGCCAGACGGTCCGCTTTCGCATGGATGGCGCCTTGTTCCGCCAGGATGTGCTGCGCTGGCTGGAGGCACGGGGCGCCGGCTACGCCATCAAGGTCCCGTTCTATCGGTGGCTCGACCTGCAGCAGTACATTCGCGCCACGCCGACGTGGACGCGGGTGGCTCCCGACATCAGCGGCATGGTCGTGCCCGCGGCGACCACCCCGTGGACCCGTCCGCTGTGGGTGGCGATCTACCGCAAGCGCGTACAGCACCAGACCGCCAAGAACTTTCAACTCGACCTCTTCGATCCCAACGACGGGCACTACGAGTACTCCGCCATCACCAGCAACCTGGACCTCACCGTCGCCAACCTCTGGCACTTCATGGCCGGCCGCGGCAACCACGAGAAGACCATCGCGCAGTTGAAGACCGGGCTGGCGTTCCACACCGTCCCGACGATGGCCTATGCGGCCAACAGCGCCTGGCAACAACTGGTGGTCCTGACGCACAACCTGCTCACCAACTTCCAGATCGACACGGGCGCCGAGCGGCGCCGGCGCACCCGCAAGCACACCACCCTGCCCCTCTTGCAGACGGTGCAGACGCTGCGCTTCATCCTGATCAACCGCGCCGCGACGCTGGTCCGTCCGCAGGGGGTGCCCACCCTCCGCCTGACCGACAATGCGCCGACCCGTCAGCTCTACACCCGCATCCAGACCGCGCTGGCTCGCGCGGCCTGAGTTTTTGTCACATCAGGGCTAACAGAATCCGGAACTCACAAGGGGGCCCCGGGCCGTCAGTCCCGGGGGCTCAGCAGATCCGGGGCCGGAGGCCCGCTCTCGGCGACCAGCGCGTCGGCGACGGCGGCCGACAATCGCGCGACCTTCTTGATGGAGGCGTGCCGTCTGGTCAGCTTTTCGCGCTCGACGATCGCCCGGCCGGCCGCGAGCAGCCGGTCAGCGAGGGGCTCGGGGGCGGCGCCCGGAGCGGCGGCCCGGGCGAGGCGCTCTGCGAGCGCTTCCAGGCACGCGGTGTCGCCGGCCATCCGCAGGGCGTCGACGAACTCCGCGGTCAGCGCGCCGGCCGGCCCGGCCAGGGCCTCGCGGAGGTCGTAGACGGCCACCCGGCTCCCGCGCCGGGCCAGGGCGAGGTGCACCGCGCCGCGCACGGCACGCCACTCGGCCCGGTCCGTGGGCGTCGGGGCGGCCTCCTCGCGCGCGCGGGCGATCTCGACGAGGCGGTGGAGGGTGGGAAGCGGCGCGTCGGCCGCGCCGGCGGGCACGAGTTCCCGCAGCAGGGCGGGATCGGCGGGCTCGCCCGCGGCCGCCGATTCGACGGCCAGGCGCGGGTCGACCGCCGCCGGCGCCGCGGCCGGGTCGGCCGCGGCCCACGCGCGGAGGGCGGCGCTGGGATCGACGGCGAGCAGCGCGCGCAGCGGGGCCGTGACGCGCGGGAGGAGGCGGGCGACGGCGTCGAGCGCCTGCAGGCGAAGCGAATCCGGCTGCTCGGCGTCGAGGGCGAACGCGCTCAACTCGTCGAGGGCCCTCGGCCCTTGCGGGTGGTCGAGGTGCGCGGCGAGCAGCGCGATGGCGGCGCCGCGGATCCTGGGCTCGGCGCCGGCGTCGTGCAGCAGTCCGACGGCGAGCCCGACGCTGCGACGGTCCGGCGCCGACTCGAGCGTCTTGAGGATCGCGGCAAGGGCGGCGGGCGACCGCGTGCGGCCGCACGCGGCCACGAGGTGCGGGACGGCGCGCGCGCCGATCACCGCCAGCCTCGCCGACGCCGCGTCGCGCGCCCGGTCGTCGCTCCCGCACAAGTCGGCGATGAGGGGCCCGATCTCAGCCGCCGCCGACTTGCTGATCGCCACCCGTCAGTCCCCGGGCGCGCGCCGGCGCTTGCCGAAGATCCAGGCGAGCCCGATGCTCAGGACGTACAGGACCACCATCGGCCCGGCCATGAGCGACTGCGTGACCATGTCTCCCGTCGGCGTGATCACGGCCGCGGCGATGAAGATGACGAGGACGGCGTACTTGATGTTCCGCCAGAGGAAGCCGGCCGTGACGATGCCCATCTTGGCCAGCACGAGGATGACCACGGGCATCTCGAAGACGAGTCCCATCGCCACGAGCAGCATCGCGTACAGCGAGAACACCGGCGCGATGCGCGGCATGAACATCAGGTAGTCGTTCGAGAAGCCCGCCAGGAACTGCCACGCCAGGGGGAAGAGCACGTAGTGGTTGAACGCCGCCCCGGCCACGAAGAACACGCTGGCCGAAACGATGAAGGGCAACGCGAAGCGCTTCTCGCGGGCGTACAGGCCGGGCGCGATGAACAGCCAGAGCTGCGCCATGATGAGCGGCGCCCCGATGACCAGCCCGGACAGGAGCGCGATCTTCACCTTCAGCATGAAGGCCTCGGTCGGCTCCGTGTAGATGAGCTGCGATCCCGCGGGCAGCTTCTCGAAGAGCGGCCGCATGATGAAGTCGAAGATCCGATCGATGAAGAAGACGGCGACGACCGTCCCCGCGGCGAGCGAGATCGCGGAGGCGACGAGCCGCTGGCGCAGTTCGTCGAGGTGCTCGAGAAACGACATCCGGCCGCCCGCGCCGTCGTCGTCCGCCTCGTCGTCGCGCCAGGGGCGGTCGAGCGCCTTCGCCGACGTGAGCTGGCGGGGCGGCGGCGCCTTCCGGAGCCGTTGCGGGAGGAGCTTGGCGAGCAGGCCCGGCGTCACGAGTCGGACGTCGAACCGGACGTGGAGTCGGAGGGCGGCTCCGACGCGCGTTCGTGCGCGGAAGCGGACGAGGCCGCCGGGGCCTTCTGCTCCTCCAGACGGATTTCCTCCTCCAGGGTGCTGCGCAGCTCGTTCGACGCGCGGCGGAACTCCCCGATGCTCCGGCCGAGCGAGCGTCCGAGCTCCGGCAGCTTCCGCGGCCCGAAGATGATCAGCGCGAGCACCAGGACAATGACGAGCTCGGGCATGCCGATGGATCCGAACATGGAACTGGCTCCAATGGCCCCTCCGGACGAGCGGCTGCGGGCGCCCGGGCCGGGTCTTCCCGGGACCCGTGCGGGCGACGGTCGTCGCCCTCTGCCGCACCGCGGACGGGGCTTACTGCATCATAGGACCGGAGGGGCGCAGGGTCAAGGACGGGCGCCGCGGCCGGGGCGCGAAGTCGTTGCCGCACCAGAGGTTATCTGGTACGATTAATCGTATGCGCTTCGCCCGGCTGTCGCTGCTGGTGGCCTCGGTGCTCGTCGTGTCCGCACTTGCCGGCGGCATCTTCGGCCGCGCCGCCGGGAGCCAGGATCGGGCCCCGGAGCGCTACCGGTCCTTCACGGCTGCTGTGCGCCTGGTCGAGACGGGCTATGTCGAGAAGATCGACAGCGAGCGCGTCGTGTACGGCGCCATCGCCGGCATGCTCCAGACCCTCGATCCGCACTCGAGCTTTCTCGATCCCCGGACCTACGGACAGATGCGGGAGCGGCAGCAGGGGCGCTACTACGGCCTCGGCATCACCATCCAGGTGGTGGACGGGGACATCACCGCGGTCAGCCTCTTCGAGGGGTCGCCGGCCTACAAGAAGGGCGTCCGCCGCGGCGACGTCATTGCCAGGATCGACGGCGACGACACCAAGGGCTGGACGACCGACCAGGCCGCGCGGCGGCTGCGCGGGCCGAAGGGCACCACGGTGCACGTGTCGCTCCGGCGCCGCGGCTACGACCAGCTCATCGAGCTGGACGTGCCGCGAGACGAGATCAGCATCCCGACGATCCTGCCGGCGGCCATGATCGACGCCGTGACGGGGTACATCCGCATCCAGGACTTCGCCGAGCAGACGGGCAACGACCTGGCCGCGTCGCTGAAAGCGCTCCAGGGCCGCGGCATGAAGCGCCTGCTGCTCGATCTGCGCGGGAATCCCGGCGGGCCGCTCGACCAGGCGATCCGGGTGTCGAACGAGTTCCTGCAGCAGGGCCAGATGATCGTCTACACGCGCGGGCGGGTCCCGAACGCCGACCAGGACTACCGCGCGACGGAGCGAGGCCGGTACACCGATGTGCCGATGGTGGTGCTGGTCAACCGGAACAGCGCGAGCGCCTCCGAGATCGTGGCGGGGGCGCTGCAGGACCACGACCGGGCGCTCGTCGTGGGCGAGACGACGTTCGGCAAGGCGCTGGTGCAGTCGGTCTACCGGGTCAGCGAGGGCGCCGCCCTCGCCCTGACGACGGCCCGCTACTACACGCCGAGCGGCCGGCTGATCCAGCGGCCGTGGGACGGGACGTTCGACGAGTACCTCCTGTACACGGCGCGTTCGCAGACCGCGCCGAGCGAGCGTCGATCGGCGGACCTGACGCACACCGACGCCGGACGGCCGGTCTACGGAGGCGGGGGCATCGAGCCCGATCGCCGCCTCGAAGGGCCGATCGAGGGGTTCAACCCGGGCCGCTTCGCGCGGCTGCTCTACGCGAGACAGGCGTTCGCGTCCTTCGCCCAGAAGTTCTCGGCCGTCGGCGACACGCGGATCGCGGGGCAGGCGCACGGCCGCCGGTTCGTCTCGAAGGACTTCGCGGTGGACGAAGAGATGCTCGGCGCGTTCCGCGACCACGTGACGAGCGAGGGGCTGGCCATCGACGAGGCGGGCTTCCGGCAGGACCTGTCGTTCATCACGTCGATGATCCGCTACGAGATCGACCTCAACCTCTGGACGGTGGAGGACGCGCGCCGCCGCCTCCTCACGACGGACCCGCAGGCGCAGCTGGGGCTGGCCTCCTTCGACGAGGCCGAGCGGATGGTGCTGGCCTCCAGGGCCAGGGCGTCGCGCGCCAGCCACTAGGCGGGCCGAGGGGCGCCGCGCGCCGGGGCGCGGGCCGGCCGCCGATTCACACGGTTCGAAGCCATGCGTTTGCAGCGTCTGGAAATCACCGGGTTCAAGTCCTTCAGCGACCGCTCCGAGCTCTCCTTCGATCGCGGCGTCACCGCGATTGTCGGGCCCAACGGCTGCGGCAAGAGCAACGTGGCCGACGCCATCGTCTGGGTGCTCGGCGAGCAGAGCGCCAAGAGCCTGCGCGGCGACCGCATGGAGGACGTGATCTTCAGCGGCAGCGACGCGCGCAAGCCCAACGCGGCGGCCGAGGTCCGGCTCATGCTCGCCGGCGTGCCGGCGCTTCAGCCCGGGCCGGGCGCGGCCGGCGCCCTGGCCGACGACGAGGGGCGCCCGATGGTGCGGGAGGTCGAAGTCACGCGCCGGCTGTACCGGTCGGGGGAGAGCGAGTACCTCATCAACGGCGAGGCGAGCCGGCTGCGCGACGTGCACGAGCTCCTGATGGACACCGGCCTCGGCGCGAAGGCGTACGCGGTCATCGAGCAGGGCAAGATCGGGCAGATCCTGAGCTCCAAGCCCGTGGAGCGGCGGCAGCTGATCGAGGAAGCGGCCGGCGTGACGAAGTACCGGGCCAGGCGCCGCACGGCGGAGCTGAAGCTGGAGGCCGCCAGGCAGAACCTGACGCGCATCGACGACATCATCTTCGAGGTCGAGAAGCAGCGCGGCACGCTGATGCGGCAGGCGGCGAAGGCCCGGCGGTACGGCCGGCTGCGCGACGAGCTGCGGCGGTGGGAGAAGGTGCTCGTCGCGCGGCGCCAGCGCGTGCTGGCCCAGGCGATTGCAGGGGCCGACACGCGCATCGCGCAGGCCCGCGCCGCGGAAGCCGGCGCGGCCGCCCGCCTCGCCGAGCGCGACGCCGCCGTGGAGCGCGTGCGCCTCGAGGCCGCCGGGCGCGAGCAGGCGGCGAGGGAGGCGCGCGAGACCGCGCACGTTCACGAAGTGGACATCGGGCGCCTCGAAGCGCGCATGCAGGCCGACGAGGCCAGGCTCGCCTCGCTCGCCGCCCGCGCAGCGGACCTCGAGCGCGAGATTGCGGCGCTCGCGGGGCGGCGCGAGCCCGCCGCCGCGGACCGGGCCGCGAAGGCGCAGGCGGCGGCGCGCGCGGGCGAGGAGCGCGACGACGCGGCCGCGGCGCTCGCCGCGGCGCAAGAGGTGCAGGCCGCCCTCCACGCCACGATGGACGGCCTCGAGGGCGACGTGGAGGCGGTCCGCGCCGAGCAGTTCGCCGCGGCCAGCGCCGTCACGGCCCTCCAGCACGCCGTCCAGAACGCCCTCGCCACGCGCGAGCGCGTCGCCAGGGACCTGGCGCGGTGGACCGGCGAAGCGGGCGACCTCGACATCGAGGAGGACAGGGCGCGCCGCGACCGGCAGGCAGCCTCGGAAGCGCTCGCGTCCGCGAAGGCCACGCTCGAGGCCGTCGCGCGCGGCCGCGCCGCGCGCGACGCCGAGCTGTCCGCGCTCCGCGCCGAGCGCGACCTTGCCGCGTCGGCCCTGCGCGAACGGGAACAGGAGCTGGCCGACGCATCCGCCAGGCTGAGATCGCTCGAGGAATTCGAGGCCGCCCGGAGCGCCTACGAAGACGGCGCACGGCTGCTGCTGGCGGCGCCCGGCGGCCCGGTGGCCCACGCCGGGTCCCTGGCAGATCATCTCGACGTGGCGCCGGGCTACGAGCGCGCCGTCGAGGCCTGCCTGGGCGACGTGCTGCAGTACGTGGTGGTCCCGAGCCACGACGAGGCGGCCCGCGCCCTCGGCATCGTCAAGGCGCACGGCGCGGGGCGATGCGGCTTCGTGATCACCGGCAGCCGGCCCGGCGGCCCGGACGCGGCGGCAATCGACGAGGCGCCCCCGGCGCCGGGCCTGGTTCCGCTCGCCTCCGTGGCGTCGCTCGCAGGCCCGCATGCCGACGCGCTGGCCCCGCTCGTGCGCCGAGCCTGGATCGCCGACTCGTACGCCGACGCCGTGGCCGCCGCCGCCCTCACCGCCGACCCCGTTGCGACGCTGGATGGAGAGGTGTGCCTGGGCCCGCGGCTCGTCCTCGGCGGAGGCCGGCGGGACGGCGGCCGGGGCATCCTGCAGACCAAGCGCGACACGCGCGAACTGAGAGAGCGGCTGGCCGCCGGCCGGTCGGCGGTGTCCGCCCTCGCCGACACGGTGGCCGGCCTCGAGCATCAACTCACGCTCGGCGCTGCCGCCCTGGATGCGATGCGCGCCGAGATCCACCGGGTGGAAATGGCGATGGTCGGCTCCGAGCTGCGCGTCGCGCAGGCGGACGATGAGCTCGCCCGCATCCGCCAGAAGCGGGACCTCGTCGGGCTCGACGTTAGACGGGCCCGGGAAGAAGCCGCCGCGCTGGACGCGCGGGAAGCCGAGGCCAGGGCCGCCATCGCGCGCCTGGCCGGGGACCAGCGCGCGATTGACGAGCGGCTGGATGCGGCGCAGCGCACGCTCTTCGAGGCGCGGGAAGGCGCCCGGCAGAAGGGCGACGGCGTCCGCGACGCCATGGCCCGGCACGCCCGGCTCGTCGAGCGGGCGACGATGGCGGCCCTCGAAGCCGCAAGGGCCGACGAGGCGGCGCGCGAGATCGAGAGCCGGCTGGCCGCGCGGCAGGACGAACGGCGGCAGGCCGGTGAGGACCAGGAAGGCCTGCGGCAGTCGGTGCGGGAGGCCGGGCGGGCGTTGGACGACGCCATCGGGGCGCTCGGCGCCGCCCGCGACGCCGTCGGCGCCCTGGACCAGGCCGTCGCGGAACTCCGGGCCCTCGAAGGCGAGACCGAAGCGGACGTCCGCGAGGCCCGCCGCGCCCTGGACGAGGCGCGCGCGGCGCGGTCCGAGATCGAGGTGGCGCGGGCGAGGGCCGAAAGCGATCTCGAGCACCTCGAGGCCGCCTGCGCCGACACGCTGGGCTGCGGACTCGCCTCGGTGATTGCCGACGTCGAGCAGATGGAGCGCGACGGCGACGTGAGCCCGGACTGGCGGACGATCTTCGCCGAGGAGCCCGACGAGGAACCGGCGCCCGGCGACGCCGCGGGCGGGGCGCCGGCGGCGGGGCCCGCGGCCGGCGAGACGGCGCCGGCGGCCGATGCCGCCTCCTCGCCCCGGGCGGAGCCGGCCGACGCGCCCACGCGGCCGATCACGCCGGAAGAGGCCATCGGGGCGCTGAAGCGGAAGATCGAAAAGCTGGGCCCGGTCAACATGATGGCCATCGAGGAGTACGACCAGCTGGACGCGCGACACGGCTTCCTGACGGGCCAGCGCCGCGATCTCGTGGAGTCGATTGCCTCGACCGGCGAGGCCATCAAGAAGATCGATCACACCACGCGCGAGCGGTTCCGCGAGGCCTTCGACGCCATCAACCTGCAGTTCCAGCAGGTGTTCGCCACGCTGTTCGGCGGCGGGCGGGCCGGGCTCACGCTGGTCGACGAGGACGACATCCTCGAAAGCGGGATCGAGATCATCGCCCAGCCGCCGGGCAAGCGGCTCCAGAACGTCCAGCTGCTGTCGGGCGGCGAGAAGGCGCTGGCCGCCATCTCGCTGATGTTCGCGATCTTCCGGCACAAGCCGAGCCCGTTCTGCCTGCTCGACGAGATCGACGCCCCCCTCGACGACGCGAACACGGGCCGGTTCCTGGACATGCTCAGGGAGCTGCAGGACGAGACCCAGTTCATTCTCATCACGCACAACCGCAAGACCATGGAAGTCGCCGACCGCCTGTACGGCGTCACCATGGAGGAGCCCGGCGTCTCGAAGCTGATCTCGGTCAGGCTGAACTGAGCGCGGCGGCTGGACGGCTTCCGGGGCAGGAACTCCGCCGCCCCGGCTGCCGTCAAACCGCGATGTGGAGGGACGCATGCTTCAGATCGAGAAGACCCGCGCCCCGTTGGCCGTCCTGCTGCTGTTCGGGGCCGCCGCCGGCGTCACGGCCTGCGACGTCGTCGTCGGCACGATGAACGGCGGGCGCGGCCGCGCCGAGCGGCAGTGGGCCCGCACCTACACGCTGAGCGGCGCCGGGCCCCGCCTGGAGGTGGTGAACGTCAACGGAGCCGTGTCCGTCGAAACCGGCGACGGAGACGTCCTCGACGTCAAGGCGCTCGTCGTCGCGCACGGGCCCTCGGACGAAGCGGCCCGGGAGGCGCTCGACAGCGTCGAGATCGAAGACGAGGTGAGCGGGGCGGAGGTGCGGCTGCGGACGGCGTCCCCGAAAGGGCCGCGACGGCGGCCCGTCGAGGTGACCTACACCATCCGGGCGCCGCGCCGCGCGAAGCTCGAGATCGAGACCGTCAATGGGAGCATCACCGTCAACGGGGCCGCAGCGGCGCTGAAGGCGGAATCCACCAACGGCAGCATCGACGGCACGGACCTGAGCGGGGACGTCAAGGCGGAAACGACCAACGGGTCGATAAAGGTCCGGATGGCGGCGCTCGGCGACGGCGGCGTGGCCCTCGAGACGACCAACGGGTCGGTGGATCTCCGCCTGCCGGGCGACGCGAAGGCGACCCTCTCGGCGCGCAGCGTCAACGGCGGGATCAGCGTGGCCGACCTGCCTTTCGAGCGGACGGGGGAAGCCGGCCGCCGGAAGCTGGATGGCGCCATCAACGGGGGCGGCGCGCCGCTGCGGCTCGAGACGGTGAACGGGCGCATCCGCGTCGGGCGCGCCCAGTAAGGGCGCGGACGGGCCCGGTCGGGACCGGTCCGCGTGCGTGTCCGGCGCGCCGGCTTCCGTGAGCGCGCCTGCGGCGCGGCAGGCGCCTGAAACGGGCAGGCATGAACGAGGACAGGGCCGGCCGCTACCACCGTCTCCGGCGCCGCGCCGCCGCGGGGAGCGCGGCGTGGACGGCGGCCTGGCTCATCGTGCTCCTGCTCACCGGGTGGTCCAGGAACCTGAGCGAGGCCGCCGGGCGGATGACGGCCGGTCTGCCTTCGGCCTTGCGCCTGCCCGGAGCCGTCATCGTCTGGGCGCTGGCCGTGGCGGCAGTCCACGAAGCCGGCAGACTGCCGTTCGCGTGCTACAACGGGTTCATCCTCGAGCGCCGCTACGGGCTGTCGCGGCAGCAGGCGGCGGCGTGGCTGGCGGACCATCTCAAGTCCGGACTGGTCGGGCTGGCCTTCGCGCTTGCCGCCTCCGTCTGGGTGGCTGCGTGCCTGCAGCGCTGGCCGGACGGCTGGTGGCTGCCGGCCTGGGCGGGGGCCGCCGCCGCGGCAGTGGCCGCCGCCTGGGCCGCCCCCGTGCTGGTGCTGCCGCTCTTCTGCGCGCTCCAGCCGCTGCGCGACGAAGCGCTGCGCCGGCGCCTGCTCGCGCTGGCGGCGCGCGCCGGCGTGCCGGCGATCGACATTGTCGAGTGGCGGCTGAGCGGCCGGAGCTCGCGCGCGAACGCGGCGCTCGTGGGGCTCGGCCGGACCCGCCGCATCGTCGTGTCCGACACGCTGGCCTCGGACTATCGGAGCGAGGAAGTCGAGGCCGTGGTGGCGCATGAGCTGGCGCACCGGGCCCATCGGGACATCTGGTTCGCGCTCGGCATCGATGCCGCCCAGACGGCGGCCGCGCTGCTCGCGTCGGATGCGGCCCTTCGGGCGGCGGCGGGCCCGCTGTCGCTGGCGGGCGCTCCCGTCGCCGCCGGGCTTCCGATCGTCGCCCTGGTCTCGCTCGCCGTCGGCCTCCTGTCGGCGCCGGCGGCGCACGCCCTGTCGCGGGCGCGCGAACGGCGCGCGGATCGGTACGCCCTCGATCTCACGGGGAATGCCGACGCATTCGCGAGGGCCGTGCGCCGGCTCGGCGCGCACAACCTGGCCGAGGAACATCCCGGGCCGCTGGCGAGGGCGTTCTTCCACACCCATCCGCCGGTCGAGGAGAGGCTGGCGGCCGCCCGGGCGTGGGCGGCCGCGCGCGGCGCGGGACCGGCTACGGGATCCGGGACGTGACCACCAGCTCGCCGCGCATGTCGCGGCAGCCGTCGTCGTTCGTCAGGCTGCAGTAGTAGGTAAACCTGCCGGGCCGGTCGGCCCGGAACTCGAACGTGACCGGGCTGCCCGGAGCCGCCCGCTTGGCAATGCGGTACTCGTCGATGGTGAAGCTGTGCGGGATGTCCTCGGCCACGAGGGTGATCCGGAGGACGTCGTTGGCGGCCACCTCGATGCGCGCCGGCGAGAAGGCGTACCTCTTCGCCACCACCGTGATCTCGCGGCGTCCCTGCTCCTGTCCGGACCCGATGCTCCCGGCACCCAGCGCGGCCGCGCACAGCAGCCCGGCGGCAGCGGCGCGGCGAGCCAGCACTCCGATTGCCATGTGAGAGGCCCTCCCGATCCTTCTGACGCGCGAGAGGGCCGGGAAGTTCGATCCA
>Ga0208939_1002075_pt1 | contig 14408 bp, 14 predicted proteins | sample AD_STIC12_MetaG_FD_184437 | JGI IMG/M metagenome (GOLD analysis project Ga0208939, IMG submission 184437) | Active sludge microbial communities of municipal wastewater-treating anaerobic digesters from USA - AD_STIC12_MetaG (SPAdes) (version 2) | ecosystem: Engineered > Bioreactor > Anaerobic >...
ATAATGGAAGTTTTCCCAACTTGGCGCGCTCCGTGCAAAACGATTATTTCGTCAAGATCAATGGTTTTTAAAATTTCGTCAACAATTTCCCTTTTGTAAAGCATATTTTTTACCTGGATTTTAGATATAGTTTGATTATAGTTCAACTAAAATATAAAGCAAGTTTTGTTTTTGGTTGGACAAAAATCTCTCATCTTGCCGTTTTTAAGCAAAAACACCGCAAATTGCAACCTGACTTTACAATTTGATATGTTATTTTGCATAACAGGATTGCAAAATGTTGATCTAGCCATCAAACAAGGGCAAGATATTGCCGCTTATGAAATTAAGTGGGGCAAAAATATCCGCGTTTCAAAGATTTTTGGAGAACAATATCGGGTCCCCGTAAAAATAATCACGCCGGCAGACCCGCTATTTTCCCATCCGTAGCCATCTATCCGGCTCTCTTTGCCCGCGCAAATCAAAAAATTCGGCGTGGAGGGATTGCGGCGGATATTGAACGATTTCCTTAATTTCCTTAATTTCCTTAATTTTGAATAAATTAACAAATTATTGTATATTTAAGTCAAATCAAAAGCATGGAAAAATCATCGAAAGAAAAAATCGTTGCGTTTTGGTTGAAAGGATCAAAAGAATCATTGAATTTGGCAAATGATATTTTTGTCAAAAAATATTATGGTCACGCGCTGTTTTGCGGGCATTTGGCGCTGGAAAAATATTTTAAAGGGATAATTGTTGACATAACCAACAATCACGCGCCCCACTCTCACGACTTGCTTTATTTGGCGGGTATGGCAAGAATAGAATTGGAGCCCGAACGGCAAGAATTTTTGGCAACAGTCAACAAATTCAATATTGAGGGACGATACCCGGAAGAAAAAATGGAATTTTATAAAGTTGCCACCGCAAAATACACTGCGGATTGGCTCAAAAAAATCAACCAATTTTATATATGGCTATTAAAGCAGTAAGAAAAAAATTGCCGGCGGCCTATGTGAAAACGGCAATCGGCAAATTAAAGGAAAAATTAATCACCGAGGGTCTGCCGGTAAAACGAGTGATTTTGTTCGGTTCCTATGCCAAAAACCGGCCGCATATTGATAGCGATATTGATGTGGCGGTAATTTTGGATTCAAGTAAAAAATTCGACCGGCAAAAGATAGACCGCGTCGCGTGGTGGGCAAAACAAATTGACGTCAAACTGGAAACTCACATTTTAAGCGAAGCGGATTTCAACAATCGTTGGTTTTCTCTGCCCGCGCAAATTAAAAAATTCGGCGTGGAGGTGAAATAGATCCAATCGCAACATTTATCCCAGATCTAAATCATCTCCCAGGGGTAGCGATGCTCTTTTTGGGTCTTTTTGCCGTCAAAGCCGGCGATAATATATTTTCCCGGTTTGTAGTGCTCCGAAAAATAGTTGATTGGGGTTAAATCCGCCCGGCTGAAATTGAGCTTGGCCTCAATGGGCAAGATTATGTTTTTGTCCTTGACGATAAAATCAATTTCTTTTTTATCTTTTGTGCGCCAATAATAAATATTTTGCCGGCCGCGCGCTTTGGCCAATTCGGCAAAGACGCTGGTTTCAAAAACATTGCCGATGATTTCTTTTTGCAAGCTTTTGAGCCAAAGCATTTGCATAATTCCGGTGTCATAGAAAAACACTTTCGGCATTTTGGAAATTTCGCTGCGGATATTGCCGCTATACGGCCTGACCAATTTGATGATGTAGGTTTCTTCCAGAATAAACAGATATTTCTCCACGGTCGCCCTCGCCAATTTGCAGGTCGCGGCCAATTCGTTGGTATTGACCAATTGCCCGCCCTGCGCGGCCAGCACTTCCAAAAGCTTGTTGAAGCTTTCCACGTTGCCGATTCCGCCGATTTCGGCAATGTCTTTTTTCACATAAGTGTCAATAATTTGCCAAAGCCGCTTTTCCTTTAAATCAATTTCATCCGTGAGCGTAATCTTGGGATATCCTCCGAAGAGAACATATTCTTTGTAAAATGATTTCAATTCGGAAATTTTCTTTTCGGTAGCGGCCGCCGCTGGGTCGTAATAATAATTTTTAAACTCCAAATATTCCAAAAAGGACAGATTGAAAATTTCAAAATTAAACGTTCTTCCGGCCAAAGAGTCTTTAAATTTGCTTTTAATGCCAAAGCTGGACGATCCGGAAACAATCAACTTGATGTTTTTGTGATGATCGGCGACCAATTTCAAAAACTCCGAAGGATTTTGGAGATATTGAATTTCGTCTATGAAAACCGCCACCCTGTCCCCATGAGCAGGGAAGCGCCCCTCCTCTTTCAAGAGGGTTATGAATCCATCGGTGCCGGCATCAAGAATTTTCTTATATCTTGAATCTTCAAGATCAATGTAGTAGCATTTCTTTTTTGATTCGGACAGATGATTTTCCAGCCACGCCATAATTGAAGTTTTCCCCACTTGGCGGGCCCCGTGCAAAACGATTATTTCGTCAAGATCAATGGTTTTTAAAATTTCGCCAACAATTTCCCTTTTGTAAAGCATATTTTTACCTGGATTTTAGATATAGTTTGATTATAGTTCAACTAAAAGATAAAGCAAGTTTTGTTTTTGGTTGGACAAAAATCTCTCATCTTGCCGTTTTTAAGCAAAAACACCGCAAATTGCAACCTGACTTTACAATAAGAATACCCGGGTTCCAAAGATTCTTAAAGAACAATATCGGATCCCCGTAAAAATAATCAGGCCAGCGGATTTGTTGTTTTTCCGCTCATCGCTGGCTTTCTCTGCCCGCGCAAATCAAAAAATTCGGCGTGGAGGTGAAATAATTTCAAAACCGCCGGAAATTCGGCGGTTTTTTGATTGGAAAAATTTTGCGGCAAAAAAGAAAACTGTGATATAATAACAATATCAAATCATTGAATTTTAGGTTTTGATTTTTTGTTATGAATTTCACCATTCCGCAATTCATTGAGATGGAGTCCAAGATCGTGGGGCCGCTCACTTTCAAGCAGTTCGTGTTCGTCGGCATCGGCGTGACGATATCGTTTTTGATCTATTTTACCGTCGGCAAGGCGAGCATGCCGATGGCGCTGGCGCTGATTATTATCGTGGGCGGAATCGCCGGCGCACTGGCATTCATAAAAATTGACGGCGTTGACATCGTTAAAGTGCTCCAGCATTACGCGGCCTTTGCGATGGCGCCGCGGATATTTTTGTGGCAGGGCTTCAATCTTCCCAACCAGCGCGTGGTGGACCGGGGGACCATTACCTTGCAAAAAGCCCCCACCACGGTCAAAATCGCGTCTTCGCCGAAAAAAAACAACTGGCGGCGCATCCGCGACTATATGGAAACCGCATAGAAAATTAAAAATTTGAAACATGGCGATTCTTTCAACTCAGCAATTTTTGGAAATTGATCAGATCAAAGACGGCATTTTGGTGCTGAAAAACAAGAGCCTGCGGGGGATAATCATGGTAAATTCCATCAATTTCGCCCTGATGGCCGAAGAAGAACAAAACGCCGTCATCGGCCAATACCAGAATTTTTTGAATTCTCTGGATTTTTCTCTGCAAATTCTGGTGCAAAGCCGCAAGCTAAACATCACCAGTTATCTGGACAAACTGCGCGATCTGGAAACGCGCCAGATCAACGACCTTTTGCGCACCCAAATCGTGGAATACCGGAATTTCATCAACGAGATTGTTTCGGGAGGCACGATTATGAACAAGACCTTCTATGTGATCGTGCCCTTCCAGCCGATAATGCTTCCCAGTTTGGCGGGCGCGGGCGGTAAAGACGCGGCGGCCAACCGCGAAAAAATCGCGCGGGCGGCGCAGGAGCAATTTGGACAGAGCAAAACCCAGCTGGCGCAAAGAATGGAATTCGTGGCGCTGGGCCTCCGCCGTTGCGGCTTGCAGTGCGTGCCGCTAAACAGCTTGGAAATCGCCGAATTTTTGTGGAGCACATACCATCTTGAAGATTCGGAACGCGGCTACTATCCGGAAATCCCCCCGGAGTTAATTCAATAGAAGTTTAAAATTGAAACATGGCTTTATTCTCGTCGTCCAAAAAAAAGAAGCGGATGGAATTGCCGGGCCAGGAACTGCAAATGAAAACCATCAACATCCGGGACATTATCGCGCCGTCGTCAATTGTTTTGGCGTCGGATCATTTCAAGATCGGGGAGCGGTGCGGCAAATCGTTTTTCATCTTTTCCTATCCTCGCTATTTGAATTCCGGATGGTTCACGCCGGTGATCAACCTGGACACCCCCATGGACGTATCTTTCCATATCCACCCCATTGACACCGGCACCACGTTGAAACAATTGCGCCGGAAACTCACCGAAGTCCAAGCCGAAATTATGGAACGGCAGGAAAAGGGGCTGGTACGCGATCCGGCGCTGGAAATCGCTTATCAAGATTTGGAAGGACTGCGCGACAAACTGCAGACCTCCACGGAAAGGATGTTTAGACTGGGCATTTATCTTACCGTCTACGAAAAAGATCTGGCAAAACTGCGGGATGTTGAGACCACTCTGCGGTCAATCTTGGAATCAAAACTGATCTATATCAAGCCGTCGCTCTACCAGCAAAAAGAGGGTTTCGTTTCCACCTGTCCCTACGGAATTGACCGGATACAAACCTACACGCCGATGAACACCAGCCCGCTGTCTTCAACGTTTCCTTTCGTTTCTTTTGACCTTTCCGCCAATGAAGGCATACTCTACGGCACCAACCTGCACAACAATTCGCTGATCCTCTTTGACCGTTTTTCAATGGAAAACGCCAACAGCGTGATTTTCGCCAAATCCGGTTCCGGAAAAAGCTACACCGTCAAACTGGAAATTTTGAGATCAATGATGATGGGGGTGGACGCCATCGTGGTTGATCCGGAAAACGAGTTTAAAACTCTGGCCGAAGCCACGGGGGGCTCGTTTTTGAACGTTTCTTTGTCGTCGCCGTTCCACATCAACCCGTTTGACTTGCCCGATCCGCGGGAAGACGAAAATCCCGCCGACGTCATCCGCTCCAACATCATCAACATCGTCGGGCTGGTGCGCATCCTTCTGGGAGGAATGACCCCCGAGGAAGACGCAATCATTGACCGGGCGCTCACCGAAGTCTACGCCGCCAAAGACATCACGCCGCAAACCGACCCCAAATTATGGGCCGGGCGCACACCGCTGATGCAGGACCTGGAATCGGTTTTGGAAGGAATGGAAGGCGCCGATTCGCTGGTGCGGCGCATCCGCAAATTCACCCAGGGAACATACGCGGATTTTTTCAACCAGCCAACCAACATCTCAATGGACAAGCCGCTGGTGGTTTTCGGCATCCGCGACATGGAAAATGAATTCCGCACCTCGGCAATGTATATTATTATGCATTATATCTGGAACAAGGTGCGCTCCAAATCGCGCAAGCGGATCCTGGTGGTGGACGAGGCCTGGGTGCTGATGCAAAGCGAGGACGGCGCCTCGTTTCTATATGGCTTGTGCAAGCGGGCGAGAAAATACTGGCTCGGAGTGAGCACCATCACCCAGGATGTCGCCGACTTTATGCGCTCAAACTACGGCCAGCCGATCATCACCAACTCTTCCATTCAAATCCTGCTTAAACAATCGCCGGCGACGATTGACGTGGTGCAAAAAACTTTTAATCTCACCGACAGGGAAAAGGGGCTCTTGCTGGAAGCGGAAATCGGGGAGGGGCTGTTTTTTGCCGGACAAAAACACGTGGCCATGAAAGTGGTCGCCTCTTATGTTGAAGACCAAATCATCACCACCAACCCCGAAGAACTGGAAAAAATTAAGCGGGCAAAAGAAGAAGGGCGAAAAAACACGGCGCAAGCGGCCGTCAAGACGGCGGTGCCACCGGAAATCGCCAATCGCGGCGGCGGCCCATCCAAGGAAATTCCGCCCGCAAACAGCGGCGGACCGGTGGCGGCGGAGGGAACAACCCCCGGATAAATCCTCGCCGAAAACAAAGAACAAAAAATCCGCGCTTGAAAAACGCGGATTTTTCACTTTTAAAAACGGTTAAGCGGGCTTGACCACCACCCGCCGGTCGGCGTCGCACCCGCGGCTTTCGGTGGCCACATCGCGGCGCGCGGACAACTCCATGTGCACAATCCGCCGCTCGTAAGAATTCATCGGCGGCAGGGAAATTTCTTTGTTTTTCAATACCGCGTCATCGGCAGTCGAAAGCGCCAGCTGGCGCAAATAATCTTTTCTTTTTTTTAAATAACCGTTAACGTCCACATCAATAAAAACCGTTTCACCGGTAATTTTGCGCGCCATCACCCGCAAAAGATGCCGGAGCGCCTGCAAGGTTTCCCCGTTGGGACCGATAATCGCCGCCGCGTCGTTGGTTTTAATTTCCACCTCCATGGCGCCGGCAGGGGAGGCATTGACGGTAATTTCCGCACCGGCATCAATTTTTGCCAGCAAATCCCGCGCGATTTTTTTGATTTCTTCGGGGGTGATTTTTTTGTCGTTCATATTTTTTATCAATTTTTACCGTTTTTTTTCAAAATATAATATTGCTGGCCGACGGAAAAAATCCCGGAAGCAATCCAATAAAGCCCCAGTGCGGACGGCAACGCCCAAAAGATCGCCACCGTTACCGCCGGAAAAACGTAAAGAGTTTGTTTTTGCATCATTTCCGCAAACTGTTCACTCTGGCTTTTTTCTTTCCCGTCGCCGGCGGGAACGGAAGGCATCATCATTTTCGCCTGGACAAATTGCAAAACTCCGGCGGCAACGGCAAACGCCGGAAACGAAGCCGCCAGGTTGATGTGATCCAAAAACATCGGATCCACCGACCCGGGGTTGGGAACAAACCCATAAAGCATCGCCAGCGATTCATCCTTGAATCCGTCCCAGAAAACGCGGTAAAGCCCCCACAAAACCGGAATTTGCACCAGCAGAAGCAAAAATCCGCTTAACGGATTGATCTTGTTTTCCCGCCAAAGCGCCATCATTTCCAGCGCTTGTTTTTCTTTGTCGTCTTTATATTTTTTTTGAATATCTTTCATTTGGGGCTGGATGAGCGCGGTCGCCTTTTGCACGCGGATTGCCTTGGCGGCCAGCGGATAAAGCAAAATCCGGATCGCCACCGTGAGCGCGATCACCGCAAAACCGAAATCTCCCAGCCAATGGTAGAAAAGAATCAATACGTTGAAAAGAGGTTGATAGATCAATGCGTCAAAAATATTCATAAGAATTGATTGAAAGCCGGATTAAACGGATTGCGGCGGCAAAAGCCGGCTTTTTGCTAAAATTTTTTCCATTTCCGCCGCCAGTTCCCGGTAAGTTTTTTTCTCTGCGCCGGGGCGGGCGATAACAGCACAATCAAATCCGGGAGCGATCCGCCCCATCAGAACGGCGGCGGCGGCGCGAAGGCGGCGTTTGACCAAATTGCGCGCCGGAGCCTTTTTTGAGACTCGCTTGGACACCACGAAACAAAAACGGGCGGCGGGCAGATCGTTTGCCGCCGCTCGGAGAGACAGCGCCGCCCCGCCGGCGGCAATTTTGCCGGCAAGAGCCCGCTTGATATCTTTTTCTTTTTTCAGGCGATTCTCCAGCGGCAACATTTTATTCTCAAAAATTAACAAAATCCTAAACCGAGAGCTTCTTTCTGCCTTTCGCACGGCGCGACTTCAAGACCCGCCGGCCGCCGACGGTCTTGGAGCGCTCGCGGAACCCGTGCGTTTTACTTCTTTTTCTTTTTTTAGGCTGATAAGTTACACTCATATTGTTGATTGATTATTTTGGAATTATCACGCATTCATTCTACATTAAAAATCCAAAAAGGCAAGAGTCGGAGAGGCAACCGCTCACTGAGTCCAAAATTCGGATTCTCTGGAAAAGGTCTAACCCTCGCGAGAACGCGAGGGTTAAACCTTTAAACCTTTAAAATACAAATACCCAGCGAGTGAACCCGGAGAGGATGGCCGCAAACAAGCACCGGCATTCTCCGGCCCGCTTGCAAAAAAAAATAAAACTGGCGATAATTGTCAATAGCGCTTATTTTAATGTTTTATCCACATTTTACCCATACTTTTCCACATTTTTTCCACCATTGGAATTGCTTGCCGTTTTGATTTTTTGTTTTATAAAAGCACTCATTCCGGTCTATAATCTCAAAAATTTGCCGGGAAACTCTCCCGGAGGCCAACAGAATCAACAAAAAAATTCCTTCCCCCAGGAATTTTTGGCAGGTCCGGCAAAATTAATTTTCGGGTTATAATGAGGCTGGCGGATAATTGATCATCTTGAACAATGGAAACCCAAAACATAAACAACGAAAAAATCTGGCGGACGATTTTAGCCCAAGTGCAGTTGAGCGTTTCTCCGGCAATTTTTGCGACATGGTTTAAATCAACCAGCATTATTTCCATGGAAAACGGGGAAGCCAAGATCGCCGTTCCCAATTGTTTGGCCAAAGAGTGGCTTGAACAAAAATACCGCAAACAAATGATTGTTTTTTTGCGGGAATTTGACGCCTCAATCCGGGAAGTTTTTTTCAAAGTCCAACAACCGCCAACCGGCAAAAATATTTTTTCACGGGCACGGCAACCCGGCGGCGGGCAGTTGGGGCTTGATGAATTCAAATTCAACAAAGAGACAAATTTAAATCCGAAATACCGTTTTGATTGTTTTATCGTGGGGCCGCACAACGAATTGGCGCATGCGGCCGCGGCCGCGGCCGCAGAAAAACCCGGCCAAACCTATAATCCGCTGTTTATTTACGGCGGGGTTGGCTTGGGAAAAACCCACCTCTTGCAGGCAATCGGCAACAGAGTCGCCCGTGATTTCCCCGAAAAAAAAATCCGTTATGTTCCCACGGAAAAACTAACCACCGAAATCATCAACGCCATCCGCAGCGGCACCATCCAAGATTTGCGCGCCAAATATTTGGACACCGCGGTTTTTATTATTGACGACATCCAGTTTATTTCCGGAAAAGACAAAACCCAGGATGAATTTTTTTATCTTTTTAACACTCTCTATAATAAAAACCTGCAAATTGTTTTGTCATCCGACCGGCCGCCAAAAGCGATCACCGAACTTTCCGACCGTCTGCGCTCGCGTTTTGAAGGGGGAATGATCGCCGACATCAGTTTGCCGGATTTTGAAACAAGGATGGCGATCCTGAAAGAAAAATGCCAAGTTATGAAAATTGATTTTCCCGATGAAATTCTGTCGGCAATCGCCGATACCATCCAAAACAACGTGCGGGAACTTGAGGGCGCCCTAACCAAGATCGCCGCGCATTTCAAATTAAAAAAAGAGTCGCCAACTCCCGAAATTTGCCGTGAAATCCTGTCGGCGATTAACCCAAAAAAAGTGGTTGGTTTTAAAAAAATCATCCAAGAAACCGCCACTTTTTATGAAATTAAAGAAAAAGATATTATTTCCGATTCGCGAAAAAAAGAGATTGTCGTTCCGCGGCAAGTGGTAATGTATCTCTTAAGAAACGAGATTAACGCTTCATTTCCTTTTATCGGCCGAAAAATGGGGAACAAAGACCATACCACCGTGATGCACGCCTACAAAAAAATCTCTTCAAAAATAAAAGATGACGCATCTTTCTCGGAAGAAATAAACTTGTTAAAAAATAAAATCTACAGCGCTTGATTTTATTTTTGGGGTGTGTAAAAGCTGTTAATCAACCCCCCAATAAAAACCACAATTAACCGCCGATAAAAAATGGAAAAATAAAAACAAAAAAACCCGCCGGCAGTAAATCACATTTTTTCCACAAATAATTAAACCATCAATACAATTAAACCCGCAATCTTAAAACGAGCTTAATATGATAATTATCCACCATAATAAATAATGATAATATTTAAAATAATTAATAATTAATAATAATTAATAAAAAATGAAAATTAAAATTCCACGGGAAAAAATTAAACAAGCGGTAAATGTGGCGGAAAAAATCACCGGAAAAGACGCCTCACTGCCAATTTTGGGTAATATTATGTTAAAAGCGGAAGATAATTATCTTTCGGTTATCGCCACCAATTTGGAAACCGGAATAATTTGGGATTTATTGGCGAAAACGGAAACCGCCGGCAGTGCGGTTTTACCGGCAGGGATATTTTCCGGTTTAGTTTCTTCATTACCCGGGTCAACATTATTAATTGATAAAAAAAATGACACCGTTTCGGTGGTTGATGAAAAAACAAAGTCAAATTTAATCAGTTTGGCGCCGGAGGAATTTCCAACACTTCCAATAATTGACGGTGGTGATTATTTTAATGTTCGCGCGGATATTTTTTGTCAAGCCTTAACGCAAGTGGCTAATTTTAGCGGCACATCTTCGGTTAAACCGGAAATAAACGGCGTCTGTGTGGTAATTGAAAACGATAATATTAAAATTGTTGCCACTGACGGTTTCCGCCTGGGGGAAAAGAAAATATCCACTGCCGGTAAGGGATTGTTGTCTAAAAAATATTCAATCATTTTGCCCGCCAGGGCGGTGCGGGAAATTGTGGCGGTATTTGGTAATTTTCAAAAAAATATCATCGTTTATTTATCCGATAATCAAATGATGATTGATTTTTCGGATGACGATGGCGGCGGCCGGTCGCGGATCCGTTTTATGAGCCGTTTAATTGATGGTGAATTTCCGGATTATCAAGCGATTATCCCCGACGCGCACACCACCCAAATCGGTTTTTTAAAAAAAGAGATTCTCTTTCAATTAAAACCGGCGCAAATTTTCTCCGGGAAAAACAGCGAAATAACGGTGGAAGTTTCGGTAAAAGACAAAGTGGCTAAAATTGCCAGCCGCGCCGCGGACTTTGGCGGCTATGAGGGGGAAACGGGGTTATTGGTGGCGGAGGGGAAGGATATTGCGATTGTTTTTAATAATCGTTTTTTAATTGACGGCTTGTCGGCGATCACTGCCGATGAATGTTTTTTGGGTTTTTCGGGGGATGATGGGCCGGCGCTTTTACGATCAAAGACCGGCGATGATTTTATTTACATAATAATGCCGATTAAGAAATATTGATTTTTTAAATCGGCGGGCCGTTTGATGATTGCCGGCGCGGAGTTAGGGTTTGCTAAAATATTCCAGGGGTTGGCTTGCCAGGATTTTCTCCATAAAGGTGTGGAATATTGGTCCGGCAACCACCGAACCCGGCTCTCCTTTGATGATTGCGTTGTTACTGTTGCCCGCCCATACGCCGGCGGCGATTGAGGGGGTGTAGCCAATAATCCAACCGTCTTTATAGTTACTGGTGGTGCCGGTCTTGACCGCGACCTGATGATTGGGAAAATAAAGCGGCGAATTGGCGCCAAAAATATAGGCGCGGGCGTTGTTATCCGAAAGGATGTCGCTGATGAGGTTGGCGCTACGTTGGCTCAAAACTTTTTGCGGGGTTTTATTGTTTTTGTAAATGGAAAATCCATTACTGTCTTTAATATCAACGATTCCCGCGGCTGGCAGGCGATAACCTTCGTTGGCAAAAATTCCGTAAGCGGAAACCATATCCAGCAGGGTAACTTCGCCGCCGCCGAGCACCAGCGCCAGGCCGTAGAACGACGCCGGATTATTAAGGGTGGAGATCCCCATTTCTTTGGCTTTAGCGATGCTGTCGTTGAGTCCGGCCATTGAATTCAGGACCTGTACCGCCGGCACATTAAGCGATCCGGCCAGCGCCCGGCGAAGGGTTACCGGCCCCTGGAAGGTGCCGGTGTAGTTTTGGGGGCAATATTCTATTCCCCCCCATTTGCCAAAACACGTGGGGGTGTCATTGACGATGCTGGCGTCGGAATATCCTTTTTCAAACGCAGTGGCGTAGACAAACGGCTTAAACGATGATCCCGGTTGGCGCCCAGGGTGCATCACCGCCACATTATATTGCGGATCAAACAGACAATCAACTCCCGGCGAGCAATTTTCGGGATAAGGGTTGTCGTAATAATCGCCGGTGCCCACGGTCATCGCCAAAACCTCTCCATTTTTGGGGTTCAGCGCGACCAGCGCCGCGTTGTGCGCGTAATAGCGGTAATTGTTTTTCACGCCGTCGCGCACCACTTGTTCGGCGGTTTGTTGCATGTTCCAGTTAAGAGAAGTGATCACTGTCAGTCCGTTTTCCTCCAGATATTGCCGTCCGTATTCTTCTTCCAGTTGTTGTTTAATCCAGAGGGTGAAATAGGGGGCCTTTATTTCGGTCTTTTTCTCAACAAACGCGACGGTTTCTTTTTTTGCGTCTTCGGCTTCTTGTTGGCTCAAATATCCGTCTTCGGCCGCCCGATTTAATACATAGTTTTTACGGGCCATTAAATCGTCAAAATGAGCGGGGTAATAAGATGGTGATTGGATTAAAGATATTAAGGTTGCCTGTTGGGCCAGGCTCAGTTCGTTGACGGGTTTGTTGAAATAATTGGCGCTGGCCGCGCCGACGCCGTAGGTGTTCTGGCCGAAGGGCACCTGGTTTAAATACCATTCCAAGACATCGTCTTTTTCATAGCGGCGGGTGAGTTCAATGGCCATCACAATCTCGCGGATTTTCCTTTCGGCGGTTTTTTCATTGGTCAAAAAGGTTGATCGGATCAATTGTTGGGGGATGGTGGAACCGCCGGTGACCCTGCCGGTTTTAAAATAAGTTAAAAAGGAGCGGGTGATTCCCTCAATATCAATGCCAATGTTATTTTTATAAAAATTTTTGTCTTCGGCGGCCACCGCCATTTTTTCCATTGAATCCGGGATGGAGGCGAGATTGGCCCAGTTGCGTTTTTCTTCGCCGTAGATTTCATAAAGAAGGATTGCGCCGGTGCGATCGTAAATTTTGGTGGATTGAATATTGTTTTTTTCCGAAAATTTTTCCGGCCGGGGAAGATCGCGCGTGTAATAAATGAAAACCATTCCGGCAAAAACCGCGCCCGCCAATGCCAAAACGGCAATGACCGCGAAAAACCGTCCCAGAAAAACACCAATCTTGCGCTTACTGCCGTTTTTTGCGAAAAAAGATTTGAATTTTGACATTTTGGAATATTTAAATTAAAAAACCTTTGTGCGGATGATTTATTATTGTAGAATGAAATAATATGGAAATAAACACCAACCCGGAAAAAATCGCCGGAATTATGTCTCGCGGAGTGTTTGAAGCGGTTGATCGCCGCGAACTGGAAAAAAAACTGGCGTCCGGGAAAAAATTACGCGTCAAATTGGGGATTGATCCCACCGCGCCGGATTTGCATCTGGGGCATGCGGCGGTTTTGCGCAAATTGCGCCAATTTCAAGACCTTGGACACCAAGCGGTTTTGATCGTGGGCGACTTTACCACCCTGATCGGCGATCCGTCGGGGAGATCGGCCTCGCGCCCGCAAATTGATGGCGCGCAGATTCGGGATAACATGAAAAATTATATCAATCAAGCCGCCAAAGTGATTGACGTTGAGAGCGCCGAAATCCGCTATAACAGCGAGTGGTTTTCTCCCAAGCCAATGCTGTTTTTGATGGATTTGGCGAAAAGATTTACCGTGGCCAGATTGATTGAGCGCGAAGATTTTCAAAAAAGGCTGAGTGCCGGCATGGATGTGAGTATGCTGGAAATGCTGTATCCGCTCCTGCAAGGATATGATTCGGTGGCGGTGTCCGCCGACGTGGAATTGGGCGGTTACGATCAGCGGCTGAACATTCTTTTCGGCAGAAAGGTCCAGCGGTCGTTTGATTTGCCCGAACAGGACGCGGTTTTCTGCCCATTGTTGCCGGGGATTGACGGCGGAAAGAAAATGTCAAAATCCGCGGGTAATTATATCGGTTTGGGGGAAAAACCCGCCGAAATGTTTGGCAAAATAATGAAAATCGCCGATGCGTCAATGTGGAATTATTTTGAGATGCTCACCGGTATCGGCTTGCCGGAAATTCAAAAGTTGGAAAGCGACGTTGAAAGCGGGAAACAGCATCCGCGCGACGTTAAAATGATGCTGGCGCACAAAATTGTTTCGGGCTTTAACGGCGAAGGCGCCGCAGATTCGGCGCAAAAAGAGTTTATCCGCGTGGCGCAAGAGGGAGATTTGCCGTCGGACATTTTCGCCGCGGAAGTCAAAGAAAAATCGCTCAACATTCCTGATTTGTTGATTGCTTTGGGGGCGGTGAAGTCAAAGGGAGAAGCGCGGCGATTGTGCGAGCAAGGCGGGATAAAAATTGACGGCGTTGCTAAAAACGATTGGCAAGAAATGATTGGGGTTAAAAGCGGGATGGTGGCGCAAGTCGGCAAGAGCAAATTTTTCAAAGTGAAATAATGGGTCTGTTGCCGAACAGGACTTTTACTGCAATTTAAATCTTTCTGTTGCGAATTTGCAAAAATTCGTCAACATATAAGGTTATATGTCTTCTCATTTTTGCAAATTCTCACGACGAAACCTTTAAATTTCGTTAAAAAGCCT
>Ga0208939_1002083_pt1 | contig 14382 bp, 22 predicted proteins | sample AD_STIC12_MetaG_FD_184437 | JGI IMG/M metagenome (GOLD analysis project Ga0208939, IMG submission 184437) | Active sludge microbial communities of municipal wastewater-treating anaerobic digesters from USA - AD_STIC12_MetaG (SPAdes) (version 2) | ecosystem: Engineered > Bioreactor > Anaerobic >...
ACCTCCCTCAACAATCCTTGCCGGATCTCCAACTCCGTGCGTGGCCCCAGCCATTCGGTCGCCAGCTCGCAGGCACGCATGCGCATGCTGTGCGCCATGTAGTCCGGTGCAATCACCAGATCCTGACCCTTTCCACGCCCCTCCCCTGCACGCCCGCGCAGCACGATGTGCGTGTGCGGGTTATCCGTATCCCAGTGGTCAACGGCCACCCAATCCAGCCGGGTTTCCAGGTCGGTGGACATGCGCTGCATGAACTCGCGCGTGTACTGACGCAGGTCTTCCAGCTCCCCGGCGTCCTCCACCGACACGATGAAGCGAAACTGGTGGCGGTCACCCTTGCCCCGCTCCTCGAAGGCCTTGAGGTCAGCCGTTTCTGTCTCAGGTCCATAGGCCTGTCCCTTCTCTCCATCACGCGTCACGCCGTCACGTTCGATGTAGCGCAAATGCGTTGAGACAGATTTGGCTCCGGCCTTCTTCCGCACCACATAGCGGGACTTGATGACCACGCGCCGAGCGGTCACCGCCAGCGTGTGTCCCGCTCTGCCAGCTGCGACTCGCCCCCGACCGAACGTCGATGCAGGCCGGACTCCACGGTTGCTTGAAGCATTCGCGCCAGCCTTGGAAACTTGCTTCAAAACCTGTGAAACAAAGCGCTGTGAACGCTGTCCATTACCCTGCCCTGCACGACCCTTGGGCGCTCCCGGCTTGGCCCTGAAACGGTCATCGTCACGCGAGGCCATGACACACGCTCCATCGCAGGCTGGCATACCGCATCGGAAACGGCACGCGGCCAAGCTTCATGCCGTATGGGTTTGCGTTCTGCAGCGGCACACAGGCTGCAAGCCTGTGTGCCGCGCCAACCCCACGTGCAGACTGGCTTTGCGGCCGGGCACGTGCCGGCCCTTTTATCTTGCCCTCTCTCTTCACCGGTCCCCTGGGCTCCCGGCTCCGACACAGCACCAACCGCACACAGGGTGAACCAAGCCGCCCAATGAGCAGCGCCAGTGCGACGATCGCCGCACGCTGGCAACAGTACATCTCCACAATGGACGACACCATCATGGCGTACTCCAGGTCCACAGAGGCTGCGCACTGCCAATCACTTCCGATGTATGGATGGGGCCGAAATAACGACCGTCGAACGACGCCGGATTGGTATTGCTCAGGAGAAACAGTTCGCCGCGCGCCAGGTGTCGGCACTGCGACCAGGCAGAAAGTGGACGACCATGCCCATCGGCCCGCATCACGGTGGCCACAACCACGTCATCGATGCGTACTGACGTGCCATCCACGCACACCCGTTGCGGCGCCATGGCACCAATGCGCTTGAGCAAGGGGACACCCGCCGGCAGGTAGCCACGCTGTGCCGCCAACGAAGCAGCGGGTGCCGGAAGTCGGGCCAGCACGATGCTGCCGACCTGCAGCGAGTCGGCAGGCACGATGCGGTACCAGCCAGGCGCCACACTGTCGCTGGGGTTGTAGACGATCTGCGCACGGTGCGGCACGGCCAACGGCATGAGCAGCGCCGCCAATCCGATGTCCATGCAGAGAATCACGAGGGCTCGCCTCATTGCAGCGCTCCGCGCGCAATGTGCGCCACATGCCGCTCGGGCGTGTACACGGAAAGCGGCTGGCGTGCAGCCAGGCAGTCGCCGACCGTACCCCAGTACGTCAAAGCCACGGCACAGGGATCGATACCCAGGCGCTCCATGGCGTCAATCACCGCCAGCACTGCTTTGACTTGCAGTTCGCCGTCGGCACGCAGCAGGATGCACGCGCCTGGCACCACGCCAGCGACGCGTTGTGTGCCTTCGGATGGCATGGACGCCTGCAACACCATCAACTGCCAAAGCGCCGCGCCATAGTCATTGGCAATCCACTTCACCCGGCAGCAGACTGCACCAGGCTCAAACACCGCGACGCGCCGCCATCGGTTCAGATCGGTCTCGCGCACGGGTTTTCCAAAGCGCAGCCACACGTTTACCCGCTGATCCACGCAGGCAAGGGAAACCTGCATCGGTACGGGTTTGCGCGCTGGCAACTCGGGCAGCATCACCTGCCCTGCTACTTGCATGCTCGGCTGCATCATGGCGCCCCTTCCGGAAACTCACGTTCCAGCAGTTCGCGCAACATCTCAACGGCGGTGACACCCCGCTGAAACGCGACCACCTTGATACGCCCGCGCAGCACGGGTGTGACATCAATGGTGAGTCGTGCGGTATAGACCGATGCCTTTGCGGTTGCAATCACCGAATCAACCTGCTGCACCCAGGCCGATGCTGGATCAGCACCGGGCCTGCGGCCAATCGGTGCACGCCGCTGCGAATTGGAAGGTTGAAGTTTGCTCATCCCAACATCTCCCGCACCGCATGCGCCAGCGCCGCGATCTCGCGCGCGGCTGCGCAATGCGGTGCCACTTCAAACGCCAGCCGCCCTGCAGCCACACTGTCGGCAAACACAATGCGCTGGGAGACTTCCACCAGCAAGGCGGGAAACGGCTGATCGGCCAGCGCGGCACGTGCCTCGCGCCCGATCACAGTCCCGACGACCCGCCGGTTGATCACGAAAGCCGCGCGCAGCTGCGGCCGAAAGACACGTGCTTCGGTGATCAACTGCAACATCTCATGACTGGCCCACACGTCGTAGGCACTGGGCTGCACCGGAATCAGCACCAGGTCGGCTGCCAGCAACGCGGAGCGTGCGAGTGCCGCGACCCTCGGTGGACCATCAATCACGACGAAATCTGCCTGCAAGGCGATTTGCGGAGCTTCCTGGTGCAGCGAGTCCCGCGCAAGGCCAAACACGCCGTACAAGCGATCCTGCCCGCTTTGTGCCCGCCGTTGCGCCCAGTCCAGCGCAGACCCCTGCGGATCGGCATCCAGAAGCGTCACGCGCTGTCCTTGCATGGCGAACTCGCCTGCAAGGTGTGTGGCCAGCGTGGTCTTGCCTGCCCCGCCTTTTTGGTTGAGCAGTGCGATCACCTTGCCGGGTGGCTTGGACCCCCCTGACAAACGGTCTTCTATGCCTTCGGATGCAGCACTGCTCGTTTTTTGGGCAGCGACATTTCCTCTTTTATCCATAGTTATGTCTTTAGTTAGATTAGTTAAGGAGGTCCGAAACCGTTGCTGGGCGTGGGCTGGCGGCCGATGTGCACGTGTGATTACCCGTGTCGTTTGCGGGCGATTCCCCGAATGCCGTGCGGGTGATTCCCGAGTCCGGACACAGCTTGTCCACCGACTTGTCACCAGTGCCTGTGGATAAGTCGGACTGGGGTGAAACGGACCAGCATCGGAACCGGAGCCAGTCCGTGCTGCCCACGTGCTCAAGGGAGAGCCAGTAACCCGGCAGCGACTGGCGGTGCACCAGGCGCCGCAACTGAACGGCAAAGTCGGCATAGCGTTGCAAGCTACCTGACTTGAGGTGCAGGTGACGCAGGTCGAAACGCCAACCGTCCACTTGCCGGCCCCCGTGCTTGCGCACGAGCCGGTACAGCCAGCGCTCGAAGCCGCCCGTGAGCTTGAAATAGGCCGGATCCAGCGTCAAGACCAAGGCATCCTCCATCACACCGGCATAGAACCAGTCGGCCAGGATCAACTCGATGCCGTAGGCCCGGCCATGGGCACCGGGCAGCTCCTTCCATTCATTGATCCAGGAGAAACGGTGCATGCGCCGCCCGACGGGTTGGCGGATGGAGGTGGCCACCGTGGTGGACTGCAGCCGGTCCAATGCGGCCTTGAGCATCAGGTAGTCCTTGAATCCGGTGCCGCGCTGCACAAAGGTCAGTATTTCGTGCGGTGTCGCGGCCATCAGGCGCGAGGTGCGCAGGCCCTGGTCCCGTGCTTGAACGATGTGACTGGCGGCCCAGATCAATACGTCGGCGTCCCAGATGGTGGCAATGCCATGCTCCGGCACACCTTCAACAGTCAAGGTCACCCCGCCGGCCTCAAAGCGTATCGGCACCACCCTGCGAGACTTGGCCAGCGAGAAGAACGGGTAGGCCATCAGGTCCTGCGCGTCGCGCGGGGCCATGTCGCCGCCCGGCAATGCACGGAACAGCATCAGCTGGTCGCGTTCACTCAAGGGCTTGGCCATGGCTGCCGTCTTGTCTGTGAATCTGACACTGGATCAACGCCCACTCAGCGCACCGAAGCCCGCTGCGGACTGCCGGGATCGGACGTCATGCCATAAGCACGGCCATCGGCCCAGGCACGCAGGTCGCCCACTGCGTAGAGCACGCGCGCGCCGAACTTGCGGTAACGGGGGCCACCACCCAGCACACGCTGCTTCTCCAGCGTGCGCGGCGAGAGGCGCAGAAAGGCTGCGGCCTCGTCATTGGTCAAGAACTCGGGATTGCCGGGTGCAGCAGCAGATGGCTGCGCAGCCCCGAGCAAGGGAAGCAAAGGCAGGGAATTCGCAGTTGCCATGAAGGACTCCATCGACAGTCATCGCCTGGCAGCGAAATGCGGCCAGATGGAGGGAGTCTCAGGAAACCGGGGACAACTGCGAAGGGAGATATTCAGTGCGCGGGTTCGTCTCCGGGGGCACTACGTGGGGCACTGACGTGCTGCTGGCGCACGCCAGCCAAGGCCAGATAGCCACCACGCATCAAACCCTCGGCACGGGTCAGGAGGTGGCGAACCTGCGCACGAAGTTCGCCATCCGCCGTCCAGCGATTGCGCACGGCATCAGCGCCGAATAGCGCCCCGGCAATGTCGCGATGGTGAGCACCGGCTTGCGACCCATCCAGCGCCTGCAGGGCGTGCAAGTGCAGCAGGGACGTGCGCGTAATTCTTCTGGCATCAACAGCAGGCCATTTCCCCTGAATGGCGTTGGCCTGCAGCTGGTACCCGCTCAATCGCGCGCGCAGGTGGGTATCGAACGGCACGGTCAAACCGTAGGGTGAACCGTCCTCCAGCGCAGTACACAGCGACGCCCGCAGGCGATGCGGCCCCTGCTCTGCGGTGAGGTTCAGTTGCGAGCCGGCATGCGCCACGCGCTTGCGACCGGGAATCCTCCAGAGACTGAACACCGGCCCGGTGCCAGCATCGTGTGCGTGGACCGCGCGGACCTGCAGCAGCGCGTCAGCCGCTACGGACCAGAACGGGTGTGCCTGGCGGGCATCGAGCCGCGGGTCTTCGGCGACTCTGCAACCCCCAGTGGGACACTGAAGCGCGGCTTTGCCTGCTGCGCCAGTCGGCCCGGTAACCGGCGTGGCGCCTCAGGTATTCCCACGCCAGCGCGGAACCGTCCAGGTCCAGCGTGTAGAGATACGCAGCTGCAGCGCGCCAGGGCGCGGACAAGTCGACAGAGTTGTGATGGATCGTCATTGCGATGGCTCCCTTTGGAATTTGCGGGAGGATGCCACGAATGTGTTCGCGAAATGTTACCTAAATAGTTACATATCGCGACTTATAGAGGCTAAAAAGGTCTTACCAAAAAGCTCAGTCGTTGATAGATCCATCCCGGATCGCTTCGGCCGCGTAGGCCGACAACGGTTGACGCGCCTTGAAATGGGGATCGGCTGCGATGCGCAGGCCGCGTGGCCCACGCACACCTTCCAACGCGGAAAGGCTCACAGTACCCAGCTCGGGGAATCCGGTCCCCGCATCGCACAGCCCATAGGCCTGGTCACCGTCCAGGCTGACCAGCAACCAAACAGCACCAGCATCCAGGGTGTGGAGCTTGACGACGGGATAGGGATCCATAGTTTCGCCACGCGCACGGGCTGCGCCGTTGGCCAGCATTTGCGAGCGCTGCAACTCAGTGAGAAAGGTCATGGCGGGTCCGTAGGATTACTTACAGATATTTACTATTTTTGAATCGCCCTGAACGTTCCAACTGTAATGGAAGTCCGCATTCGGTTCAAAAGAGTTAAATATAACGTGGTTTAAATTATTCTAAACACCGACGCTACTGCCCATGCAGAAGCGCGTGATCCAGCGAGGAAGACCGGCAGGGGCGACGACCTTTGAAGCCGCGCCTGCGCAAGCCTTCGGGGCTGCGGTGCGGGCCGTGAGAACCGAAGATGGCATCGCCCAGGAAACGCTGGCCCATCTGGCAGGTATTGAACGCTCGCACATGGGCAAAATCGAGCGTGGCGAGCATATGCCCACGCTGGCGCTGGTATTCAAGATCGCCCGGGCGCTGGGCCGTAGCGCCGGTGAGCTGATGCTGGAAACGGAAGCCAGGCTTCCGATGGAATGGCATCAACCGCCGAACGACGGTTGATGCGCGTGGAGCCTAGGCCACGATGCGGCCCGACATCCGGGCTTCGCGCGTATAGGCGCTGATGGGCTTGCCTGCCTTGAAATGCAGATCCCGTTCCACCGGGAGGCCGAGGCGGCAACGCAGGGTAGCGAGTTCAGCCAGACTCACGTAGCCCAGCTCAGGAAAGCCGAGACCCAAGTCGCACAGTCCGAACGCATGATCGTCATCGTCTGGATCAATCTCGGTCAGCAGCCAGGTTGCACCCGCATCAGGCGTGAACAGCTTGACCACTGGCTGTGGATCGAATCCCTCGTCAGCGAGGGATTGTCGGCCGTTGGCCAGCAACTGCGCACGTAGTTCGTCGGAAATAAGGTTCATGATCGCAACTCCTTGAATGGACGCTCCCGATCGGAGCGCTGCGATTCAGGCGTACGCGAACAGCGCGGCCGTCACACCCCCGACTCGGTCGGTGCGGGCTGGGGGTTGACGGGCGTGCGGCGTGCGCCAAGCTGCGCGGCTTGTCCGATTGGGATACGGCCAGGTCAAGCAGAGGAGTGCGCCACCATGAACACCGGCGACTTCGCATTGCACGACGGCAGTCCGAAATCCATGTGTCGAAATCACAGGCCGATCAGGCACCGCCTGTTCGGCGGACTTCCAGGGGCGCCAAGCACCGCGCGGCGGGGACGGGCTGATAGCCGGTCCCCTGGAGGGCAAGCGAAGCGCGCAGGCGTCAGGGATGGAAGCCCAAAGGGGCGAGACGCCAACGGTGGCTCGATGCACAGCACGACAGCGCGACCCGGCGTCGCCGGGGGACGCACAGAAATCCGTAAATCCTGCAATGCGTCTTCACTCAAAACCTCAAAAGCACGCAGCCGCCTTCACGCATCTGCGTAAACCCACAGAACCGTACATTCGTAAAAGCGACTTTATGCCCATGCACGAATCCGGATTTACTCGACTGCGTAAAGCCGTACATCCGCAAACCCGTCAATCAGCAAAACAGATAAAACGCAAAAAGCCCGCAACAGACAGCGGGCCACTCCCTTGCTGAGGTTCGTAAAACGCCCCGCCGCAGGGCGGGGCGTCAGGGCGACGCTCAGTCGCCCTTGCTGCGCGACCAGATCAGGTTGTGCGTGCCGTCCTCGGCTTCCACCAAGCGGGCGTAGATGGTCGCCGGGAACGACGGATCATCCAAGGTCGCCGACAGGTAGGGCCGGTCCGCCTTGCTGATTTTCTTCCACGCCGCACCGATCTCGTAGTTGCCGGCGACGATGCGGTAGTCCGGGGCATTCTCGCCTTGCTTGTCGTTGGGAACGATCTTGACCTTGACGTTGAGCGTCAGAGTGCGAACCGTGCCGGAGAAACTGTTGCCTTGTGCGGTGAAATTGCCGATGTTGGCCATGATGAAGTCCTTTGGAAGTTAACCAGGTCGCAACCATTGCGGCCTTGGCGTGATCCGACAGGCGCGGGTCCGGGCGCGCTGCACCGCAAGGCGGCCGCAACGCAGTGGAGGACCGGTAGGCCCAAAGAATTTGTTTCGCGAGGAAGGCGCGCAGCGACGGGGAAATTGTTTGGGCTGGACGGTTGCAGCGAACAAGCCCGAGGCGAAGCCGTGCCCGCGCCAGGATTCACGACCAATACAAGGCCGCGGTGGATGCGATCCTGACCCTAAAGGACGCATGGCCCGGGCATCTTCACCGCGAAGACGTATCCCTGCACTTACCCAGACGCAGTCCAGGTCCGTTCCACTACGACAAGGATGAAAGCCCCACCGCATCGGTGCTGGCTGGATCGGTCTCGGCGTGGTCAGTTCGGGCATGATGGATGGCCTGTCGGCGACTCGAAATCGTTCATGGCGATCTGCCCGACGATTGAGGACGGAGCGACATTACATAACCTGGCGCAGAAAAGGCAGTCCCGCTCTGATGCCCCGCCCAGCGGCGGGGCGTGTTCAGAACGTTTCGGCTTCCTGGCTGCTGGAAGTCAAAACGCGCGCGGCACACCTGCCGCGCGCGTCGCCAGGCAAATCCCCAGCAGGGCTGACCACAAGCGCCCCAAGCTTCACAGCAATCCGAGACTCCATGGATACCCGCTGTGCGGCAACCAGCGTGACGGAGCTCTCGCAAACGACTTCGTGGTCATCGGACACTTGAACGCAAAACGTCGCGCTTCGCTCTCCCAGCCGTTCCACCCACCCCCGCAGCTTCAACGCCGATCCGGGTGGAATCGGCCCTTTATGCTCCAACTGGATCGTCCGGCCCACCACCACTTCGGTGACAGCGTCTACATGCTGCTGCATCTCACGGATGCAGATGGACTCAATCACGGCGACCAGGTAGCCGGTCGCCAGGCATTCAATCAGTCGCTCCGCGTAATCGCTTCCATGCGGAAGCCTGGAAAACAATGCCCGTGCCGTCTGCTCGGGTGGCACGCTGTAGGTTTCTTCAAAGGATATTTCACTAACGCCTTGGTGATTCATAGAGATTTTTTGGAAAGGTTGTCGAAGTGCATCCGTTCCGGGCATCTGCGCAAAACGGGGTGACCGGAACAGCTTTCGATCCTCGTGCGGATGAACCGCACGACCAACCTATTCGGGCGTTCTCCAGCGTAGCTGGCTTGATACCCAGGTTCATGGCGGTGACCCAAATGGGGCAACGCCGCAGGCGTGTTGGGTGTGATGGCTGTCGGAAGTCAAAACGCGCGCGGCACACCAGCCGCGCGCGCCGCGCTGATTTGGCTCAAGCCCCGACCCCAAGGACCGGGGCTTCTTGCTTACGCCAGCGCGTGCTCTTCCTCGTGGTCCGCAATCTCAGCAGCGTCCTCTGCATCAGTTGCTGACACCACCGGCATCTCGGCGACGGGTACGTCCACACCCCTGAACATCACCGGCAACCACCCCGTCCCGGTCACCAGCCGCTCGGCCTCGCTGGCAAGTTCTGCCTTCTTGAGCTTGGCCAGCCGGTTGACCTGCTCCGGCGCGAACACCTGCACCGCTTCCAGCGTCTTGGCCTTGGAGACGTGTTCAAAGTAGCCCGCAGCGGTGGGCGTCCACCAGTCGTGCATATCCAAGCCTACCGCCTGCGCCAGCAAGGCGGCAGGTGTGTCACCCTCCCGCCCGGTCACCGCACCGACTGTCGCAGCCACACACACGGCCAGCAGCGACAGCAGTTCAGACTGGGGGAAGGCCAGCAGTTCGGCAAACAGCTCGTCCGGGTCTTGGGGCAGGCGGTCCGCCCAGGCCTGCCGGACTTCCCGGAGGCCGATGGCGGCACGCGACTGCGCCACGTCAGGTGCATGGACGTCCAGCCCATCCTGCGGCGACGCGCTGATGTTGACCGGCGACCCTTCCGAACGGTAGGCCTCAACCACCACCCGCAGCGCCAGCCGGTGCACCACGGCCACCAGTGCAATATGGGGATGGCGTGCCACCTCAGCCTGCAAGGCTGCCGTGCGGTGCGCACTCAGGCGCTTCGCCAGCTTCTCCGAAATACTGGACTTAACAGGCTGTTGCACACCCTCTTCCCCACTCGCACCGCTGTCCATGTCTCCAGCCTCCTGCCGCTCTTGCACCCGCAGTGCCTTGGCCTGTTCTTCCCGCAGCAGCCCACGATGCACGACCACGCCACCCATGTGATCAACCGACACCACAGCACCGCCCAGCGCCAGCACGTCCGGCGCGTAGAGGGTCAAGCTCTGGTCGATGGCCTCCAGGTCATTGCCGAGCCGGTCGATTTCCTCATGCAGCGCCTGCACCTCTTCATCGGGCAAGTCGTTGTCGTCATCGTCAAGCCGGTCCTGCAGTTCGTGCTGCCTGGCCTCCAGCTTGGCGATGCGCTTGGCCTCCGCCTTGTTGGGGTCGCGGCGCGTGCGCCGGGCACGCTGGAATGCGTGCAGTTCCGCATGGGTGGCACGCGGTGCTACTTCCACCCAGCTCCAGCCTTCCAACCGAATGGAATCCGCCACGGTGGCAAGCTTGTCCCGCGCCAGGGTATCCAGCAACGCTGAATCCGTCAGGTAGACGCCTTGCTGGGCATCCGAGAACAGGTCGCGCCGCACACCGCCGCCTGCCACCTCATAGGTCTCGATGCCCACCAAACGCGCCAGCGCATCGCGGCTGGCATTGATCTCTTCATGGGTCAGATGCTCCCGCAAGGCCTGCGGGCTGCGTTGCCATTGTGGCGCGTCATAGAACGCCGCTTCCTGCGCCGCGTGGTCATCGGTGATGGCCAGCGCCATCAACTGGTCCAGCGTGACGGCATCGGCCCGGTAATCCTCCAGAAGACGCGGTGAGACATTGGCCAGTTTCAAACGCCGCTGCACCACCAAGGGCGTGACCCCGAAATCCGCCGCAATGTCTTCGACCGGTCGCCCCTCGGCCACCAGTGACGCGAAAGCTTCGAACTGGTCAGCCGGGTGCATGGCTTCGCGCTGCACGTTTTCTGTCAGGCTGGCCGTGCGGGCCGATGCATCGGCCACCAGCAGGCAAGGCACTTGATAGTCCTTGGCGATGCGTCGGCGCTTGGCCAGCAGCTTGAGCGCTGCCAGACGACGCCCACCGGCGACGACTTCGTAATGCTCGCCGTCGGCGGAAGCCACGACGGTGAGGTTTTGCAGCAAGCCCACACGCAGGATGCTGGCGGCGAGTTCGGGAATGGAGGTACGTCGGCTCTTGCGCACGTTGCGCTTGGAGGGACGCGAGCGCAATTGCGTCAAGGGCACGAGGCGCATGTCCTGGGCAGGCATGGCAACCTGCAAGGCCTGGGTTTCTTCAAGGGTAGCGGTGTTCATGGTGATAGCTCCAGTCCCTCGCGGGACGAAATGACAATGAGAAATAAGAAACAAAACTTCGATGTCGATTCACGTCGTTGATGTCTGCATACGCGTCCCTCCTGTGGTTTCCAAAACCAACCGGATTCCAAGATTCGGAGCCCGGTGTGGCTTCGGTGGGTTCGACGCAATGACCTGGGCGGGTCGCCTTGACCGTCATGCGTCGCCGTTTTTCCTGAGTTCATCGCCCGCGAAGAACCGGGCCAGCGGGAACTGGCCGTCAAGGAAGAAGCGCAGGGTTGGTGCGGCCCGCAGCCGCAGGCGAGGACACGGCCCTGCGCGCCTTGACGGCCAGGCACCGCGGGCTACGGTCGCGGGATCAGTGATGAAGGAGGGGAAAGACGGATGACCGGCCAACGGCCATGGATCACCAGGGACGCGACGAACCCACGCCGCGCGGCGAGCGCCCCCGTGTGCCACGGGCACGCCTGGCTGGAGGTGGACCAAGCGCCCAGCGCGAAATGAACGACGTGCACAGGCCGATCAGGCAAGGCCTGTTCGGCGGTATCTTGGGGCGCCAAACGGAGTGCGGCGGGGATGGGCTGGCCAGCCGATCCCCTGGAGGCAAGCGCAGCGCGCAGTTCCGCAGGGCCACAGGAATCGACATTAGACGCAGCAAAAAAAGCACCGCCCCCGTAGTCAGCGGGAACGGCGCACTGGATGCTTACATCAAGCGGTCAATCTGATGCCGGTACCACCATCGTCTGAAGCTGCTCAATCACGCCGGGCTCGACGAAGACGCAGGCTTGATCTGCTGCGATCGGTACGTTGAACATGGCGTCGAACACGTCGCGTTTCAGGTGAGCCAGTCGGCCTGTTCGATACGCTTGTTCCGGCCTCAAACGATCAGTGCCTGAACCCTTGCCACTGCGCTGTGGATCGCATTCGACCAGCGCGACAAAGCCAGCCGAGAATAGCTGCTGGTGTTCGGCGCACAAGCCCCAGCCTGTCGTCGTGTGGCGCTCAAGACTCGCTCGCAGGCGCTTGTCGAGCAGAATGCTGCCGGTGTCGTAGGCGATGCCGCAGACCAGGCAGGCGTGTTGTTCCAGTGAAACGTGTGATTTGTCGTTCATGATTGCTCTCCGGTTACTCGGGCGGAATTGCCCGGAACCGACGCCAGCACGGCGCAGCGCAAGCAGTCAGGGGGCGCAGACGGCCACGGGCCGCAAGCGCCAGAGGCGTGCAGCCCTTGACGGCGAGCACGCCGTGGTACGGTAAAGGGACACAGCAAGACCGCCCAACCCACCTTCAACGAAGGCGCGAATGGGCAAGCGCAGTGCGCAGGCCGGGAACGAAGTAGAGGCCAGAGGCATCAGGGATCAAAGCCGCATGGCCGCGACTCGGTACAAGGCGTGGGGCAACGCCCGCGAGCCCGACGGCGACAACGCCGGGATGCCACACCTTCTCTCAAGCCCTGGGGAAAAAACATTGCTCGGTGCCGTTGTGACGCGTGGCCGACATACCCTTTCGCGAGGGAATCCACCCCTGGAGGGCAAGCGCAGCGCGCAGTGTTTCCCCAACACCAAGGGCGAAGCAAAAAAAAGGGGCAAAGCCCCCTGGGGTCACATCAGCCCGCGTTCGGCCATCGACAGAATGTCGCTTCCCGCCACGATCAGGTGATCCAGCACCCGCACGTCCACCAGCGACAGTGCTGCCTTCAACGTCTGTGTCAGATGTTCATCGGCCCGGGACGGCTGGGTTGAACCACTCGGGTGGTTGTGCACCAGCAGCATGGCCGCCGAGTTGCGCATCATGGCTTCCCTGACCACCTCGCGGGGATAGACCGATGTCTGGCTCACCGTACCGCGAAACATCTCGACGTACTCGATAACGCGGTTCTGCGTATCCAGATGCACCACCGCGAACACCTCATGCTCAAGCGTCCCCAGCTTGACCCGCAGGAAATCGCGCACCGCCTGCGGTGAAGCCAGCACGTCGCTGCCCCGCACCCGGCTCAGCAGCACCTGCTGCGCGGCCTGCAGCACCTCGTCAGCATCAACCTGACGGTAGTCGCCGGCAACGTCACGGACGAGCAGGACAGAAGAAGTGGAAGAATCGAAGGAAGCGAGAGAAGAAAAAAGATCGTGCGACATGGTCAGCTCCGTGCATCGGGCGGGATTGCCCGAGACCGGCAGCAGCACGGCGCAGCGCAGTTGTCACAGGTTCAAAGACGGCCGTCAGGACGCAAGCGCAAGCATTGCGCGCAGACCTTGACAGCGAGAACGCCGTGGTACGGTAAAGGGAACAGCAAGCCAACCACACATACCCAGCACCTCACTGCTTCCATAGCAAACGGAGTGCGCAGGCCCATTGGGCCGGAGGCGTGAAGGATCAAAGCCGAATGGCCGAGACGGGCGCAGCCTGACACGGGGCAACGCCCGAGAGCCTGGCGGCACCTGTGCCGACACGCCAAGACTTTCCGAGAGTCCGAAATAGAACTACATTTTTCGGACATTTGCTTGCGATTGGTCCGAAAAAATACCGTGATGCCACCATATGGTGCTTCACCTTGGCGACGAACCCATCAGTCAGAATGGAGAAGCAAAGGAGATCAACGCATGTTCGCCGCCGTCACCTCGTTGCTTGTCAGTCAGCAAGGCCATCGGCCGTTCTCATCGCCCTTAAACCGCGAGTGTTCCGCTAACAAAGCTATCTAGATTTATGCGCCCAGAACTTCCCCCGGGAATCGACCAGTCGCTGTAGCCCGCCCCAGCGCCCACACCGTATTCCATCACCGGATAAAGACCCAAAAATTCCTGCCCCTCAAAGCCCACGCCACTCTCCATAACCGGCAAGATAGCCACGTGACCAGGCTTGTGTCCGTCGAAATAGCCCAGCTCCCAGGGCATCCAGACAGACTGAGTGCTGTTGGCTGTCGTGAGATACAGCATTGACGCCGACGACCGCATGCGGTAACGCAAAACGTCAGCATGGAGGGGTGTCACCCTGGAACGGTCCAGTTGTACATCGCTAATCCAGTCAACATAGACCGTTTTGCCGAGAAGTTCCAGCAAACCAACGACACCCAGGACAATCTCCGCATCCTCGCGAGCGTGAGATAAGAAAATATCGAACGTACTGGCCTTTTCCGCCAGCTTTCTCCGCTCTTCCAACACAACGCCAGGTGAACCACCGGGGCTTTGTGCTGTCAACGCGCGCGCCACGTTGCGAGCCAGCTGTTTGGTTACAAACGCCATATGGTGAAGGTCACTGCGTCAGCTGCAGGTGATCAAGACCTACTGGTCCTCATTCCTTGCCAAGAAGGTCCAATACCTCAGAAATGCGGCTCAGCAATTCTTGGGGTTTGGCTGCGGGCGCCTGAAGTCTAGCGAACGCCTGCTTGAT
>Ga0208939_1002097_pt1 | contig 14325 bp, 7 predicted proteins | sample AD_STIC12_MetaG_FD_184437 | JGI IMG/M metagenome (GOLD analysis project Ga0208939, IMG submission 184437) | Active sludge microbial communities of municipal wastewater-treating anaerobic digesters from USA - AD_STIC12_MetaG (SPAdes) (version 2) | ecosystem: Engineered > Bioreactor > Anaerobic >...
GGCAACCAGATGTATTGTTGGCCGATGTATGACGGGGCGCCGGAACAGGGAGTCGCCACTCATTATCAGGTTGAAACTAAGGCCAGCGACTTGACGGCTTGTTCGGATCCGCGCTGCGACCAATGGCAGGGAACTTGTGTTGGTGGTGGCGATAATCGTTGCGCCAGAAGGGTAGGCGATCAGATGGTTTTTTATCCGGGGGTTGGTGCCAATTTGAATGAAGTCAATGGTATTATTGATTTGGCCGGCAATTCTTTAAACGGCAGCTTTGATTATTATCAGGAAAACGGTCAAGTCTATGGCTTGGCTAACGGTCCAAAAAGTTTTTACGACCTTAATTTGTCCAATCCGCCATTTAGTCAATCAAATCCGGAAGCCAACGGTTTTGGTGATAATTTTCGCTGGAGTTTTTGGGTGTCAACGGAGATTGATCGTCAGGCGCCTCTGATTATGGCCATTGCTTCCGAGGATATGACCGGCGGAGCAATGACCAGCAACCTTAATCAGCCGGTAAATTTTTCTTTTGATCGTTTAATGCGCAGCGCCAGCTTAAAGCCGGGTTGGAATTACGGCCCAACCAGCGATCAGAAAAGTCGGACTACCCGTTATTTGGCTTTGAACACTTTGACGGTTAACGCTAATCCAGTCGGTTTTTGGGTGACTAAGGTCAATTATGACCAAGATAATGATGGCTGGCCCGATTATACTTCAGCCAACTTACAGCATCATATTTTGGATCTGTATGCCGCTTATGCGCCTTTGGTTGGCTCGGGCGCGGAATCAATTACTCAGAATTGTTTTTTGCCCAGCGCCGGGCCAATAGAAGCGGGCTCAGGTCAATGTCAATATACCAGTGAGGGCATTACCAGCGGTTGTGTAAAAGTTAGGATGCCTAATCCGGCTTCTTATGGTTATTTGAAATGTTCGGAAATCACTGATGCGGAAGTTTGTCTTGACGAGAATTATTCTTGTCAGCCACTCTATGAAAACGCGTCTGATGATATTTCTGGTAGCTGGGTGATTACTAAAGATTATCCAACTGTTGATCCGGCTAGCGGTCGAACCGGTTGTTGTTTTGGCAAATGTAAATCAAATCAATGAAACAAATTATCCATAAATACAATTGGTTGCTTATAGTCGGCTTAGTAGCGGGAATTAGTTTTGGCTTATTTTTTTTAGCGGGAGCGGCTTTAGCGACGGATGCTTTGGATAATTATGGTTTGGACGCCGCCTCCGGTTTTGGCCTGGGCTCAAGAGGGTTGGTGGAGACAATTGGCAATATTGTCAAAATATTTTTGGGTTTTTTGGGTATTTTGGCCGTGTTGCTGATTGCTTATGGCGGTTTTTTGTGGATGACGGCGGCCGGCGATCCCGATAAAGTGATTAAAGCGAAAAAGGTGATTATCGCTGCCGTAATTGGCCTCGTAATTATTTTTTCCGCTTTTGCCATTGCTTCTTTTGTGATTAATCAGATTTCTAACGCCACCAATGCCAATCCGCCCAGTCCCGTCGGACCAAAACCGCCGACCCCCTGGAATTGGAGCAGTCAGTATTCGTATATTGGCGGATTTAAGGATGATAGTGTTGGCGACGATGGCTGGGTCGTTAATGTCGGTTGGAATTATACGGGCACCTTAGGTATTCCGGCCAGCGCCACCCTCCACACCAAGGGTTATGCTAAAAATAGCGGCAGTGTCATTAACGCGATGGATTTTTATTCTCGATTGGCCAGTGAGACAAATTTTTCTCCAGTGAGCGCCTTTGCCATTTCTGCCGACCAAGAGGTAGTGAGCAATGTTTACGCTCCTTGGAATACCTCAGCTTCTAATATTGGCGACCAGTTTTTGGCTCGGATTACAGTAACAGCGCCGGGAGACAGTTTTCAATCTAATGTTTTAAATACCAAGATTAAACCGATTCATTGTTTTAATGGAGTGCAGGACGCCAGTCAAGGAGAAACTGGCGTTGACTGCGGTGGCGACTGTGGCGCTTGCGCCGGCGATCCTTGTGATACTGACACTGATACGCCGATTTGCGACGCCGATAATGCCATGTGCGCGACCGGTGTTTGTGATATTGGTGGCGGTTGTGTCTGCGCTCGGGTACCGGAAATAATTTACATTTCACCGGCGGACGATCCCAACAAAGACACCAATTATGATGAGCCAGCCACTTGGAATGATGACATCCCCAATGGCGCGCCGGGCAATTATATTACCATTTGGGGCCGGTATTTCGGCAATAAACCCGGGGAAATCAGATTTAACGATACAGTTGCCAATTTAAGTTTAAAGTCCGGTTGTGATAATACCTGGACTTATTATCAGATTATTGTGGAAGTGCCGAATTTGCCTCAAGGTGATTATAATGTCCAAGTATTTAATGATTCTGGTTTAGGTAGCAATACAAAAACATTTTCCATCAATAATATCGAACGGCCGGGCATTTGCAGCGCTTATAATTTGACTAAATTCGAGGCTTCGGGGATTAAAATTAATTCCGGCAAAGCTGGCGATGAGGTGGTCTCAGTCGGCAATAATTATCCTCTCAATGATGCGACCGGTGATTTTTTCTGGTATTTCAGCACTAAGGAGTTTAATGCTGACACCGACAGCTGGAGCACGGTTTTGCTTGAGCATAATAATAACACTACGGTTTGGAATTGGGACAGGGAAGAAAATTTGAAAGATTATGTGCCGACCAATCGCAAAGGCCGGAGCAGTAGCAGAGTTTATAATATTAGTAACAGTCAATACAGTAATTATTATAAATTTTTAGTCAGTCCCGGAGAATTGGGTGATCCCTGCGGTTATGACACGGCCTTATGCGCCAGGGATACAAATACTTGTCAGGAAGGCTTAGTTTGCGATAACGATAGTTGTACTTGTCAATTGGCGCCCAATATCTGCGGCGATGGTATTTTGGGTCCGGAAGAAGCCTGTGACATTGTCTCTAATAGCTATGCTTTTTACGACAGCAGGGCGCTCTGTCAGGATTATGATTTGGGTGAAGGCCAAGTTGGCTGTACTAGTGATTGTCAGCTCGATACTTCCGCTTGCGAACTTTCCGGCGAGTTAGCCAGTCCGGCCAGCCAGTCTATTTATACTTGGGCATTTATAACCGGTGATGATGATGGACCCGAGGCTTATGCCATTGAAGATTGTACGCGCAGTCGCAGTTGTACCGAGGGAGCTAAATTGCCCAGTCCGACGCCTTGGAGCGAAGGCTGGAACACGGAAAATTATCCTTATTATCAGATTAACAACCCCCTGGCTTGTTTGGATGTGGTGATTTCCGCTAGATTCAATACTCAGATGAATCCGGCGACCATTAATAGTGAGAATATTAAAGTTTTAAAGTGTGACAATATTGAAGGCGAAAATTGCGTGGAAGTCGGGGGTACTCTAAGCTTAGCCAGTGATAACAGCGATAAAGAAAGTGATTATTTTCGTTTTATTAGCACGGAAAATTTGCAGCCCAAGTCTTGGTATAAAGTGGTGTTGCGTCAAGGAATCACCACTGAAACCGGCAAGGGTTTTCGCATGAATGAAAGCGACAGAGCCAAAATAAACAAACGTTCCTGCAATGTCAATGATATTAATAATGGCAGTTATAGTATTTCTGACTCGGTTTATTGTTGGAACTTTCAAACTAGAGAGGATAATAATTGTAAGCCGGGTTGTGTTGAGTGTTCGCCTGATCCGCATACGATGTATTGGCCGGGAGCTTTAACCGGCTATTTGGCTGATGTGGACAGTGAAGATAATGTTTGTTTGTTACTTGATCCGCAAAAATATAATTGGGAGTGGTTTACTGATAAATCGGATAAATTATCAGTTGCTCCGGCCAATGCCGCGGCCACCGCCAAGGCCTTAGGTGAGACAATTTATGACCGGCCTAATCCGTATGCTTCATTATTTGCCAAGATGACCGGCTATGACAATAAAGAGGATTATTGTCGGGCTTATAATGACTTTACTAATCCGATTGTAGTCGAAGATTCGTCTTGTTCTAACGGCAATATTCAAAGCCCGACTCCCTGGAAAGAGTCGCAAGATGCTTGTGTTAACGCGATGATTGCCGCGCGCTTTAGCCGCAATATGCTGGATAGTTCTGTTAGTAACAATAATATTAAAGTCCAACAATGCAATTCGGGAGTTAATGATAAATTTGATCTGACCAGTTGTAGTGATATTAGTTATCACGATTTACGGATTTTTGATTATAGTCATGAAACTTTTGAAGTGATTACTCAGGAAGATATTATTATGGGGGATAATAATTCAAGCGACAATTTGGCCGAGGGTTTTGTTATTACTCCTTTTGATAATAATGATGAATTTGCGTCGAATACTTGGTATCGAGTAATTATTGTTGGCGGCGAAAATGGCGTTAAGGGGGCAAAATTAGATGGGGGCGAGGAGCGCGCTGAAGGAAAATTGGAAAAGCCTAATTGTGATGGCAATAATGATAATGTTTTTGATGATTATTGTTGGAAATTCAAAACGGGTCAGAAGAAGTGCGTTATTAACAGTGTTAATGTCGCGCCGAAGAATTTGTTTATGCGCTATACCGACAGCAATCAAACTTATAATGCTTTTCCTCAGGCCAGCAATTGCAACCTGCTTAATCCGGACAGCTATAATTGGAATTGGCGCTCTTTAATTGCCTTAACTGATGATACTGCAGAGAACAACCCTGACGGTGGCAGCGGTATTAAGGTGGCCAATATTTGTCAATCAGGTGCCACTAATAATGATGAATGTGTTTATTCGACTGATTTATCCGATTCGGAAGTTAAAGTATTTGCTCAAGCCGAAGGAGTGACAAATATTAAAGCTAGAGCTGAAAACACCCGGGAAGTCGGCTGCGCTTGGGACGATTCTAGTTGTGGTGATAAATGGAATTATGGTAATTTGCGAATTGGTTTTGCAAATTTACAAATAGTTAATTATAAACCCAGAGACACTCGTTGCAGTGATGCGCTAATTGAGCTGGCTTTCAATATTGATGTTGAGATGGCGACGGTTAAGCCCAATGACAATATAATTTTATATCAACTTAATAATTCAAACGGTTTGTCACGCATTAATTTAAAAGAAGGCGTTTATCCTGATTTCGACTATTCTACAACAGTAAAAGTTCAGCCAGCTAACTCGTTGGCCACTGGCAAGTATCGGGTAGTAGTTAAAGGCGGCCCTAAAGAGGCTAAGGGCATTATTGCCTGGAATGGCAAGGAATTAAAAACTTTAAATTACAATAGTTCGTCTAATAAGGTCGGTGAAGAGTGTGAATCTAGCCTTTATCCCTGGAGTGAGAAATCAGGTGTTTGTTCAGCCAGATGTTTATTGACTGGTAATTTATGTGGCACTCAATTTGCTGAATGCGATACTCCAAATGAGAATTATTGCACCAGTGAGTGCCATAATGCGGGTAATGAAAATAAAGTCTCATGCGGTAATGGCGTGATTGAGGCCGGCGAAGCTTGTGATGACGGCAGTATGGTTTCAGGTGACGGTTGTAGCCTTAATTGCTTAAGGGAAGGTTCTAATCAGCGCTGGGGATCATTGTGCGGTAATGGCGTGATTGAGGCCGGCGAAGCTTGTGATGACGGCAGTATGGTTTCAGGTGACGGTTGTAGTAGTAACTGTTTATGGGAGGGCTCTAATGAGGAATTATGCGGTAATGGCGATATTAATGTCGGCGAAGAATGCGACTATGGGTCAAATGAGAAAAATATTGCAAACGGTTGCGATCCAACAACTTGTTTGTTTGTTGGCAGCCAGCCAGGTGTGCCAATGTGCGGTAATGGCGTTATTGAGATGGGCGAAGATTGCGATGATAGTAATACTAACTCAGGTGACGGTTGTGATAATAAGTGTAACAATGAAGGCTCAGGGGGTTGTTCTGATGGTCGGTCTACGGGTTGTTGTGGCAACAAGTTTGTGGAATCAACCGCGCCAAACAGTTTTTCTTGGGAATTTAGTGTTGACCAAAGTGAATCAATTTGTTATCCGGGGGCGAAAATTGATATTAATCCGTGCCCCAATGCGATTTGGCGGGTAACTTTCCCCCAAGGTATTGGCAATGCGAAAGTTGTTATTCAGCAAGGGTCGGCTGAAAATTCTGATCCGACGAAGTGTGTGGCCGCCAGCGAGTCTTTAAGTTTTTGGCAGCAGGGGCTTAAGAAAATAAAAAATACCATTAAAAGAGCTTTCGGCTTGACCGTGTCAGCCGCCAATTACTGGTGCACCATCTCGGAGGAGAATTATAATTTTAGCGACTTTAATAACTTGGCTATTGAGTCTGGTCAAACTGAAAAATTTGAAATTATCGGTTATCGGGATAATTATCAATCGGCAGTAGTTAATTATTTGAAGGATAATAGTTGGGCGCTCGGTGGGGAATACCGAATTGTGGTTGATTATGATAATTATGGTTTATCGCGGCAGGTGATTGAAAAATCATTGACTGTTTTTAATGCTGCTAGTGGCAAATTAAATGAAAACAACAATTGCGCTTTGACCGGCCAAATTGTTAACATTTGGCCAATAGGCGAGGCAAAAGACCAGGATAATTTTTTCTGTGACGCTGATAATTGCGGCCAGAACGATTATGACCCGTATTTGAAAGACCAAGACAGCAATCAAGACGGCAATAACCATCTTTACCGGGCTTGGGCGATTAACAATGTAATTGAACCGGGCAGGAATTATTTAGTCAAACCAAAAAGTGGTTTTGAATGGTTGCTTAGTGATATTATTCCGACTGATAAGCTAAATATAAAAAATACCGCCTATGCCGATACCGATTATAGCGGCGACCAGTGGCTAACTTTGACCAAATCAGATTTGGATATTTATGAGGCCAGTGGTTGGGCCAATTTGCTAGTTAAGGCGATTGAGAGTCTGACCAATTTTGACGATAAAAATATTAATATTAATGTGTTTTTGTGCGATAATCCTTGGCCGTATCCGCAATTTTTCCCATTTATGGATAGTGAAACCAACTGCCCCTTAGGCAGCCCGTGCTTAAATACTAATTTTAAAACTTATTATTGTCGCGACAGCGGTAATGAAGAGCCTTTTGATGATTTGCCGGCAATTGGCAATTATGATTATTCGACCAAAAAGCTGGATATTACTATTTCCGGTCTGAATAAAGATATTATTAAAGATTTCTTTTTTAATCGTTCTTTGCCGGACAGAATAAAGGATGATTTTAGATATTGGGATGGGGAAGTTAACTCAACCAGTAATATTGTTTTTGAAGAGGGTAAAGTCGGTCAAGCATTATGGTTTAATTCAACCGTAGGTCAAGTGGCAATAGAGATTGAAGATTTCTGGAACGAATTCAAAGCTGGACTAACTGCTTCGACTATACCAGTTACCATTAGCGCCTGGGTCAAACCCGGGACCAAAAATGAAGGCAGCTTCTTTAGTGATGATAGTAATGAGGGCTATATTAAATACAACCGAGGCGACAATTCGTTCGAGTTTAAGTTTATTGGTACTACTAAATCTTTTTCAGTTGCTTCAGACAAATTTAACGATTGGCATTTTGTTGCCATTTCTTTTTCCCCCGGCTCTAGTGGTAATGAAGTGAAATTTTATTTGGATGATCAGGAGGAGACGATCATCGGGAGTAGTGACAACCTGGCGGGCGATTTATTTATTGGTTATAATTCCAATGGCTTGATTGATGAACTAAAAATCTATCAAGCGACTTTATCAAAAGAAGAAATTATTGGCAACTCAGGTCGCAACTTGTTCGCTTATTATTCCTTTGATGAGCCGTCTAATGACGCAATTGGTCTTAGGGTGGCCAGAAATGATGAGCATTTTTCGCCAAGTTTATGGTATTTTAGTAATTTTGATCGTGATCGCCAGGGCAAGCCCAAATTGACCACGATTGATGGTTACCAAGCAGCGCAAGAAGGGCGAACTACTTATGTTAATGCGGCGGATTTAAATAATGATCTATCTAAGATTTTTACTGATATTTATTTGATTTCCTATAATGAAGGGGCTGACAAAATCACTCAAAATATCTATTCTTTGATGTTGAAATATTTAGGTTTTAATTATGGCGAGAAAGGTGAGTCTGATGGTGGTTTGATGGACTCGGGCCAATGTAGTGGCAATTCGGCTGTTAATTGTCGGACTGATCGCGATTGTCAACTGGAAAATTTTGGTTATTGCGACTCTAATAAGGCAAAACTGACTAGAGACACCCGGCGTTTGGCCGATGCCCAGGATATTAATTTATTATTGGAGGCTTACCGGTCAATTCAGCGTTGCAACAATGACCATTCTGTTTTATGTTCAAACAGCAGTCAGTGTTATGGTGATGGCGTTTGCGGCGGTTATTATCCGGTTTTAAAATCCGGCAGTTATATTGTGGGTCGCAGTTTGAGTGTTTGGCCGTCTTGGCAGGCGACTTTAGGCAATTTTTTGGGTATGGCTTTGCCAGTTGACCCACTTAACAATTTAGCTGGCTGTAGTAATCCTTATAATTTTACTACCTGTTGGGACGAAAATGCCAAATCAATGCAGTGCCCGACTAGCGCTAATGTTTATTATTATTATGACAAAAATCAGACTGATTCCTATGCCGGCATAAAGACTTTTAATGAATATTCCGATAATTGGGATAATGATGGTGGTTTGTTTGAAGCAACTTTGAATTTATTCAATTTTATCCCCAATTGTCCCTGATTAAATTATATTGATTAATAATATTATTTATGTTTGATAATCAACCAGTTAACCAACCACTTTCTGCCACTACTTCAACGTCTAAGGATAATTATCCGCAGCCGCCTCAAATTGAGGATATTTTTTCCAAAACCGATCCGGCCGCTTCAGCGGCCAATGTCATTCAGCCGGCCAAGCCCGGGCAATTGGATTATCGCCCGCCGATGCCTTCGCCTCAAGCCGACTACAATGATGTTTTCGGCAATAAAAAATTCGGTTGGAAAAATATTTTAATTTTACTTATTGTTTTACTGGGTTTATTGGGTTTAATCGGCGGCGGTTGGTGGGTGTATAAATTTGTTTTTTCTCAACCAGCCGAGCTCCAAATAAACAATAATCAGGACACTCCGGGTACGGGTACAGCCAATCCTGAGTATCCGATTCCGGCAGAGCAAGAGAGTGAAGCCAATATTGACAATAATCAACCAAATGACAATCAGGCCGAGGTGCTTATTCCCGAGACAGATTCCGATAGTGATGGCTTAAGCGATATTAGAGAGGCTCAGCTGGGCACTGATCCTAATCAGGCTGATACGGACGGCGATGGTTTGACCGATAAGACCGAAGTGGATATTTATGACACTGACCCATTAAATCCCGATACTGATAGTGATGGCTATAATGATGGTCGGGAAGTGGCCAATGGTTATGACCCCACTCGACCGGGCGAAGCGCGTCTTTATAGTGTTCCTGTCGAATAAATTGATTTGGAAAATAAATAATTTCAATAAATATGAGCAACAAACCAGAATTGGCCAGTGCTCCTGCCGTGGCCAGCGATCAAGATGAGGTTTACGTTATGCCCCAGAAATTTAATCCGCAGAAAGCTAAATTAGGAATTAGTAAAGGATTGTTGATTGGGTTGGGGGTATTATTGGTCATTTCGGCTGCTGCTGCCGGTTATTTTTTGTATGATATGTGGCAAAAAAATAAGGCGGCTGATAATAGTCAATTGCCCGTCACTAGTCAACCAACCACCAAAACCATTAACCAGTCTCCAATTGTCGAACCGGTTTCAACCAGTACTTTATCGGCGACTGAGGCCACCACTACTGAGCCGGAAATAAATACCACGACGACGGAGCCGGTTTTATCGGCTGAACCGTCGGAAATAGTTTTGTTGCTATTAGCCAGCGATACTGATAATGACGGTTTAACTGATATTGAAGAAGCGGTTATTGGCACTTCCGCCGCCAAGCCGGATAGTGATAGCGACGGTTTTACGGATGCCAAAGAATTGTTCAATGGTTACAGTCCAGTGGCGCCGGGCGAAGCGCAATTAATTGATGATGATTTTGTTAATTTTTTCTATACTGATTTTTCCACTGACAATTTTAGGGTCTTGGGGATTAAGGATTGGACGGTTAATTCCATTAGCGCCCTTAAGCAATTGCGGCTTACTATTGATACCGGTGAAACAATTAAAATATCGGTGGTTGATAATTTTGAGAATATTTCTGTGCTTAATTGGTATTTGCAGAAAAATCCTGGTGTGGCCTTGAGTGAAATTGAAATAATTGAGTTACCCCCGGATTTTACCGGTTTGATGTCACCTGATGGTACCAGGGCTTATCTAACCGATCAGCGGCGGGAAAAAATTTATGTTTTTGAATATTTGGTGGACAGTCAGGATTATATGTTTCGCTATCCCAATATTTTTCGAATGTTGATTAATAATTTCAAGCTGGGTTCACGGCCAATATCGGAAATCATTGATTTAAATGCCAGTTCGACCCCCAGTGATAATAATTCTACCTCGACTTAACTTTTTTTTATGATTATTCTTGAGGTGAATCGGCTGGCGCCGTTGCCAGTGGCCAATAGTTGGCTTAAAACAGTAGTCGATGTTTTTAATCGGGTAGTTGTTATTCCGGGGCGACCACAAGTGTCTTTGGTGTTTGTGGATAAGAATAGCATTAAAAAATTAAATCGGTTGTATCGGCGCCAAAATCGGCCGACTGATGTGTTGAGCTTTACTGATGATGGCGATGATTTTATCCAACCAACTGAAGAAAGGATTACTTTGGGTGAAATAGTAATTTGTTCAGAAATTGCCAAAGATCAAGCTCGACAGTTTAAACAACCATTAAAATGGGAGGTGGCTCGGTTGGTTATTCATGGTTTGGCGCATTTGGCCGGTTTTGACCACGAGAATTGTTCCAAGGAGGCAGCTCAAGAGATGCTGGCAGTGGAGCGACGAGCTCTGGAGTTGTTAAAGTGAATGAACAAAAAGTTTATTCATTTGTTTTTTTATGGAGCTTGCCGTTTTCATTTTTTTTTATTATAATAAAAAATCATAATCCGTTTTAATTACCCATGCTTAAAGATAGTCTAATTACTGGTTTGGATGTTGGTTCAACCACCATTAGGATGGTTGTCGGCCAGAAGTCAAGGCAGGATGAAAAATTAAAAATAGTCGGTGCGATCGAAACTCCCGCTCAAGGAATTAGCAAGGGGGTAGTGGTTAGTGTTGAGGATGCCGTGTCTTCAATTTCTGCCGCATTAGAAAAATTGGAACGAATGGTCGGTCAGCCAATTGATCATGCTTGGGTCGGTATTTCCGGCAGTCATATTACCGCTCAGGAAAGCAAGGGATTGGTCGCCGTTTCCAAAGCTGACGGCGAGATAAGACCGGAAGATGTTGAGCGGGTGATTGAAGCGGCGCGAGCCATGGCAACGCCGCCCAATTATGAAATTCTGCATGTTATTCCCAAGAGTTTCACCGTTGATTATCAGACCGGTATTAAAGACCCAATTGGTATGACCGGTGTTCGTTTGGAAGTGGAGACGCAGATTATTCAGGGGTTGACTTCACAGATTAAAAATTTGACCAAGTGCATTTATCGTACCGGCTTAAATATTGATGATTTGATTTTATCAGCGTTAGCGACTGCGGAAAGCGTGTTGACCGGTCGACAGAAGGAATTGGGGGTAGTGGTAATTAATTTTGGCGGCGCGACTACTAGTATTGCTGTTTTTGAAGAGGGCGATGTAATCCATACGGCCGTTTTGCCAGTCGGCTCTGAATATGTGACTAATGATATTGCGATTGGCTTAAGAATTTCCATTGATACGGCTGAGAAAATAAAAATTCGTGAAGGTAGCTGTTTGCCGCAGAATTTTAAAAAACATGACGAGGTCAGGTTTGCCGATATTGGAGGGATTGAAGACGGCAGTTTTTCTAAACGTCAAGTGGCGGAAATAGTGGAGGCGAGAGTAGAGGAGATAATGGAATGGGTTGATAAGGAATTAAAGAAGGTCGGCAAGTCTGGTATGTTGCCGGCCGGCGCGGTTATTACCGGTAATGGCGCCAAATTGGATGGAGTGGTGGAGGTGGCCAAAAAAAGTTTACGGCTGCCCGCCTCACTGGGTTACCCTCAGGAACTAATCTCCAGTTTGGATAAAGTTAGCGACCTGTCTTTTACGACCGCCGTCGGTTTGGTCTTGTGGGGTAGTCAATTACAGTCCAGTAAACACAGGGGCTTTCCCGGAGTTGACACAATTCCCCGCAAAATTAAAGATTTGATTAAATCATTATTACCATAAAATGCCCAGAAAAAATAATTCTCCAAAGTCAATTCGTGCCGTTTCAGATTCACTTGAGTCGGCCGTTCCATTAAAAAAAACAAGCCGCAAGACGCCCCCCAGGAAAGCCAAAAGCAATCGTCCAAAACAGGCGACAACCGTTACGGCTACCAACTCTAAATTAACCACTCTCCGCCAAGAAGCATCAGTTGGCTCTTCAGCAAAAAATTATCATTCCCAAGCCGCCAAGTCGCCAGCTTCTTCAAGATGGGGAGGGATAGTAGCGGTTTTGGTTTTAGCGGTTTTTATTTTCGTTGGAGTTTTAATTATTCAAAATTGTGATCAGTGCATTTTTTGGGACCAAACAGAAGAGTCAAATAGCACTGTAGCCAACTACCAAGTTCCTTTAGGTATTACCATTGATAGCGCTCCAACTGATCCAACAGCGGATTGGCAGAAATATCAGAGTGAAAATTTATCCCTGGCATTTAAGTATCCACAAGAATGGAAGATTTCTGAAAATCAAGGCGGTATTTCTATTGCTACTGATTGGGCGACAACCACTATTTTGATTATTCTGGAGCAAACCGAGGGTGATTTAGTTGACTACCTTGAAGAAAAAGAAGCCGGCCGAGAACAGTTAACCGACATCACCGAGAAACAATTGAATTTAGATGGGTTGCCTGGATTATTAAAACATCAGTCCTTGGCTGACGTCGGATTGGAGCAATTAAATTTTTATTCATTGATCAAAACCGGGCAGGTATTGTCGGTTGCCTTAACTACCCCCCACGTTGATCAGGTGATTACCGATGATTATAATTTATTTTTAGATACTTTTGAATTGGATTTGGCGCCTCCCCTAGTTGATGATGAAGCCACGACCACTCCTGAACGGTCGCTTTAATAGTAAAATAATTTTTTAAAGAATTATCAAAAAAATATGCCTGAAGTAAAACCAGATATTGAAACATTTGCCAAAATAAAAGTGGTTGGTGTTGGCGGATCAGGGGGGTCGGCGATTAATCGAATGATTGCCTCTAAAATTAGGGGCGTGGAATTTATTGCTATTAATACCGAGTTCAGGCTTTGCACAACAATAATGCTAAACATAAATTGCACATTGGCCAGGCAACCACTAGGGGGCTTGGCGCCGGCATGAAGCCGGAGGTCGGTTTGCAATCCGCTCAAGAAAGCATTAATGAAATTAGGGATCTATTGAAGGGCGCAGATATGGTATTTATCACTTGTGGCTTAGGCGGTGGCACCGGTACTGGCGCTTCGCCGGTTATCGCCCAGGTGGCTAAAGAGTTGGGCGCTCTAGTGGTGGCGGTGGTCACCAAGCCGTTTTCTTTTGAGGGGGCCCAGCGTTCTACCATCGCTGAAGGCGGTTTTGAAGAATTAAAAGAACGGGTGGATACCATCATTACTATCCCTAATGATAAGGTGCTCCAAATTATCGATAAAAAAACTTCTTTATTAGATGCGTTTAAAACCGTAGATGATGTCTTGCGGCAAGGTGTTCAGGGTATTTCAGAGTTAATAACAATTCCCGCCTTGGTTAATTTGGATTTTGCCGATGTTAAGACAATTATGCAGGGCACTGGCTCGGCCCTGATGGGTATTGGCGAGGCCAGTGGTGAAAATCGAGCGGTGGCGGCTGCTAAAATAGCGATTTCTTCGCCCTTATTGGATATTTCAATCGATGGCGCTAAAGGCGTGTTGTTTATTGTTGTTGGCGGTCCCAGTTTAACTATGAATGAGGTTAGGGAAGCCGCTGATGTAATTACGGAAAGCGCCGATGCTAACGCGAGGATTATTTTTGGTGTCGCTATTGATGAAGGAATGAAGGATAATGTCAAAATTACCGTTATTGCCACTGGTTTTGGTGATTATGAGAGTAAGCCGATTAGAGCCTCTTTTGCCGAACCGAAATATTCTATGAATCGGTTGTTTTCAAAAAAAACCATTGAATCAAAAATAGATGAAGCCAAGAATGAAATGACAATTCATCAGGAAAAAACCGAAGTCCCCAAGGAAGAAG
>Ga0208939_1002111_pt1 | contig 14290 bp, 10 predicted proteins | sample AD_STIC12_MetaG_FD_184437 | JGI IMG/M metagenome (GOLD analysis project Ga0208939, IMG submission 184437) | Active sludge microbial communities of municipal wastewater-treating anaerobic digesters from USA - AD_STIC12_MetaG (SPAdes) (version 2) | ecosystem: Engineered > Bioreactor > Anaerobic >...
GCCACCTTCACCGAGTCGGCGATGGCGTTCATGACGCCGCCCCATGCGTCGGACCTCTCCACGCTGCGACGGCGCGGCGCGAAGATCATGGTCTACCACGGCGTCAGCGACCCGATCTTCTCGGTGTCCGACACCGAGGCCTGGTACCGCGGCCTTTCGCGCGAGACGGGTGGCGACCCCGAGGACTTCGCGCGGCTGTACCGCGTGCCCGGCATGGGCCATTGCAGCGGCGGCCCGGCCACCGACCAGGCCGACTTCCTCGGCCCGCTGGTGGCCTGGGTCGAACAGGGCCGCGCGCCGGGCAGCATCGTGGCCAGCGCGCGCGGCGCGGGCAATGCCGGCGGCGTCAATGCCGAGCTGCCGGCCAGCTGGGCACCGAACCGCACGCGGCCGCTGTGCCCCTACCCGAACGTGGCACGCTACAAGGGCTACGGCGACGTCGAATCCGCCTCCAGCTGGCGCTGCCGCCCGAGCCGCCACCACGGCCGGCACGACGACTGAACCCCTGCCGCGCGCCCCGGTTCAGCCACGCGCGGCCGACTCGCGCAGCATGCGCTGCACCGTGAGCAGCAGTTCATCCAGGCCGAGCGGCTTGGTCAGGTAGGCCGAGAACCCGGCGTTCATGGCGGCCTCCACGTCGCCGGGCAGCGCGTTGGCGCTGACCGCCACCACCGGGATGTGCGCCGTGGCGCGGCGCGAGCGCAGCCGCGCAAGCACCTCGAAGCCGTCCATGCCGGGCATCTGGATGTCCAGCAGGATCAGCGCGGGAGGCGACTCGGCGGCCATGCGCAGGCCATCGAGCGGCAGCGGCGCACAGCGCAGCGCCACGCCGGGCAGCCGCGCGAGCATGGCTTCCATCAGCGCCACGTTGACCGGGTTGTCTTCGATGTACAGCACCGAGGAGCGCGCCACGCCGCCCTGTGGAGGCAGCACAGCGGCCGGCACCGCGCCGGGCAGCGGCAGCTCGGCCACCGGCAACGCCACCCAGAACATGCTGCCGCGGCCCGGCTCGCTGTTCACGCCGATGCGCCCGCCCATCGCGTGCACGAGTCGCTGGCTCAGCGCCAGGCCGATGCCGGCGCCCTCGATGCCGCTGTGCTCGGCACCGATGCGCTCGAAGGGCTGGAAGAGGCGGCCCAGGTCGCGCGCGGCGATGCCCGGGCCGGTGTCGTGCACCGACAACTGCACCTCGGCACCCTCGCGGCGCGCCACGAGCCGCACCTCGCCACCGACCCGGTTGTACTTGACCGCGTTGCCCAGCAGGTTGAGCAGCACCTGGCGCAGGCGCGTCGGATCGGCCGCCACCGCCAGATCGCCCACTGCCGCCGGATGCAGCACGACCCGGCGCGGCAGGGCCAGCGGCCGCACCAGCGCCAGGCAGTCGTCGGCCAGCCCGGCCAACGGCACGCTGAGCACGTCCACGGTCAGGTGGCCGGCCTCGATGCGGCCGAGGTCGAGCAGCTCGTTCATCAGGCCCAGCAGGTGGCTGGCCGCACGCAGCACCTCCTGCACGTAGCGGCGCTGGTGCGCAGCCAGCGGTTGTTGCGGGTCGTTCTCGAGCAGCTGGCCGAAGCCGACGATGGCGTTCATCGGCGTGCGCAGCTCGTGCGACATCTGCGCGAGGAACTGCGACTTGGTGCGGTTGGCGCGCTCGGCCTCGTCGCGTGCCGCCGTCAGCGCCGCCAGGGCCTGGTTGCGCGAGGTGATGTCCACGCCGAAGGCATAGAAGCGCTGGTTGCCGTCCGCGGCCAGCGGGCCGGCCACGTGCGACACCTCGAGGTCGATCTGCGGCCTGTCGTCCGCGGCAGGATACGTGCGCTCGCTGCGCACCGTCTCGCCGAGCCGGGCGCGTTCGATCTCCGATGCGATCACCGCATAGGTCGGCGCGTCCAGGACCTCGTGCGCGTGCCGGCCGACGATGTCTTGCGCCGGCCGACCGAAGGCGGCCGCCAGGCGGCTGTTCACGTAGGTATAGCGGTGCTCGCGGTCCACCGCGGCGATGAAGCCGGGGAATGCCTCCAGCAAGGCCCGTTGCTCCGCTTCGCTGGCCTGCAGCAGCTGCATCGCCCGCTCCTCGGCCGTGATGTCGCGCGACAGCGCACCGACGCAGTTGACGCCGCTGGCCACGTCCAGGTGCGGGTAGTAGATCGACTCGAGCAACCGTTCGCCGCGGCCCTGCATGTGCACACGCGACAGCACTCGCTGCTCGATGCGCGTCGCGAAGCATTCGTCGAGCGCCCGTGCGTGCTCGGGGTTGAAGCGTCCCGGCCCCAGCACCTGCGACACCGGGCGGCCGATCACCGCCTCGCGCGCCAGGCCGGTGGCCTTGCACCAGGCGTCGTTGACCATGAGGTAGGCGCGATCGCCGCCGATCACGCTGACCGGGTCGGTGACGGCGTTCACCAGCCACTCGTGCGTGCGCAGCCATTGCTCGGCCAGCTTCTGCGCCGTGATGTCCGTCCACAGCCCCACCGAGCCGACGCGTCGACCGTCGCTGCCGAACAGCGGCGTGGCGTTGTTCAGGCAGTGCGCCCGAGAGCCGTCGGGGCGCACGATGTCGATCTCGTAGGCGCCGGCCGCGCCGCTGCGCCGCCGCTCCAGCTCGCGTTCGAGCACCGCACGGCCCTCGCCGTCGAAGAAGTCGAGCGCCGCACGGCCGATCACCGCCTCGCGCGGGTGGCCCAACAGCGTGCACATGGCCGCGTTCAGGTCGGTCGTGCGGCCTTCGGTGTCGATGAACCAGTAGCCCTGGCTGGTGGTGCGCAGCAGTTGCTGCTGCAGCTCCGTCTGGTCGGCCAGTTCGCGCCGCGCCTGTTCGGCATCCGAGGCGCGCGTGCGCTCGGCCAGCTGCGCCCGCACCATGTCGAAGACCGTTCGCTTCTGCCGCCCGACCACGATCAGCATGACCACCATGAAGATGGCGATGGCCGCGGCCGTGCCCTGCACCTGCTGGCCGCCCACGGCAAGCAGACGAAGCACCACCGGCGCCAGCGATGGCAGGGCAAACAATGCGCCCGCCCAGGGGTCGAAGGCCGCGGTGACGAGCGCGCCGCCGCACATCGCCGCGAAGACGATCATCACCAGACCGGCCTGGCTCGTGTCCAGATGCTCCGCCGCCACCAGGCCGAGCATCAGCCACACCAGGCCGTGGATCAGGAAGCCGGCGCGATAGCGAAACATCCAGGTCGATGCGGGCACGGCGTCGCCCGCGAGCCCGTGGGCCCGGCGCACGAGCAAACGCAGCAGCAGCGCGGCAGCCAGCGCGCACAGCCAGCCGACCAGCACGTCGGCGGGCACCGCCGGACGCAGCAACATCGCAAGCACCAGCCCGGCCAGTGCTGCCGCAGCCGCCGAGCTGGGCGTGGCGTCGTGGTGCAGGCGCAGCCGGGCCGCGTCCAGTTCGGCCTCGAGGCCGGCCACAGGGGCTTGCAAGCTGGAGATCCTTTCGAGGCTGCGGGGGCCGCTAGCGCGGCGCCCTCCCTGCCCATGCGAATTATCGGTACCGGGGAGGGCATGGGCGCGAACGAAGCCTGCCACCTCCGTCACGCCACGCGTCTGCGCGGCATCAGGGCCGATGCGGATCGGGTGCGATGATCGCGCCGAGCATGGAGGTGCGCGCCCGATGACGATCGAACACTTTCCACCCCGAGGCGGCATCGAGCGCGTGATCGCGGCTGTGCTCCGCGGGATGCTCAAGGCCCTGCTCAAGCCGGCCTTCTCCGCACGCGTGCCGATCCCGTGGCAGCGCCGCTGGCTGGGCGTGCTGTCGAAGCTGTCGCTGGTGCCGCGCGGCAGCGTCTTCGAGGCCGCGACGCTTGGCGGCGTGCCCGGCGAGTGGGTGCGACCCGCCCTGCCGCCCACGCGGCCCGGCACGCTGCTCTACCTGCACGGCGGCGCCTACTGCATCGGCGCGCCCGCCACGCACCGCGCGCTCACAGCGCGGCTGGCGGGTGCCACAGGCATGGCCGTGTTCGCGGCGGACTACCGCCTCGCGCCCGAACATCCGTTCCCGGCGGCGGTGGACGATGCGCTGGCCGCCTACCGTGCGTTGCGCGAGCACGGCCCCGTGGTGGTCGGCGGCGATTCCGCGGGCGGCGGCCTCGCGCTGGCGCTGGCGATCGCGCTGCGCGATGCGGGCGAGCCGCCACCCGCTGCGCTGCTCCTGCTGTCGCCCTGGGCCGACATGACGATGGAGGGCGCACCCGCACACGAGCCGCCCGGCGAGGCGATGCTCAGCGTGCCCTGGGCGAAGGCCTGCGCGCAGCTGTGCCTGCGCGACACCGCCGCCACCCACCCGTGGGCATCGCCGCTGAAGGCCGATCTGCGCGGGCTGCCGCCGGTGCTCATCCAGGCCGGTACCGACGAACTGCTGCACGACCAGGCCGTGCAGCTGCACGACGCGCTGCAGGCCGCCGGGGTGAGCGTGCGCTGCGAGATCACGCCGCAGCGCTGGCATGTCTTCCAGTTGCACGGCGGCGCCCTGGCCAGTGCCGACGACGCGATCGCGCGGCTCGCGCTCTTCGCCACCACCGCGCACGCGCGCGATGAAGCCGAACAGCGCGAAGTCGTCATTCTCGGCGCGGGCATGTCGGGCCTGTGCATGTCGGTGCAGCTGCGGCGTGCCGGCATCGCCGATTTCGTCGTCATCGAGCAGTCGGCCGGCCTGGGCGGCACCTGGTGGGACAACCGTTACCCCGGCGCGCATGTCGACGTGCCGGCGCCGCTGTACTCCTTCTCGTTCGCGCCCAACCCGCGCTGGACGCGCCGCTTCGCCGCCGCCCCCGAGATCCAGGCCTACATGCAGGACGTGGCACAGCGTTTCGGCGTGATGCCGCACATCCGCTTCGGCCTGTGCATCGTCAGCGCCGTGTTCGACGAGGCCGACAGCCGCTGGCGCATCGCACTGGACGACGGCCGCACGCTGCGCGCGCGGCACTTCGTCTGCAGCACCGGGCCGCTGTCACGGCCGCGCCTGCCGGACATCCCCGGCATCGAGACCTTCGCCGGCCGCGTGCTGCATTCGGCGCGCTGGGATGCGTCCTTCGACGCCAGCGGCCAGCGAGTGGGCGTGATCGGTACCGGCTCGACGGCCTCGCAACTCGTGCCGCCGCTGGCCGGGCAAGCGGCGCTGCTCACCGTCTTCCAGCGCACTGCCAACTGGGTGCTGCCGCGCCTGGACCGCCGCTACGGCGCGCTCGACCGCGCGCTGGCGCAACTGCCGCCCTACGCGAAGGCAGTGCGCGCGCTCTGGCACCTCTTTCTCGAATGGGGCCGGCGCGGCTTCGACGAGGGCACGCTCGCGCGCCGCGGCATGCTGCGCAGCGCCGAGGCGCTGCTGCGGCACCAGGTGCGCGACGAGACCCTGCGCGCGAAGCTGCGGCCGCCCTATGCGCTGGGCTGCAAGCGCATCATCTACTCGAACGACTACTACTGCACGCTGGCCCAGCCGAACGTCGCGTTGGTCACCGATGGCATCGCGCGCGTCACGCCACACGGAATCGTCACCGCCGATGGCCGCGAGCACCCGCTGGACGTGCTGGTCTGCGCCACAGGTTTCGACGTCGAACATTCGCTCGCCCACCTCGAGATCCGCGGCCGCAGTGGGCAGCGGCTGGGAGATGCCTGGCGCGACGGCCCGCAGGCGCACCTGGGCCTGATGGTGGCCGGCTTCCCGAACCTGTGGCTGATGCTCGGGCCGAACACCGCCACCGGCCACACTTCCACGCTGCTCTTCATCGAGCCCGGCGTGCGCTGGGCGGTGCAGGCGATGCAGGAACTGCGGCGGCGCGGCCTGCGCTGGATCGAGGTGAAGCACGAGGTGATGCGCGCCTCGAACGCGGCCCTGCAGGCCCGGCTCGGCCAATCGGTGTGGGCGGGTTGCCGCAGCTGGTACCGCGCGGCCGACGGCAGGATCTTCGCCTTGTTTCCCGGCTTCACCCGGGAGTACGTGCAGGCCGTCGGTGCGCAGAAGTTCTCTGACAATGACAGCGGCTGAACGATGTCTTGACCCGGCTCAGTCCGTGTCGAGCATGCCCTTCAGACACTGAGCTCAAGGGCCGAAAACACGACATGTCGACATCCGCCCCGCACATCACCACCATGGTGTCGCTGGTGGCCATGCAGTTCATGCTGTATGCCATCGGCTGGCTGCTGAGCAGCCTGCTGCTTCGCGATGAACGAAGGGCGGTGCTGTGCTGGGCCGGCTTCATGGCCTGCATCGGCCTGGGCTTCCTGCTGACCTCTCAGCGCGGCGAACCGCGCACCTGGCTCGCCTTCAACGGCAGCGGCGTGGCCTTCATCGGCGGTCTCTTGCTGCTGTGGATCGGCCTGGCAGCCTTCTATCGGCGGTCTCGTCATTCCCGCGAGCAGCTGGTCACGTTCGTCGTGTTGGCCGGGTTGCTGGCCTGGATGGGTGCAGGAGTCGAGCAGGCGCCGGCCCGCGTGCTGCTGACCTATGGCGCGGACATGTGGATCACGCTTCGCCTGATGACGACGATCCACTCCGCGGTGCGCGCCGACTACGGCCAGCGTCTGGCCGTGACCATCGCCAGCCCTGCAGTCCTGATCTTCGCCGCCTTCGCGGTGCCGTTCGGCCGCCAGCTGATGGACCTGGACCGGCCGGTCGAGATCCATCGCTTCGACGAAGCCAACCTTCAATCCCTGTACCTGTACATGGTGGCCGCTGCAGTGTTCAACTTCGGCTTCATGGCGGTGGTCACGCACCGCCTGCTGGCCCGCCTGCGCGACCTGAGCCACCGCGATGCGCTTACCGGCCTGTTCAACCGCCGCGCCATCGAGCAAGAGCTTCAGCGCGAATGGCGGCGCTGGCGGCGCCGGCGCGATGGTTTCGCGCTGCTGTCCATCGACCTCGACCACTTCAAGCAGATCAACGACACCCATGGGCACGCCGGCGGAGACCAGGTGCTCATCGAGACCTCCAGACGTCTGCTGGCCCATGCGCGCGACACCGACACGGTGGCCCGCACCGGCGGCGAGGAATTCCTGATGCTGCTGCCCGCCACGGACATGCGCGGCGCCGCGCTGGCGGCCGAACGCCTGCTCGCCCACCTTCGGCTCCACCCGATCACCCTGGGCGGAATCGCCGTGCAGGCGACCGCCAGCATCGGCATTGCGCAAGTGATGGAGGGCGATGCCGATGTCGCTGCCGCCCTGACCCGTGCCGACCGGGCCCTCTACCGGGCCAAATCCGAAGGGCGTGATCGGCTGGTGTTGGCGGATTGATCGGCCTGGCCGCTTGCGCCCGACGGATCTCGTAGGGCGCCGAATTAGTTGCTCTGACGCACACGGTACAACAACGACTTAGCTAGTACCGCGCCTCGGGATGCCAGAGGCACTTGCAAGAGTTCATGCGACTGGCCTACTCTGGCGCCAGAGTTGGTGCACGAGGCAATCTGGCCGTCAAATGCATGCGCATCGACGGCAAGAAATTGCCTGCCTTGCAGGCTCACCACACTCGGAGACGACGACTGTGCCAAGTGAAACCCAGCGAGAAGCGATCCTGCGCGTACTTTCCCAACGCAACGACTGGGTCACGAGAGAGCCGGCTCCGCTCATCTGAACACGCGACGCCCAGAGATAAGTGGATTGGCTGCGGTTTGAACTTCTTCAATCCGGGGCCCCTGCCAGGCCGCCGGAGGCGCCCCGGTTGAGCCCATGTACTCATGGTTCAACCCATCACGCTGCGGCCTGCATGGGCGACAGCGAGTTGAAGTAGACCATGTCCGGCGTGCGCCCGTCGTGGCTCTGGTGCGGCCGGCGCGCGTTGTAGAACTCGAAGTACGCGGCCAGACTCTGCCGCGCAGCGCTGACGCCGTCGTAGGCCTTCAGGTACACGTCCTCGTACTTCACGCTGCGCCACAACCGCTCGACGAACACGTTGTCGCGCCAGCAGCCTTTGCCGTCCATGCTCTGACGTGCACCGATGCGTGCGACCTCGGCGACGAACTCCGCGCCGCTGAACTGGCTGCCCTGGTCCGTGTTGACGATCTCCGGCGCACCCCAGCACGCAGCGGCCTCGCGCAGGGCCTCCACACAGAAGTCCGCCTCCATCGTGATCGACACCCGATGCGCCAGCACCCGGCGGCTGGCCCAGTCCAGCACCGCCACCAGGTACACCCAGCCACGCGCCATCGGAATGTAGGTGATGTCCAAGGCCCACACCTGGTTGGCGCGTTCGATGGCCAGGCCTCGCAGCGCGTACGGGAACACCGGGTGCGTCGGGTGCTTCTTGCTCGTGTTGGGCTTGCGGTACAGCGCCTGGATAGCCATGCGCCGCATCAGTGTGCCCACGTGGCGCCGCCCGACCTCGATGCCCTGCAGGCGCAGGAAGTCGCGCAGCATGCGGCTGCCGGCGAACGGATGCTCCAGGTGCAACTCGTCGATGCGGCGCATCAGCGCGAGCTCGGCCTCGCTCACCGGCTCGGGGTGGTAGTACACCGTGCCCCGGCTGATACCCAGCAACTGGGCCTGCCTCTTGATCGGCAGTTCGGCTCCACGGTCGATCATCGCTTTGCGCTCAGCAATCCCGCCTTGGTGAGCGCGCCCTCTAAAAAATCATTCTCCAGCGTCAGCTGCCCGATCTTGGCGTGCAGCGCCTTGAGGTCGACCGGCGGCGTCTCGGGCGCTACCGCGCCACCGAACACGCCGGCGGCGCGCTCCATCAACTGCCTGCGCCATTCCGTGACCTGATTGGGGTGCACGTCGTGCTTCTGCGCGATCTCGGCGATCGTCTTGCCGTCGGCCAAGGCCTCGATCGCCACCTTGGCCTTGAACGCCGCCGAGTGGTTCCGGCGCGGTCTCTTGCTCATGCTCTCTGCTCCTTCGTCTCGGGCTCTATCCTCGCCCATCGGAGCAGCCAATCCACTTTAGGCCATGTTCAGATTTGCGCGGCCGGCTCTGAGACAGGAATTGATTGCTGCGACCGAACACCCAAAAGGGTACGCAGCGATCATCGGCGCATCTCGTGGGGAGCCTGCTGCAAACACACTTCGGCAAATCGGTTGGGTGGACGCCAAAAGCGTTGGCCGTCAGGCTGCATATCGAATCACTCCGCTGGGAAATTCCTTCGCGCCCGGTCCCAAGTCGCCGTCCGTCGCACCTACCGACTACACCAACTGGCAAAAGGCACTCCAAGCTCTAGAAGCCCTTGGGGGCAAGGCCTCCCGAACCGAGATCCATCGTTGGCTGATTCAAAAGTACGGCTCTTTCGATATGGAGAACCTGCGAAAGGACCTCACTATGCTGAGCGTCAACGACAAGGGTCGATTCGCATACCGCGCTTGGGAGAGGCGGCATGGCAAACCCAAAGTCGCGCTAGATCATGTCTTCGCAGGGAGTGGCACCGGGTCGCAACGCACGTATGAACTCTACGACGCCAATATCCATGGTGAGTGGGAGGCATATCGGACTTCGAGCGGGGCCCTGGCGCTTCGCGCGAGAGCTGCGTCACTCGACGATGCACTGAAGGCCGCACAACAAGGTACGCCCGAGTTTGATCCGGCAGATGCCGCGAGCGGCAAAACACGGTTGTTGCGAGAGATCGCTGTTCGCCAAGGGGGCCCCGCATTTCGCAAGAAGTTGCTGCAAGCGTTCGGACGAACCTGTTGCATTACAGGATGCCAAGTGGAGGAGATCTTGGAGGCGGCGCACATTCAACCGTACGACGGGCCGAACACGAATCATGTGACAAACGGACTACTCCTTCGGTCGGACCTCCACACTCTCTTTGACTTGGGCCTGATCCGGATCGCGCCAGAAACGATGGCAGTGAGTGTGCATTCGAAGCTTCTCGAGCACTCGGAGTACGCGAAGTTCAACAAAAAACCTCTGATGAAGTCGTACCCGCCGCCCAGTGCAAAGGCGCTCGAGGCTCACGCGAAGCGACACGCCGCAAAGTGGACAAAGTAGCAAGTGCCACCGTTCTGGCCTTGTGGGACTAAGAGATTATCCGTAAATAGTAAACTATCGTCCCGAGCCGTATTGAACGCGGCGACGGGACGAAGGCATGGCGACACGCAAGCGAGTGGAATCGTGGACGGTGACGGACGACTTCTGGGAGCGGGTCGAGCCGTTGATACCGGTTCGTGAACGACCGGCAAGCAAAGAGTACGTTCGCAAGCCTGGTGCAGGGCGCCCGCCCAAGCCGGCCCGGCAGGTGTTCGAAGCGGTTGTGTTTGTGCTGCGCACGGGCTGCCAATGGAAGGCCCTTCCCAAAGAGCGCTTCGGCAGCGCCAGCGCGGTGCACAAGCGCTTCCTGGAATGGGAGGCCGCGGGCGTGTTCGAGGCCATCTGGAAAGCCGGACTGGCCGAGTACGACCAGATGGAAGGCATCTCCTGGCGATGGCAGAGCATCGATGGGGCCATGTTCAAGGCGCCCCTGGCGCAAGAGTCCGTGGGGCGTAACCCGACGGATCGGGGAAAAAAAGGGAAGCAAGCGACACCTGCTGGTGGACGGCCGTGGCGTCCCGTTGTCGCTCGTCGTGACCGGGGCGAATGAGCATGACGTAACGCAAATCGACGTGGTGCTTCAAGCCATCATGGTCAAGCGCAAGACGCCAAGCATTCGACGCAGCAAGCACTTGTGCGCCGACGCGGGTTATCGAGGCCGACGAGCCTTGGAGATCATCGAATCGCACGGCTACATCCCTCACGTCGTGGGTCGCCGCACGGAGGCACAGGCCAAGCAGCGAGATCCGACGAAGAAGGCGCGACGCTGGGTTGTGGAGGTCTGCCACAGTTGGTTCAACCGATTCCGCAAACTGCTCGTGCGGTACGAGAAACTTGAACGCAGCTTCGTCGCGCTCAATCACATCGCTGCCGCGATCATCGCGTTCCGCAAGGTGAAGTCGACAGTCAACATTATTTACGGATAAGTTCTAAGTCTGAATCGATTCTCAGTGATCAAAGCCGATGTACGACAAGATTGACCCACCGGCCCAATACTGGGCAGCCGTACACGAACTACTCGGCTCAGACCCGAAGCAAGCGTCTACAGCGATTGGCCTCAACGCCGATCAACTGCGCGGGTTCACTCCACAGGGGCTGCTTCGCCCTTTGCTGGCTGCGCTAGACGGTTCCTTCTGGCGAGTACCCAAATCCACAACCGCTCGCAACTGGACATGGCGACATGGTGTGCCAAAGTCCAACGGAACTGAAGACAGTGAGGTCCAACTCGAACGGTGCATTGCCGAGCTTGGTGCGGACCGGTGGTGCTGCCAGATGCCGACCCTCTCCGGCTACTTTGGACCGCGACGGTATAAGCGGCGGTCTGTTGACCTCGTTCATGAGCTAGCTCCTGGACACTATCGATTCATCGAGCTCAAAGTCCGAAGTGACAACCCTCTCTATGCAGCTTTCGAAGTGCTGTCATACGGGCTGACATACCTACTGGCTCGCAGGTACGGGCCCGTCCAGTCCGACAGCCAGTACAAGGTGCTCCGCGCTGAAGTTTGCGAGTTGGTAGTTCTCGGTCCGAGTGCTTGGTACGGCAGATTTAGCCAAGAGCAAAGAAGCCTGCTGACTTCTCTGCTCGATCAGGCACTGGACCATGCGCTCGCGGAGTCGAACGACACCGGCCTCAAGCGCATGACGTTTCAGTTCATGGAGTTCCCTGCGGTCGCCAAGGTCAGCGCAAACGCCGAGCACATCGTGCGGATGCTTTCCGCTGGGCACCTTGAAGCGTGCTGACGCGCCGGAAGTTGCATCGAAGGCGTCATGCGATATGTGTATGGCCTAGTAGGGCCGCGCTTGACGCGACGCGCGCGCCCGCGTCGCGCCGCCAGAAGGCGAGCGCCTCAGTTGGGACCTTTGGTATTCGTTCCACCTGAGTATGTGCGGAGCAGTCCCTGCTCTTCGGCCTCGGCCACGGTGAATTGTTTGACGTCGAAGAGCCCCGATTTCTCGAAGACCTCCGCCCAGTCGCTGCAGCCATACTTCTGCGGCGTTTGCTCGGGGTGGTGCTGAGCGATGTAGGTGATGGTGTCATCCATGGACATCCAACCGTTCACGGATCCGACCCGGGCGGCCTCGCGCATGGCGGCCACGATGCCGGCACGCGGCCAGTCGACGGTCCCATCCTCGTTGATGCCATTGATGAGTTTGTCCTCGAACTCCTTGGACTGCAGCTCCGCAGCTACATGGCGACGAGCCTCATCGAGTCCCTTCGCCAGTTCATTCATCTTCAGAAGCTGCGTGGAGATGCTCTCGTAGGCAGAGATCAGGTACTCGGCGGCTACATCGCATCCCGTGACGGACATGATGTCGAAGTCCCGAATGAAGTGGTGCGTGAGCTTGTTGCGAAGTCGGACGGCCTTGAGCATCGCCTTGTAGGCAGCCATGAACTCGTCGTGCGGCATCGGCAGCCGCACTGTCGTCCTGAATGCCAACCGATCGCTCGGCAATGTGACCGCATCATGTTGGCGCAACGCACGCTTTGGCAGAGCCACCTTCGCCGCCCCGGCCGCCGCGACGTCCGCAACAAGGTAGCCGCCGAACAGCTCCTCGACAAGGTCGCCGAAGTTCGCCTTGGCCAACTTCTTCAGCCGCTTTGCGCGGTCGGCTTCAAAGGTTGCAAGAGCGCCGCCGACGTCGTAGACAGCCAGGATGTTTCGCATGATCTGCTCGAGTTGCTGGACTCTGAGCATGCACCGGCCCAAGAGTCGCTGGACTTCCCGTTGCTTCTGCGCGTGTTCTTCCATCATCGTCAGTCTATGCGCGCTCGGAGTCCCATACGCTATCCCGCGCGGACGAACAAGAAGGCGACGTTGAACCGTCGCCTTCTCGTTCGCTATGGTCAGCCGCAAGAATTCAGGTCCAGTGGAATGCCTGCGGGCTTCGGACTTTCACCTTCGACGGATGTCAGTTGTATTGCCACTGACTGTCTTTGTAGCTTCCATCCAGCATCCGGAACCGCAGTTGGAACTGGCGACTGCTGGTCCCGTCACTGGTCAGCGCAGGGAACGCCACCTGCTGACCCTGGCTGTCGTTGGGAGCCGTTGCCGTGGCACTCGTCGCGCCGCGCTGAACCGCCACGAGTCCCTGACTGACGGCCTGACCGCCACCGCTGGTGTATACGCCGGCCGATCCAACTGTCTCGGCCAGCGGGTTGGCGAGCCACGAGAGCGGAACGGACGTTGTGCTGGCAGCCTGCGCCAGAGCAGGGTCAAGGTAGGCCTTGGTCTGCGCCGACAGGTCGATCCAAGCCAGCGATGACCCTCGGGTTGACGGAACGACGGGCTGCAGCAGCGTCTTGCCATAGGAATACCGCGGAGCCGTCTCACCGTCATAGAACACCTCGAAGGTGTAGATCGTCTGAGCCTTCAGGGTCGTGAAGTCGATGAAGTTGGCCGTACCGGGCGCCAGACCGTAGTCCAGCGGATGCGCAAACGTCGGGAACTGCGTGTTGTTGGTGTTGGCCGCGTTCGGCTGCGGCCGGACCGTGGTCGCGTCCGCCCCGCTGATGCCTTGGGTGCGCTGCAGGATGAAGATGTTGCCGACGTTGGTCGAAGCTGTCGCGGATGCCGTGTCAGTCAGCCCGTCCTTGCGACGAATGTTCATCCAGTTCTGACTCAGGATGAGCGCCGGATCCGGTCGCGTGAGCACGATCCCTGCCGTGGGCAAGCCAGGGCCCGTGATGCGCACCGCTCGCATCCCCGTGCTGTTCGGACCGTCTTTGTTGACGAACAGCACCAGCCCGCTTTCGAACCGGCTGTTGGCCGATCCACCGAAGGTTCCGGTGCCGGTACCCGCGCCAGGCGCAAACTGCTCCCGACGTCGGATGGCCGCTTGCAGATTCGAATCAATGGGCTGCTGGTTGCCGTGCAGCCACCAATCCGTGTTGCGCTGCGGCGCTGCCGTGCCCGGGAACTTCTGCGCGACGGTGATCACCGTGCCGGCCGCGCCATTGCGGTCGACATAACGCAGGTTGACGATGGCGCGGTCGTTGTCCGCGGCGGTCGTGTCGTCGATGAAGCGCATAACCTCCGGAACACCGAACACGGCGCCGGTCATGTTCTCGTCCGTGAGCAGACCGTAGAACTGCTGGCCACCGCGATAGCCGTTCTGCAGGAATTGGCTGTGAGCGATGCCATCGCAGGCCGGCGCCGCTTCCGTGACCTCTCGGCCACCTTGTGAGGCGGGCAACTCGGCCACGGCAAGAACACGACTGCCGGGTTGCCCGATCGTGCCGACCGGGACCTTGAAGCAGTCCGTCAACGCGCCGGCGAGGAGGCGCAGGGCATCCGACAGCGACAAGACAGCCGCGTTGGGCGCC